>ERZ780207.803-NODE-803-length-31014-cov-13.273846_pt1 | contig 31014 bp, 10 predicted proteins | sample MGYA00510977_ERZ780207 | MGnify/ENA primary metagenome ERZ780207 (study PRJEB29588, sample SAMEA2151383) | human gut metagenome | biome: human gut; feature: human-associated habitat; material: faeces | place: Denmark | collected 2008/2010 ...
TTTTACTTCCTATAACAGTATCTATTTCCCAATGACCGAATTCATTGCGTTCATCTATGACTTACGAAATGCGTATGAAGGATATTCGTGAAGAATCTCTTGCTGAAGGCGAAGCTATTGGTTTTGCTAAAGGTGAAGCCGAAGAAAAACTTGCTACCGCCAAACGTCTTTTAAGCATTGGCTTATCTGTGCAAGATGTCGCTAAAGGTACTTCGCTTTCTGTTGAGCAGGTTGAAAAGATTAAGGCTGAATTAGCTTGATTATCCCCCCTACTTCCCCCGTCATGCGATCCCACGCACGGCTTTTTTATAAACAAAAAATCTGCGCAAGCACATAGCCTGCGCAGATTCGCCAAAGCACGAAAACCTTAATTCGCACAGATACCTTATTTAACTTCAATAACGATTTCCTGACCATGCGGAATATCGGGATTCATAGCATCCTTCAGCTCCTCCGGAGTTACGCCCAAATCCACATTATCCCTAACCTCTACCTGAAAATCAGTACCGGCCGGATAGTTGATATTGCTGCCCTTCATAAAAAGACCGCCCACCAGGCTAACCGCAGCAGCAACAGCCACAGCACCGCCATCGGTTTTGCCCTTTCCTTCAAGGCCCTTTCTCAACGGAACGCTGACATTGTTCAACGTCTTGATTTCCTTGCCTGCAATACGCAGTACACCCTTTCTGCCGAAGCCGCCTGCCTTCTGCACTTCATATACATAACCCATGCCTACAGTACCTTTAGGAATAACTACAACACCGTTAATTATCAGGTTTTCTGTAGTCTTGAACTCCACCTGTTGATTTTTCTTATGAGTTTTAGAGTTTGCAGGCTCGATAAGCTCAACGTTAAGCATGGTTTTTTTAGGGATATAAATATGTCCCGGCAAAACATTGGCAATTGTTACCTTTTGAGCAGCGGACTGCTCCTCTTTTTTCTGCAGCGCAAGTCTTTCCTTAAAAGTCAGCTTCGAAGGATCTGCCTCCTTAGCAGGCATTTCTTCTTCTGCAAACGGGTCGTACTTTTCATCCACACTTACATACCGGCTTGACGGCGCAGCATAAGCCATCGGCAGGCTCAAGCCATTAGCCATCATAATTGCACTGAGAATTGCTGCCGCAAATTTTCCTGTTGTTCTCATTTTCAAACACCTTCCCTTCAATAATTGGGATATCTTGAATACCATCACACCCGGCATTACAGATATCGGGGTAAAACAAAAGCCATTTTTGCGAACTTCTCGCGTTGCCGAAGCTTTTTGACTTCTGCTTTAATATAATCTTACCATATAAATTGGACAATATCTGTCTATCTTGACTTGCTTTTATAAAATTTTTATAAATTATTTTACGCAATATCATTTTCTTTTCATCGAACTATTGTTTTTATTCTTTGCCTATGCTATAATTATCTTAGTTGCATGAGTAGCCGCAATTTTGCGGAGCTTATGCCTGGTCATACGGACCAGTGGCGCCTGTCGAGCTTTCGGCAGGCGCCTTTTTTGTATACAAAAAAGCATCGTAAGCTACCTCAATAGCCTACGATGCTTTTGCTTTCAGCCTTATTTGCTGTGGTGGCAGTGACCGCTGGTCTCGCCATTCATGATTTTGCGGAAAACCTCATGCGCTTCGTCTGCGCTCTTACCGCTTTCCAGTGCTTTTTTCATATGCACCATGGCAGTGCGATACTTAGCATGTGCTTCATCCTGCGGAATGGACTCAATGTCCATCGGGTTGAACTCCATTACCTTTTTGAAGATAGCATGGATTTCGTCGCTGGATTTACCTGCCTTTTTAGCAGCCTCTACGTGCTTCATAGCGCTTTCATAACGATGCTTGCCGTGCGGATCAGTTGGAATTTCAAATTTCGGATGCATATTATTCACCTCGCTTCCTTTGATTACATACACTATATTGCCGCTATAAGGTCAAGTACATATTTATATTTTTCTCACCTGAAACTAGCTCTCTTTTGCAGTCGGATGCAAGCGTTGGGCGATAATTTTGTTGAACTGCTGCTGCCATGAGGCCAGCATAGCAGGCAAAGTGCCTTCATTTATAATCTCAGCTTCAACATTATATTGTTCTGCAATAGCCTGCAGCAGCTTCTGCCCTGCCAGCTGCATTTCTTTAGCGCTGATAAGCTCCCACAAATGCTGGTCTAGCAGGTGTACATAGAGCGAAGTATATACCAGCATTATATCTTCCTTGGCCAGCCTTTCGGCTGCCAGCAGATATTCCGGCTTTACTACCGCAGCATCCTGCGCGCTGTATGCCTGCCACATATCGCCCGTCTTGATGTCAAAGCGTTTGAGGCGGCGGAACACGTCATGCTGCTTTGCGGGAGTGAGGCCGGATTGCTTGGCCAGCGCTTTTTTAACTGCGTTCTTCACGGTTTTGCCGATAAGCTCGCCTAGCTTGGAGTGCTTGCCTGCTCCCTCCATGTACAGCTCGCTCGCACTGTTGGCGATGATAATCGTCTGATCCGTGCCGGAGCCTGTAGCAATACCGTTGGAGTATTTGCTGCCCTCCAGCAGCTCCTGAATGGCAGCAGTCTTGGCCTCGGTGCAGGTCACCAGGGCGCGCGCCATTACTCCTTCTGGCATATCGCAGTCCAACAGCAGCATAATATTAATTGTTCCGTACTTCGGCTTAGGCATAGGCTTATAATAATCAGCAGGGTCACCTGCACGCCCACCGTTTGTTTCGATACCGCCGGTTACGATGGCAGTTACGGTCAGCTCCTTAAAGCTCAATGTCTCTACCACAGCGTTTTCCATGCTTGCCGCCGTACCCATGCCGCTCACCTTGTCCGGGTCCAGCGCCAGGCGCTTGGATACAAGGCGCATGTGCTCCACATAGGTATCAGCCAGCATTTCGCAGGGCATGCCGGCTCCCTGCTTGGCATCATAATTATATACAGCAACGTAATCATCATGGTAACCGCCGTTATAAAGCGAGGTGCTTAATACCTTGCGTGCTCCCTGAAAATAGATGACGATGCTTTTATCATAAAAGTAAACCTTATCCCCTGTTGATAGGTTGCATAAATGCTCCGACATAATCAGCCTCCTTTGATTTTTATTGTTATTATAAGCTATATAGTAATAGTATGGTCAAGAGAATTACAGGTGAAAACAGCTCCGAATGCACTGCGCATGCCGGAGCTGTTTTTTATAAGTTTTTTGAGGTTGCTGCAGCGCTGCCATGGCAGCACCGCAGCTGAGTATGAAAAATATGAGAGAGCTTAAATAATTTCTTAGAACTCGAAACGGAGACCAACGTTCATCTTCCACTTGCGTTCAAAGTTGCCGTTGAAGTCCTTAGCAATATCTGCATACAGATGTGCATTATTGCTGAAGTCATAAGTTCCGCCGAGCTTCATTTCCATCCAGGTTTCTTCACCGTCGAAGTTGGTGTGTTTTCTGTCGCCATCGTTTGCAAAGTAGCTTGCGCTGATGTCGCCGTTGAACTCGTGTGCTGCGAACAGGCCTGCATACAGACGGCCTTTTTCGCTCTTCACGCCTGCTTCAAAGCCCAGTCTGCCAACGAAGCTGCTGTAGCTGTCCTGAGAAATCTGCATGGTTGCGTTGTCGGTATGAGCAGTGTAATCCTTAGCACCTACCTGAGACCAGGTCAGCTGTGCTTTCGGAGTGAAGTATGCTTCCTCATCACCGAAGGTCTTGCCGTATTCCATGGTCAGGCCGTAAGCATTGGCTTTGTAATCGCCGTTCAGCTTCAGGCTGCGGATTTCGTTGTATACGTCATATTCGTTCTCAACACGGCCAACCTTCGCTGCAACGCGGAAGAAGGCATCGTTTTCGAAGTTCTTCACGCCGTATACGCCCAGGCTGTACATCTGGTTGTCACCCTTGCCGCCCAGCAGATAGTTGGAATCGCCGTTGCGGTAGTCGAATGCCACGCCGGTGTGCCAGCCGTTTGCTGCAGCCTTGTCGTAGCCAACCTGTACGCCGTAGTAGGTGTTGCTGTCCTTCAGGCCCTTAACATCGGAGCTGGTCTTGCCGCCCAGTGCTTTTGCGAACATACCGTCTTCATCAGCCATGTCTGCACCGGTGTAGGTATCCTGCATGTTGTCGCGCCAGGTGTGCAGGGAGGTGGTTGCTGCGCTTCTTACGCCCTTCATGACAAAGGTTTCGTAATCGCCTTCAATAATCTGATTCCAGTTTACACTGTCCAGATTATATTGGCCCTTGCCGTTTTCATCCCAATGCAGAGTACCGATGTTTTGGGATTTGCTGGAAGCTGTCAGGCCATCAGCAATTTGTACTTTACCAGTCAGGTTACCGCCGTTTGCTTCGTGGTCGTTATAGGTAACCTTTTGTGCCAGCGCCTTCAGAGTTGCTTCTACAGAATTCTTGTCCTTCATGTTAATGCCACTGTTATCGGTGGACAGGATTACGCCAGAGCCCTTATCAGCCTTAGCAATAACGGTATCGCCGGACTTGTAGTCGCTAACCTTATCGCCTGCACCCTCATGACTGTAGATGAAGGTTTCCCAACCGCTGTAATTAGCAATCTTGACGTCCTTAGTTCTCTTTTGCAGATTAATGAAACCGGTTTCAGCCTCTGTTTTGCCACCATTGAGTGTCAGGCCTTTTGCGGTAGCTGCCGGAGCCTTAGCCATTCTCATCAGGGACATACCTGAAGCATCGTCCTCGTCATCAGTCAGGTTCCAGGTTGAACCGTTAGCAATGTTCATTACGATGCTGCTGTCAGCATCAACATTATAAGCGCCAGTCAGAGTGGATTTCTTGTCGTTCAGGCTGATTTCAACATTGCCACCGTTGCTTGCAGTTACGTTACTTTCAATAGTGCCGGTTGCTTTACCGCTATCTACGGTAATGTTACCACCGTTGGCATTGATATCACCCTTGATGTTCAGAGCGCTGTTGTTGGTGTTGATATCTACATTAGCACCTTCGCCTGCATTGATTGCAGCATCAGTACCGTTGATAACAGTGCTGCCGTTAATTGTTACGTTGCCGTTTACTGCGTCGATACCTACTTTACCGCTGATATCAGTGCTACCCTTAACATTAACATCTGCACCGTCAGCCTTGATGCCTGTTTCGCCCTTCAGCACCAGCTTAGCCTTGGTGGTGTCGATTACGATATCTTTATCGGTTGCACCAACTGCTGCGCCATCTTTAACTTCGATAGCAGTCGGGTTCTTGGTGAAGACATAAGATCCGTCTTCCTTCAGTACGCCTTCCTCTTTATATTTCTCGTCATTGCCGGAAATACCTTGGTCAAATTTATCAGCCTTTTGATCCTCAGGATAGGTCGGTGTCGGAGGTGTCGGAGGTTCAGGTTTAACATCTTCCTTATTCAGGCTGCCTTTACCGTCTTCAGTGCTGAAGGCGATATTGCCAGTCTTCAGCGCTGTGGAAGAAGCAGTCAGACCGTCAGCAATCTTCACTAAACCGGTCAGGTTTTTCTCGCCATTTACGAAGTTGCTATAGGTCAGCTTGCCTGCCAAGGTGTTCAGTACGTTAGCAACGCTGTCCTCGCTGTCCATAGCTATGCCAGTGTTGTCGGTAATCAGGGATACTACAGAATCCTTCTCTGCATGCTTAATGATGGTGTCGCCTGCTGCGTAGTTTTCAGCTGCTTCACCGTTGCCGGTATGAGCGTAGAAAATGTTGGTGTTGCCGCTGTAGTTGTCGATGGTCAGGCTGTTCGTATCCTTCTGGAAGATGTTGCCTGCTTTAGCTTCGCTTGCACCGCCAACGAAGTCAGCGATTTCACTGCCGGTGAATTTATATTTATCCCATTCGGAATCGCCGTATACATAACCGTACTTCTCATTATTCCAGGAAGCACCGTTTGCCACAGTCAGGTTCATGGAACCGCTCAGGCCTGCTTCTTTTTCTGCATCGAAATGTTTGTATGCAACGCCGGTCCATGCGGATTCAGCATCGGTAAGCTTCAGGTTGATAACAGATTCCTTGCTGTCGCTCACAAATTTCTGCCCCTGTTTGCCGAAGATACCTGCATTACCCTTAACGGTAACGGTCTTGCCCTCGCCACCTACGTTAACAGTACCCAGTGCAGCGCCCAAGGCATGGAAGCCATAGCCGTCCTCGCTACTGTTGTTCTTGATTTCGATGTCGGCAGCACCCAAGTCAACAGTTGCACCGTCTGCTGCTACAACACCGGAGCCATGAGCTGCGATAGTAGTCTTGCCGTCAACAGTTACGTTTGCACCTGCGCCGTTAGCGTTGATGCCGGCAATGATGCTCCAGGAGGATTCAACCAAGGTAGTGGTGTTCTGGCCTTTGATAACGTTATCAATAGCCCAGTCTTCGCCGTCCTTAGCCATGGTCAGATCGCCATGCAGCTTAATTTCGGCATTGCCGTTAGCGTTAACGCCGTAAACATTGTTATAGCCATGAGCCTTAATATCGGTATTGCCGGTAACCTCTACAACAGCCTTCTCGCCTGCGCTCTTAGCATAAATGCCGATTGCGCTGCCTTCGCCGATCAGCGGGTTGCCGCTGCTGGTCTTACGGCTGTAGGTATTATCAATGTTGATATCCAAGGTGCCGGCAGTAATTGTTGTTGTGCTGCCAGCAATGCTGTTGTCGATGCCGCGCAAAGGAATTCTGTTGTTCAGAATACCTGCATTCGGATTAGGCGGAACTGTATCCTTGTCCAAAGCTACTTTGAGCTTCAAGGTCTTGTCTTCAGCCTTGATTACCAGGTCCTTAACTCCTGCAGCGTTCTGCACAGCTGCACCGCTGATGATGAAGGAGCCTGCCCAATCGGGATCTGCTTCCTTATGAGTCATCTGGTTAATCTTGATGGTTGCATCTTCGGTAAATACATAGGAACGGTCATCTTGCTGTACGCCTTTGTATGCAGCCTGTTTTTCACCGCTAATATAGTCAGTGAAGATATTCTTGTTATCATCTTCGCCGGGACCAGGATTTACTGCATCATCTTTAGTAGCGCCCTTACCGGTATCTTTATTGAATTTAATAGCTTCAGATTTCAGGGTTTGGCTGCTGGCAGTCAGGCCACCGGCAATTTTTGCGTAACCCTTCAGGTTAGTTTCACCGTTTGTAAAGTTGCTGTAGGTCAGCTTGCCTGCCAATGCATTCAGTACGTTAGCAACACTTTCCTCGTTGTCCATAGCAATACCGGTGTTATCGGTAATCAGGTTAACAACAGAACCATCTACAGCACTTGTAATAATGGTGTCGCCTGCCGCGTAGTTGCCAGATGCTTCGCCATTGCCTTCATGTGCATAGAAGATATTGGTGTTACCACGGTAAATATCAATAGTCAGGTTGTTGCTATCCTTCTGGAAGATGTTCCCTGCTGCTGCTTCGCTGTTACCGCCAATGAATTTAGCTACATGGCTGCCAGCAAAAGAATCGTTGGTTTTGCCCCATGCTTCATTGTTCCAGGTTGCACCGTTGGAAACATAAAGATTAATGATACCCTTATAAGGATTACCAGTTGTACCAAGGTCTTTAGAAAACGCAACACCGGTCCAGGAAGAATCCTTATCAGACAAGCCTATATTGATAACACTGTCTCGATCAAGAGCGTCATAATTAGAGTTAGCCTTTTCGCTATAAGCAATTGCATTGCCTTTGATTACTGTAGTAGTTTTGCCGGCAGAAAGCTTGTTAGACCTCATATTTACGTTAACATTACCGCCATCAGCCTTCAATGCATAGTTTTCTTTATCTTTGTTAGCAGCAATCTGAATATTACCGCCGCCGACAGTAACGGTAGAACCGGTTCTGATAGCAGTCAGTGCATTACCATTTTTCAGGTTGATATCAACCTTACCGTCTACATTAATGATAGATGCTTTGCCGCCCCAATCCTTTGCATCCTCGGCCCAAAGACCATGGGTAGGGCCAAAGATGTCATTTGCCAGCTTAAGGTCACCGTGAATATCCACACGGCTACCATTATTTTGCGCTAAAATACCATAGGCAGGATTAGTTGTGTCAGAATGAGCATGAACAGTAGTAGTAGCTGCTGTGATATCAACGTTGCCATTTTTTACAACGAGGCCGGAACGGTCATATCCGTCAGCGCCAGCACCATAGCCACCAGCAGCGCCGATTACCAGCTCACCGGCGGTAATTTTAGTTGTACCTGCAACATCGTGATTAAATGCTACAGTAACATCAGTCCAGCTTCCCTTCTTAGCAGTCAAGACAAGCTTGTTGCTGCCTGCTTCGATAGTAAGTGGTGCTTTTTTAACGTCAACTGCAGAATTAGCTTCTGCTTTAACTGTAGTATCTGCAGCAAAAACGTACTTGCCGTCCTGAATATTACCTGCATATTCAGTATCTGCTTCAGTATCACCGGTCAAAGTAGTGGTGAATTCTGTTTTAGACGGAACAACAGGTGCTTCAGGCTTAACATAGGTACCCTTGCCATCTTCTTTATTGAAAGTGATATCACCGGTCTTCAGTGCTGCGGAGGAAGCAGTTAAACCGTCAGCAATCTTCACATAACCATGCAGATTGTTTTCATCGGTGGTGAAGTTGCTGTAGGTCAGCTTGCCTGCCAAAGCGTTCAGTACGTTGATTACGTTGTCTTCACTGTTCATGTTAACACCAGTGTTATCGGTAATCAATGTTACGGCAGCATCTTTTTCTGCATGCCTGATAATGGTGTCGCCTGCTGCGTAGTCGTCAGTTGCCTCGCCATTGCCAGTATGTGCATAGAAGATGTTGGTATTGCCGCTGTAGTTATCAATGGTCAGCGTTCTTCTATCATTTTGGAAGATATTGCCTGCTTTAGCATCGCTTGCACCGCCAACAAAGTTTGTTACATGGCTGCCCAAGAAAGGAGTCTTGTATTTATCATCTTTAAAGAACTTCAATTTTCCATAAAGCTTATTGGTCCAGGTTGCACCATTCTGCAGCCACAAGTTGTTTTCACCGGTGAAGTGCTTGCTTACAGTTCCGCCCTCGTCAGCTTCAGTATCAATGCCGGTAGTGCCATCCTCACGGTCAAAGCCGTTAACTATTGCACCCTGCAAAGATGATTTATCAGTATCAAGCGCCAGATTAACTCTGGTCATCGTACCGTTTTTATCAATGCTGTTGACAGCACCAACGCTGGCAGCTACGTTGCCTTTAATTACAACGTCATTACCCAGGCCGCCAGTAGCATTGCCTGCAGCATCCAGCTTAACGTTCATGTTAGCAGTAGAGTCCTCAGCACGAATAGCTGCATAACCATTGCTCTTGGCAGCCTTTTCATCAAGAATAATCTTACCGCCGCCATTCACTGTAACAACAGCACCGCCAATGTTTGCAAACAGTCCCTGTGCAGTACCGCTCAGGTCAACATTACCGTTGACAGTAAGCGTGCCTGCCTTATAGCCTTCGTTTTGCTCGCCGGTTGCACCGGAAGCATACAGATGTGATGCGCCGTAATAGGCATTAACACCATCACCTGCATCAATTGCAGAGGTAACGTTACCGTTAATCACTATATCAGCCTGGTATGTGTAAGCACCCAAAGTATAGGCGCCGCCAACGTCTGCACTTATATCATGGGTTGCTTTCATGTTCAGGTTGCCATTAAGAGTAAGGGAACCGCGCTCACCATTGGAGCTGCCGTTAACATGAATCGCATCAGCTCTGCCCTTATTGTTAGTAATATCAACATGCAGATTTTCGGCGTTGATAACAACATTTTTACCTGCATCCTGTACAAGGCCATAGGAATTTTCTTTTGAGCTATTAACCTTCAGCTTCAGGTCTTTGGCAGCTTCAATAGTCAAATCACGCTCAGCAGTAATCGCACCTGCATTGTTCTCAGGACTTGCCAGAGTAATCGTTGAATCATTGCTGAAGGTATAAGCGCCATCGCCGTTAATATTACCTGCGTACTCAGTATCTTTATCCTTATCGCCGGTCAAGGTAGTGGTAAACTCTGTCTTAGAGGGAACGATAGGATTTTCTTCAGATTTAGTATAAGTGCCCTTGCCATCTGCCTTATTGAAGGCGATGTCGCCGGTCTGAATAGCAGCACTGCCTGCAGTCAGACCGCTGGCAATCTTCACATAACCCTTCAGGTTTTCTTTACCCTTGGTGAAGTTACTGTAGGTCAGCTTGCCTGCTAAAGCATTCAGCACGTTAGCTACGCTGTCAGCATTACCCATAGCAACACCGGTATTATCAGTGATCAGAGATACTACAGAGCCTGCTGCCGCACTGTTGATAACAGTGTCGCCTGCTGCGTAGTTATCAGTTGCCTCGCCATTGCCAGTATGTGCATAGAAGATGTTGGTGTTACCGCTGTAGTTATCAATAGTCAGCGTTTTCTTATCATTTTGGAAGATGTTGCCAGCCTTTGCATCACTTGCACCACCAACAAAGTTAGTTACATAACTTCCTTGGAAATTTCTATCAGTCTTGCCCCATTTTTCGTTGGTCCAGGTTGCACCGTTTTGCAGCCACAGGTTAGCAGCACCGGTAAAGGTTACATCATTTTTAGTAACGCCATCGCTGCCATATTGGTTGTACACAACGCCAGTCAGGCTGGAGGTGTCAGTAGTCAGGCCAAGGTTAAGTTCACTCTTGGTTCCGTAAATATCTGCACTATTTGTTGCACCGGTATGCAGGCCAACGTTACCCTTGATAGTAACCTTATTGCTATCTGCGCCAGTAACATTACCTTCCTCATCTTTGAGAACATTCATGTTGACAACGCCGTCCATAGCATAGATAGCAGCATACGCAAAAGTCTGATCCTTGTTAATAGCAATATTGCCGCCCTTAACATTAACTACAGCACCGCCACTGTTGGCCACCAGGCCATTGGCATTACCCTGGAAGTCAACATTACCGTTAATGGTAATAGTGCCGCCCTTGGTTGATTTCATGCTGCTTGTAGCATAAAGGCCGCTGGCACCATAAATATCATTACCGCCATTATGTCCTTCAATATTCAGCTTTACATCGCCATTAACAACAACGTTGCCTCTGTTATAAATACCAATAGTATTGGTTGTACCATCGGCGGTAATATCCAAATTGCCATCAACAGTCAGCTTAGCATTATAATTAGTAATTCGTACACCCTGCAAGCCATCAGAATTAAGCATAACACCGCTCTTATTGGTCAGGTTCATTTTTACGGTATTAGCTTTAATGGACAATGTTTTAGCATCATCAATTTTAATACCTGCGCCGCACAGTGTTGCGTCCTTAATATTAAAGGTCAGTGTTTTGCCGGTTGCATCAATTTTAGCATTTTCCTTTAGCTCAACGCCATATTGGTTATGAGTAATTTGAGTATCCTGGTTAAATTTATATACTCCGTTCTCATCAATTATATCTTCATAGGCAGAATCACTATAACCTGCACCAGTAATAGTATTAGTGTAATTAGCAGTTTCCTCTGCAAAAACAGTACCGCCGCCTAAAATAGTTGCAGCAACGGCAAGTGCCAAGCAAGCATTTTTCTTTTTACTACTTAGCTTCAGCATATACTCCTCCTTCTAAATCTGTCAGGAAAAAGCAGAAACATCATTTGCTTCTGCTCTCCCCCACTGTACAAAGCACAGCTTTGTACAGCTCATTCATTAATCAAACAGGCTGCTGCTCATCAAAGCAGCCTGCGTTTTCTCAACAAAAGAATTCAATTTGTCATTAAGACGCTGCGTTCATTTCAGCGCTTTAATAACCTCGTCAGTCAGGTCCTTGCCACCTGCTACCATAGCATTCATATTCACAACGCTGTCAATATTGTTTGCTTTAGCTACGTCCAGAATGGTCTTGTTAATTTTCTTTTGTACAGGCGCCATCTTTTTCTGTTCAAATTCAGCCAGCTGCTTGCTGAGCTTTTCAGCCAGAGCCTGCTTATCTGCATCGCTCATGTTGGCAGATTGCTTATTGAACTCTTCCTGCAGGCGAGTTTTTTCCTGTGCTACGGATTTGGCAATCTCGGTAATTCCCGGATAGCTGTTCAGAACGGCATTAACATTAACAACACCTACAGGTGCGGCAAACGCGCTGGCACTGATACCCAAAGCCATAACAGCACTCATCAGCAAAGTCATAAGTTTCTTCTTCATTTCTGCCACTCCCCTTATTTAGCCCAAACAGCTTCCATGATGTTACCATATTGTGCTTCCATGAACTTAACAGCTTCGCCCATGATAGCATTAACCAAAGCCGGGTTGAATGTGGTGTTTTCAGCAGTAATGCAAGCATTCAGCATGAAGTCGCCTCTCTCGGAAACGGTGAATTTGAACGGACGCACGTTGTTGTTCATGTTGTTGATAGCACCGGCAAGTGCTTTCAGCTTTTCTTCATCGATTACCTGCGGAGCGATTTGCACCTGCAGCAGCATATAAACGCTGTCATCCATCAGCAGAGCCATCGGCAGCAGCTGACCCTTAACTTCCATGCGGCTGCGGAAGATAGTGGTATGGTGCTCGTCCTCCAGCTTTTGGATATCGAAGCATTCGATTTTATTGTCAGCCAGGAACTGAGTCATCTTCTCGATTTTGTTTTCCATTTCAGTTACTTTGGTTTCTGCTTTTTCAGTAGTTTTTGCCATGATAAAATCTCCTTTGCATCATCAAAAAATACAATTTATATAATACGGAGCAGAGCGTTCTGCTCCGTATATAACATGATTAACTCGTAGCTTAGAAGGTGTACTGCATACCAAGTACGAAGCTTCTTCCCGGCATGGAATACCAGCCCGCACCATCGTTCCAAATAGCGTCAGTATGCTCAGCCCACAGCTTGTTGAATACGTTGTCCACCTTTAGGTAGAACTTGGTCTGCTTATCAGCAGTGTAGTTAAGAGACAGGTTGTAAACACCATACTTATCAGAAGGCCAACCCTTAACGCCCGGCTTCAGGCCCTTGGTATCACGGATGAAGTAGAAGCCATCGAAGGCAGCACCGAATTTGTCCTTATCATAGTACAGGCCAAAGGTTGCTTTATCCTTCGGTGCATAACCCATGGTGAAGTTATCTGCTTCGTTGAAGAACAGATGTGCCCAACCAAATTTGAACATCAGGGTATCGCTCAAGCGTGCATTGTACTGTACGTTCCAACCACGGGATACGCCATCACGGCTGTTCTGATACTGACCGTAGGTCGGGTCATTCTCATCAGTAGTATCACTCAATTTCATACCAACTGCAGATTTAGTTTCAAACCAGTTGAACATCACATAGTTATCCGGATTGAATTGGTGGTTGTAACCAATGGTAGTAGTGCGACCTTCAGAAGGCTTCAAATCTGTATTACCAAATTTGTTATATTTATTGCCATAAAGTTGAGTTAAGCTCGGCATAATGTAGAAATCACTACGACCTGCGTACAGAGTATCGTTTTCAGTAATATCCCAACCAAGCTTGTAGCTGATGGAATTATGGCTGTCAAAACTTTCCGGACGGTCATGACGGATACCGCCGGACAATGTCAGATGCGGCAGGAATTCCCAATCTCCCTGCAGGAAGAGGGAGGTATTGGTAGCATCCTGGTGGACATCGTTGTCCTTGCCCTTGCTGTATTCAATGCCACCGTACATGGAATAACGATCAGTCTGATATCGGAAGTTATCACTGAACAGCTTGTATTCCTGGTTGCCAGTAATAGGCTTGATCATACTAGGATCCTCACCGCCCGGTTTAGCCCAGGAATATTTCTCCTTAGTTGTACGATACAGCAGAGTATTGCTCCAGGCATCATTAATCTGCCAATCATGCTTCAAAGTAACGCTGTCGCTATCATAAGAGCCTATATAATGGCCACCGTAAATAAGGTCGATACCGGAATAATGGGAATCGATGGTTTCATAGTTAACGGTCAGCTTATTGGCATTATTAAATCTATATTCAAATTTAGCACCGGAGCTCTTGGTATTATTCTGACCAGGCCATTCCGTGCCGCTGCCGTCCTTGGTAGAACCGGAAATGGATCTGTCATGATAAATATTGTAGCTGACCTTGTTCTTGGAAGCCTGGGTATTGAAGTTATAAGCCTCTTTACCGAAGTTGCCGCGGGAAATATCAATTACAGTCTTGGCTTCGGTCGGTTTACGGGTGATGATGTTAATAACACCACCCTTAGCACCGCTGCCATACATGGTTGCCGCACTGCCGCGCAGTACTTCCACGCGCTCAATGTTATCCATGTTGTTCATGAGTGCTGCAAACATATAACCGCTGCTGCCGGAGCCCTTGAAGTCATTAACTCTTACACCATCGACAAGGATAACTACGTCCTTGCTACCATTCAGGCGGATGCCGCTCAGATTAGCATTCAGGCCGTTAGCGCCATAATTCAGGAATTGTGCACCTGGAACAGTACGCAGAGCTTCCTCTACGTTTTCCATATGCATCTTTTCGATTTCCTCACGGCCAACAACGCTCATGTCTGCTTTGGCCTTCAGGATGGATTCTTCTGCACGGGAAGCAGTAACAACAATCGGTGCCAGCTCAAAGCTCATTTCATCAAAGTCAGCTGCTGTCGGTTCAGGTGCAGCGTAAGTGGTTACAGTTTCTACATAAGTAGGCTCAGAATGCTCTACAGCAGTAGTTGTTTCTGCTGCAGTTTCTTTAACAGCTGTAGTCTCCGGCACCTTCTCTGCTGCAGGCTGAGCATTGAGAGTATGCTCTTCTTCAGCAATACCCGGCATCGCTTCAGTCTTTACGTTAGCAGCAGCATTTTTCTGAACTGCTGCGCCCTCGCCCGCAAGGAACTGCTCAGCTTCAGCCTTGCCGCTGATTTCCTGAGCTTGCTTCGGCAAACGGTCCAGTGCAAAGAGCAGGCCGCCGCTGAACTTCCAGTCATGCTCGTAATCTGCGCCATAAGTGCGTGATAGATCGAAATATGCGCTTGCATTAGGCTTAATGTTCAAGGTAGTGCCAAGGCTCATTTCTGCCCAGGTGCCCTTGGTCTCTACAGAGGTAGTCTTGCTGCCACCGTCCTCTGCGCTATAGTTGCCGGTAATATCACCGGAGAATTCATGTGCCAGCCCAAAGCGTGCATAAACAGAACCCAGACGACCGGTTTTGCCGAGTTCTAAGCCCAGACGACCAACAAGGCTGTTGTAGCCTTCCTGGTTAACGTTCAGCACTTCGCCGCCATCGGTAGTAGCAGCAAAGTTTCTGCCTCCCAGTTGTGCCCAGGTCAATTGTACCTGCGGCTCCAGATAGCTCTTATCGGTTCCCAGGCGTTTTGCCAGACTTGCGGTAGCACTGTAGCCGCGATTTCTGTAAATACCGCTCAGCTCAGTACCAATGCCGTTGTGTACGCTGAACTCACTGCGTACGCTGCCAGCCTTAGCAGCGAAGTCCATATGAGCGCCCTTGCCCAGGTCCTTAGAAGCATACAGTCCAACGCTGTACAGCTTGTTATCGCCGCTGTTGCCGCCAATAACACCGAAATCATCATCAGTGTAATTGTAGCTGGAGCTGCCCTTCTGGTAATCAATAGCAGCGCCCAGAATCCAGCCATTGTCATACATGCGGTCATAGCCAACCTGTGCACCCCAATAGTTGTTGCTCAAATCAACTGCATTTGCATTGTAGCTATCCTTGCCGCCGAAGGTCTTAGCCCATATGCCATCGCTTTCCATATGTGCACGCAGCATGTCGCCACGATAAATTACGTTTGCTGCATTATCACGCCAGGAAAGCATAGCGCTGGTAGTTGCCGCTCTTGCACCCTTCATCAGAGCAGTTTCGTAATCGCCGGTAATATTAATACCGCTGCCGCCAACAAAGCTGCCTACACCGCCATTGCTGCTGTCAAATTTCATATCACCAAGCCAACGTGAAACGCTGGAAGAGGTCAGGCCGGAGCTGATCATAGTCTTACCGGTCAGGTTTTCATCAACACCGGCATTGCCGTAGTAAATTTTTTGTGCCAATGCCTTGAAGGCTGCTTCCACAGCATCCTGGTCACTAGTCTTGATGTTTTTGCTGTTTGTTGCCGCAATCAGCATAGAACCCTGGTCTGCTTTTTCAACAGTGAAATTGCCGCCCTTGTAATCGCTTACATCGGTGCCTGCGTTATCATGGTCATAGCTGACAATATGTGTTCCGCTAAAGCTGCCTACGGTAACTGCACCGGCATCAGGTGCCATGCTGATAAAGCCGTTAACAGGAATTTCTACTTCCTCGTTATTGCCGCCGTTCGGGTTGATATATTTAATAGTCTTAGCAACACCCTTGCCGCCTTTTAAGGTATTAACCAAGGTTGCATCTGTACCGGTATTATTCCAGGTACCGCCGGAAAGAGTCAGGTTAAGCTCAGCATCAGCGTTCTTATGAGCGCCGGTCCATACAGCACCATCAGCAACGGTCAAATTAACTTTACCGTCGTCCCCAACAGCTGCAGTTGCCACATCACCGGTCTTCACAACGCTGCCGTTGAATTTTTGTGCATAACCGGCAACGGTCAGGTCTATTATACCGCCGTTTGCAATAGCAAGATTGCCTTCCAAAGAGCCGGTCTTATAATTGCCGTCCTTATCCAGGTTATCCTTATTGATGCTAACTGCAGAGCCATCACTGATGACATTGCCCTTAATTACACCATTGCCCAAGATAACCTCAGCGCCATTAATTGCCTTAATAGCATTCTTCGCTTCCGGATCCTCTGATTTATATTCGCTGTTGATATTGGTCATGCCCAGGCTTGTTACCTTACCTCCATCAGCAGCAATAGCATCTTCCTTCGCAGAAATGTATAAGGTACGGGCCTCAATATCCACATTTTTGCCGTTAGTAACAATGCCCTGCTTGGCATCTAATGTCAAAGCTGCATCTTCAGCATTAATTTTAATATTTGCAGCGGCATCAATAGCAGTGCCATCCTCCACGTCAATAGTGGTAGACTTGGTAAAGTTATAGGAACCATCATTTTGACGGATATTAGCAGCAGTATACTCGCTATCAGAAGCAGTACCTGTCAGTCCACTGGTAATTTCAGTAGAATTCTGCTCACCCTCCTGCGGCTTAACGTAACCGCCAACACCGGTTTCTTCGTCAAATTTGATGAAGCCTTTGACATCAGCAGTGATGCTGGAAGCAGTAAGACCGGAAGCAATGATAACGTTACCATTAAGATTTCTTTCACCGCCGTTGTCTTTCGCATAGGCTTCATAGGTCAGCTTGCTTGCCAAGGAATTGAGCACTGCAGCAATCTCATCACCATCGCTAAGGTTAATATTGTTGTTGCCAGTTGCCAGGGTAATATTGGAACCGGAAGCAGCATGCTTAATGGTTGTATCGCCGCCGATAAAGTCAGCCTTTTCTGTACCCTTATTGTTATGCTTATAAACAATAGTATTGTAACCGCTATAATTAGCAATGTTCAGCTTAACATCGCTATTTTGATAAATATAACCGGTGTTAGCAGCCTTTTTGCCGCCAACCAGCTTATTAACATAGGATACGCCATCAAAGTTATCGTAGCTCGGCTTGCTGTAAGCAGGCATATGAGTATAATCAAGGCCATCGACTCTGGAGGTTGCTTCGTGTTTCCACTGTGCGCCGTTGCTCAGCCAAACGTTAACTTCACCTGCCTGAGTTTTGCCTGCGTTATCAACTACACCCTTCCAGGTGGAGTCCTTGGTTACCAGGCCGATATTAACACGGCCATCCTGATATACGTCAGGCTTATCTGTACGTTCGGAGCGCTTCAGGGAAATTACGTTACCGATAAGGTTAGTGGTATTGCCATCAACTGCCTCCAGATTTTCGTTATCGATAGAGCTTTTATCCTGGTTGTTATTGCTATCAACAACGTTGATATTGATTGTACCGCCATAAGCAGCCAGAGAATAATATGCTTCCTTAAAACTGCCGTCCTCTTTTCTTTCATCAGACGGGGTTTCAATTTTAATAGAATTGCCTACCAGGTTAATAGTTGCTAGATTGTAAGGATGTACGCCCTTCATCGAATTGTAAGCACCTACATTGACAGCAGTACCGCGTACAGCAACGTCTACATTGCCATTAACGCTAATGTTGCCCATAGTATAGCCAACGCTGAAGGCACTCGGTTGCCAGCGTGCGCCAGTATAGTTAACGTCTGTAGGATCCATAGAGGTTGCACCGCCAGGACCGATGTTGCCATGAACGTTTTTAGTGATAATGCCCCAGGGATTAGAAGGATCATCCTTGCGCATTTTAACGTTACCATTAATAACGAGCTTAGCACCATTACCAACTGTCACACCTACAGAGGCATAATCAGATGTTGCAGTGATATCCAGGTTACTGTTGATAATAGTGTTGCCGCTGGCTGCAATGCCATTGACACCAGCCCAAGGATTCCACAGGTTGTTGGATTGATAAATGTGCAGTGTCCCCTTGCTGCCATCAGCGCCCACGTTATTGTAGACATAGCTATATTTATCGGAGTTAGAAACAGCATCTTCGTTCTTTACAGTAAAGGTATGGTCCTTACCTTGGAAATCATAGGTAATAGTGTTAGTAGCTTTATCCAGCTTTACTGTGTTGCCATCGCCTCCGATGATATCAAGATCATCATCAACATAGCCGACAAGCGGTTCATCGTATTCTGCAGCCCAGACTGACAGTGCAGTAAAGCATGATGTACAAACTGACATCATAATACTGGCAGTAAGTAACTGCCAGCTTTTCGATTGATTTTTACTCATACTCTCACTCCTTGCAACATCGTTGCTAAAAAATTTAAAAATTTCTTTTAATGGTAAAAATAAAAAAGATTAGACCACACTAAAACAAAAGGATAGTTGCATAAACTAAACGCTTAGAACTTCCTTCTCCTTAAGTATGTCTAATCTCGTAGACACTTAATGTACACAATCAGTCAGTACCCTGGCTTAAGATCATTGCCGCTTTATCCCTTGGTAAGAGGTTTAAGCAAAAGCTTAACGATAAAACAGCTCACTTTCACAGTTGCGGAACAGCGTCGAAATCACATCGGACTTCCCTGTAAAGAAGATATTCGGCAAAATATCTTCGCCTAATTGCTTATATTAATATTATAACGCAAAACCTGTAGTAATTGCTTTCTTTTGTTATGCGTGTTTTTTCATAGGGGTGTACCACTTGCAGTTTTCTATTATTGGTATTTCTTATCATATAGAGTTTATCATATATAGCCTTTGACGTCAAGTGAAATTTGAATATATTGTTACTTTGTCGATTTTGGCATTTCAGTAAGGGAGATAACCGTTTGCAGTAGCAACTCAGGGTATTATTTTATTGTTTTTTATCGGATTCAGTTATCAAAAAGCAAAGCAGCCATCCGCCTTACGGCAGATGGCTGCTTCGCTTTTTTGATGATTTATGCTTTATTCAGCTGCAGCGCTGCACAAGCAACGCCGCAGCTTGTTATGAATAAGGATAAACTTACTTTACTTAGACATTAGAACTCAAAGCGCAGGCCTGCACTTGCCTTCCACTTACGCTCGAAGTCGCCGCCGAAGTCCTTAGCAAAGTCTGCATAGATATGGCAGTTGTCGCTCAGGTCATAGCTGCCGCCAATGCTCATTTCCATCCAGGTATCCTTGCCGTCGAAGCTGGTGTGCTTATAGCCGCCGTCCTTAGCAAAGTAGCTTGCTGTGATGTCGCCATTAAATTCATGTGCGCCATACAGACCAACATATACGTGGCCTTTTTCGCTCTTAGCGCCTGCTTCCACACCGAAGCGTGCTACCAGGCTGCTGTATGCGTCCTGGTCAATTCTCATGCTGTCGTTCGGAGTATGCGCAGTGTAATCCTTAGCACCTACCTGAGACCAGGTCAGCTGTGCTTTCGGAGTGAAGTAGCTTGCCTCAGTGCCGAAGGTCTTGCCATATTCCATGGTCAGGCCATATGCGTTGGCTTTATAATCGCCATGCAGCTTCAGAGTGCGGATTTCGTTGTAAACGTCGTATTCGTTTTCAACACGGCCTGCTTTAGCTGCTACACGCAGATAGGACTGGTCTTCGAAATTCTTCACGCCGTATACGCCAAAGCTGTAAAGCTGGTTGTCGCCCTTGCCGCCCAGCAGGTAGTTGGAATCGCCGTCACGGTAATCAAAGGCTACGCCTGCATGCCAGCCGTTTGCCAGAGCCTTGTCCAAGCCAACCTGTACACCACGGTAGGTGTTGCTGTCCTTAACGCCCTTAACATCGGAGCTGGTCTTGCCGCCCAATGCCTTAGCGAAGATGCCGTCTTCATCTGTCAGGTCTGCACCGGTGTAGGTATCCTGCATGTTGTCGCGCCAGCTGTGCATGGAGGTGGTTGCAGCGCTTCTTACGCCCTTCATTACCAGGGTTTCGTAGTTGCCGTTGTAAATTTCCTTCCATTCAATGCTGTTGTCAACATATTGGCCCTTACCGTTTTCATCCCAGCTCATATCGCCAAGATACTTGCTTGCACTAGAAGCTGTCAGGCCATCGGCAATCTGTACCATACCGGTCAGGTTGCTGCCGTTTGCTTCATGATCAGTGTAGGTAACCTTATGAGCCAATGCCTTCAGGGTTGCTTCAACTGCAGCTTTATCGTCCATGTTGATGCCACTGTTGTCTGTGGACAGGATTACGCCGGAATCCTTAGCAGCCTTGTTGATGATGGTATCACCAGACTTGTAGTCTTCGTCCTTGTCGCCTGCATTTTCGTGACCATAGATGATGGTTTCCCAACCGCTGTAGCTTGCAATCTTCAGATCCTTGGTTCTCTTGGTCATATCCATGTAACCGGTTTGTGCTTTTTTTGCACCGCCGTTTACGGTCAGGCCATTAGCTGCAGCTGCTGCCGGAGCTTTCGCCATTCTCAGCAGGGACATGCCTGCTACTTCGTCATCATCGTCGGTCAGATTCCAAACGGCGCCGTTCTTGATGTTCATCACAATACTGCTGTCATCATCAACATTATAACTGCCGGTAATCTGGGAATTTGCATCGTCCAGAGTGATTTCAACATTACCGCCATTGCTTGCAGTTACGTTGCCTTCAATAATGCCGGTTGCTTTGCTGCTGTCAATGCTTACTTTGCTATCAGCGCCTTCTGCTACTATAGCACCATTGATATTAACTGCACCATTCAAGGAACCATTTTGACCGCTAATGGTTACACTGCCGCCTTCACCTGCTTTGATTGCATTGTCTTTACCGTCATTAGCGTTGATTGTAGTGTTGCCGTTCAGAGTTACGTTGCCGTTTGCTGCGTCAATGCCGGTTGCACCGCTGATGCCGGTGTTACCATTAACAGTAACATCTGCACCATTTGCCTTAATGCCAGTTTCACCCTTCAGCTCCAGCTTAGCCTTGGTAGTATCGATGTTGATGTCTTTATCGGTTGCTTCTACTGCAGCGCCGCTTTCAACCTCAATCTTAGTCGGATCCTGAGTGAATACATAGGTGCCGTCTTCCTTCAGAATGCCGTCCTTCTTGTATTGATAGTCAGTCTTGCCATCACCGGTAATACCTTGATGGATTTCGTTGCTCTCCGGAATCTGGGTTTCAGGATAGGTGAAGCCAGGCTTCATAGAACCATTCTCCAGACTACCTTTACCGTCTTCAGCATTGAAGGCGATGTTGCCGGTCTGCATTGCTGCACTGCTTGCAGTCAGGCCATCAGCAATCTTTACGTAACCGGCCAGGTTCTTCTCGCCGTTGACAAACTTGCTGTAGGTCAGCTTGCCTGCCAGGGTATTCAGTACGTTAGTAACGCTGTATTCGTTGTCCATTGCAATACCGCTGTTGTCGGTAATCAGAGATACTACAGAATCCTTTTCTGCATGTCTGATAACAGTATCGCCTGCTGCGTAGTTTTCAGCTGCTTCGCCGTTGCCGGTATGTGCGTAGAAAATGTTGGTGTTGCCGCTGTAGTTGTCGATGGTAATATTATTAGCATCGTTTTGGAAGATGTTGCCTGCGTGTGCTGCATCACTGCCGCCTACAAATTTAGCAACATGGCTGCCTACAAAGCCACTGCCGCCCCAAGGCTTGGAGGTTTCGCCCCACTTCTCGTTGTTCCAGGTTGCGCCGTTCTGCAGGAATACATTGATTGCACCGTAGAAGGTCTTGTCGCCAGCTTTGTTGCCTTCATCCTTAAAGCCGTTATGTGCAACACCGGTCCATACGGAATCTGCGGTTGCCAGGCCCAGGTTTACTTTAGTGTAAAGCTCAGGCTCATTAGCATTCATTGCACCGGTAGATGCGCCTACGTTGCCCTTCAGTACCAGCTTGTTATCTCTTGCACTGATTGCATCATAGTTTGCATCAAGGTTAACGTTCATGCTAGTGGTGCCGGATTCTGCCATCATTGCATAGTAGGTATGCTTATTATCCTTGTTGATTTCGATGTTGCCGCCGCCGTTAATCGTCAGCTTAGCATGACCGCCGTTAGCAAACAGGCAGTTGCCGTCAATCTTAGCGTTTACATCACCGTTAATAGTAACCTTCGGTCCTGTCTGCAAGGTGTAGTTGCTGCCGCTGTATACCAAGGAGCAGCCATAGTAACCATAAGCACCCTTCTCAGAGGTAAGGCCCCATTCACTGTTTTCGTCACCCATAGCGGTTACGTTACCGTTAAAGGTTACCTCGGAGTTGCCTGCTGCGTACAGACCTAAAGCATAGTTAATGCCCTTAACATTCATTTCGGTGTCGCCATTAATGGTCAGCTTCATCGGCTTATCCTTGTTCTGCTGGCCCTGGCCGCCTACGTTGATAGCCTCAACGCGACCTTTAGTGCTGTGAGCATTGAGCACCAGCTTGTCAGCAGTAATCGTTACGCCGTCAGTGCTGTTGGCACCAATCGCATGAATGGTAGAGTTGTCGGTTACATTGGTGTTGAAGGTCAAGGTTTTGCCTTTGGCATCAATGGTAGTAGCCTGGTTCATATCAGCACCATGTGCATTAGTTGTGGTGATGCTGCTGTTTTGAGTGAACTGATACAGGCCCTCTTCTTTGATTACGCCAGCCTTATAGTATTCCTTATCATTAGCCTTCACACCAGTCAGAGTTGTGGTAAACTCATTCTTAATCTGGTGGTCAGGTGCCGGAAGATCAGGTCTGATGCTGTCTTCATCCTTCAGGCTGCCTTTGCCGTCCTTCTTGGAGAATGCCATGTCGCCAGTGTACATTGCTGCAGAAGAAGAAGTAAGGCCATCGGCAATCTTCACATAACCGGTCAGGTTGTTTTCGTCCTTAGTGAAGTTGCTGTAGGTCAGCTTGCCTGCCAAGCTGTTCAGTACGTTAACAATGCTGTCAGCGGAGCTCATGTTGACGCCGCTGTTATCGGTAATCAGGGATACTACAGAATCCTTTTCTGCATGCTTGATAACAGTATCGCCAGCCTTATAGTCGCCTGCTGCTTCGCCGTTACCGGTATGTGCATAGTAGATATTGGTGTTGCCGCTGTAATTTTCGATGGTAATTTTCTTGGTATCGTTTTGGAAGATGTTGCCTGCGTGTGCTGCATCGCTGCCGCCGGTAAAGTTGGTTACATGGCTGCCGGTAAAGCCGCTCGGAACCTCTTTGCCGTTCTTCTCGTTTGTCCAGGCTGCACCATCTGTCAGCCACAGATTAAAGGTACCATAGCTGGTTGAGTCATCACCGGAAGTAACTTCGTAGAGGCTACGGCCGTTCCAACTGCTGTCCTTGCCCTGCAATGCCAGATTAACGGTAGAAGAAGTAGAAGTTGTTTCATCCTCCCAATAATCATAGGTTTCTGCAGACTTAGTAAAGACATCGCCATCAATCTTGACAATTCCCGCACCTGCCTTACCGTCCTTCATGTTAACGTTGATAACGCCATTATCGTCAGACTTCAGCGCAATGTAATTAGCTGCATTGCTATCCTTTTGAATATCCAGATTGCCGTTCATGGTAACAGTACCGCCGCTACCACTGTAAATACCATTGCTTTCTGTCTGCGCAGATGTAGAAATAGTGGTGTCTGCATCAATGGTAATCTTACCGCCGGTTGCATAAACACCCTGGCCATAGAAGCCTGTGGTATCAGTGCTGAGCTTCAGGCTCTTAGCTTTAATAGTAATATCCTTGGACTTTCCATAGCTGAGACCGGTAGCTACCGCACGTGCAACATTGCTGCCCTTAAGAACATGGTAGGATACGTCCAAATTCTTTCCGTCGGCATTAATCGTAATCGGTCCGCCACTGGATTCAATAGCACTCAGGTTGGAGCTGTAATCGCCCTTAGTTACATTAATAACTGTATCCTGAGTGAAGTTGTAAATGCCTTTTTCGGTTTCGATGCCCAGATTTACATACTTCTTATCAAGATTACCGGTGATTGGATCAGTAATAACAGAATCGTCTGCTACAGTATATTCATAGAAGCCCTGACCAGGTGTATTGGTGCCGGTTGCATCGGTGGAGAAGCTGATATCGCCGGCCTTCAAAGCTGCGGAAGAAGCAGTTAAGCCGGAAGCAATCTTGACAGTACCTGCCAGCTTGCCGTCATTAGCGGTGTAGAAGAGCTTCTGTGCCAGCTTGTTAAGAACTTCATTAACAGTATTCTGGTCTTCAGCCTTATCATAGGCGTTAAAGCCTTTAGTGATGCCCTGGTTGTCAGTGATAAGCGTAATATTGGAGCCGGTATTAGCCTGACCGATGGTAAAGCTGCCGCCGAGAATATTGGTCGGATTATCAGCATCATGGTTATAAATAACAGTAGTGTTGCCGCTGTAATCAGCTACACTGATATCGCCTGCATCACTTGCCACAAAGATGCTGCCTTTATTACCGGAGAAGGAAGCAAGCTTGCTGGCACCATTTACATTCCAGATAGAATTATCCAGCTTCAGGTGCATAGCATTGCCGTTGCTGTAACCGGTCCAGGTTGCATTATCCAGATTAGCGTTTACGGTGTTGCCGGAAAGGTTATTGCCGGTCCAGGTTGCGCCATTGCCCATGTAAAGGTTAACGATACCTTTACTGCTGCCGTTAGTATTGCTTACATCACCCTTCCAGAAGGAATCCTTAGTATTCAGGCCAACGCTTACATCTGCACTTGCACCGGCATTATCCATGCCGCCGCCGAGATAGATATTGCCTTCCATCTGAACATTATTGCTGCCTGCACCTATAATAGCGCCTTCAGCATCCTTCTTGACATTCACATTAACCTGTCCGCGGTTCTTGGAAACGAATTCACCATAAGCACGGATAGCATATTCTGCTCCGTTGATAGCCTTGATGACGCCACCGCCAACCTCAACCTTGGAGGCAACTGCGCTGATTGCTTCGTTGGCACCGGAAGCATTGCTCTTATCAGCCACAATATCAACGAGACCGTCAACAGTGATAGTGGACATAACGCCGCCAACACCGTTCATGCTCTTGATAACTGCAGCATTTGCAGGAGCAGTACTGTTAGCACGCAATGTAAGCACATTATCAGCACCGGCATTGTGAATATTAATCGTACCGCCGGCATTAACGAATAATGCACCGGTCTGACCGTTCCTGGTGCTTGCAGCACTGATAGACATTGCACCGGCATTATTGATGTTGACTACACCCTTGCCGATAGCTGCGATACCGGTTGTATGCGTATCTGTTGTTGTATCTACAGTCAGCTTGTTGCCATTCATCTCAATGGTAACATTATGGTTTTCGTCAGAGCCGGAAATAGCTGCGCCAATCTGCGGAACATACGCACCACCTGCAATCAGATGCTTTTCAGGTGTGATGGTTGTGCTGTCTGCAGTAAATACATAGGTGCCATCGTCCTTCAGTACGCCTTTTTCTATGTAAACCGTATCAGCAGCTGCATCACCGGTAATTGCCGTAGTAAATTCTTTAGTTATCTGGCTGCCAGGCTTGCTGGTCTTATAAGCATAGTAGCCCTGGCCAGGTGTAAAGGTGCCTGTATCTTCAGTAGAGAAGGAAATATCGCCGGTCTTCAGTGCTGCGGAAGAAGCTGTCAGGCCTTCAGCAATCTTCACTACGCCAGCCAGATGACCATCAGTATAGTTCTTGTAGAACAGCTTGCCTGCCAAGCTGTTCAGTACGTTGGCTACTTTATCCTTAGCATCAGCGGAATCGCCATCTGCAAAGCCGGAGGTAATTCCCTTATTATCTGTAATAAAGGTGATAGCAGAGCCTTCTGCTGCATTGGTAATATTGAAGCTGCCGCCAATAATCTTGGTCGGATCAGCAGCATCATGATCATAGAATACAGTGGTATGACCGCTATAATTTACAACAGAAATAGGATTGTTATCCTTTTGGTAAATCAGGCCTGCATTATCTGCATCCTTGCCGCCATGCAGTGTTGCCAGCGTGCTGCCTGTCCATACAGGATTTTTATACGCTATGGTCGTAGTTGTTACATGCGATTGCTGTTCATTGGTCCAGGCTGCACCGTTTTGCAGATACAGGTTGAACTGGCCAATGTCATGCGCAGTATTACCGCCGCTGCCATAGTCATCATTATACTGGTCATAGGCTGCAACGCCCTTCCAGAAAGAATCCTTATCGGTCAATGCAACGTTGAGAATGCCTGCGTCCTTCCAATCAATCAACTCGCCGCCGGTATATTCCACAACCTTCTTGCCATATTGGCCGGTTGCATACATATCACCGGTAATCTTGGTGGTCGTATCGCCTGCTGCGCCGTCTTTCATGTTGATGTCCAGCGTGCCTTTATCTACGCGGACTGCATAGAAATTATGCGATTTATCACTGTCTTCGGCTGCAGTAATAGTGCCGCCACCGACAGACACCTTGGTATCCTTACCGGTCAGTCTGATGCCGCTGCCGCGTACACTGGAAATATCTACCGGACCACTGACAGTTACAGTGGAAGTGTCACCTGTTACCTGAATACCGGAAGCATTCATGCCTGCGCCACGTTCTCTAATGCCCTTGACATTGCTGATTGTCAGCGGGCCATCAATATTAATCTCGCTCTTCTGCCCCTGGATATTAATACCAGTTGCGGAATCACCCTTCGTAACAATATCGGTAATTTCTACCGGACCGGAAATATTCAGATGTGCATTACCGTCAGCGTAAACGCCATGAGAGCCTCTGGTATCCGTATTATTAGCTGTAATAGAAAGCTTTTGCTCTGCGGACGGGTTAATAACCTTGATGTAGGTATTAGCGCCTGCGTAAATAGCTGCTGCCTGTCCGCTCGATTGAGCAGCATTCAAAGCCAGGCCCTTGCCAGACATTTTTACAGTCATCGGACTGGACGGATCAGTTGATTCACCTGCATAAATTGCACTGGCAAATTTATTATTACCGGCATTCGATTCAGTTACAGAAACATGTGCTACGCCGCTTTCATCAAGCTCACGGCTTGTGCTAATATCCTCGGAAGTTTTAATTGCACCAGTATTGTATACTTTTTCAGTTGCAGGAGTGTAATCATAGAAGCCTTGGCCTGCAACATTAGTACCAGTAGTTGCAGTAGAGAACGAAATATCTCCACTCTTCAACGTTGCAGAAGAAGCTGTCAGTCCATCAGCAATTTTAACGGAACCGGTCAGTTTACCATCATTAGCGGTATAGAACAACTTCTGTGCTAATTTATTCAATACTTCGCTAACAGTGTTTCTGTCTTTTACAGCATCAGTATCCTCATAACCGGAAGCAATACCTTTATTATCTGTTACCAGATTAATTACAGAGTTTGCATCAGCAGCAGCAATGTTAAAGTTGCCACCAATAATGGAGGTAGGATTCTTTTCATCATGCTCGTAAACAACAGTATGAGCACCGCTATAGTTAGCTACATTAATAGCCTCTGCATTGTTTTGGTAAATGTAACCATTATTGCCAGACAAGTAATTAACCTTTGTCTGCATACCTTTAGCTTTGTTAGTACCTTTATTATCCCAAACGGCACCATTGGAAATGTCCAGATTTACTTTGCCACCATTAGTCTGAACCAAGCCATGTAAACTTGAATCCTTATCAGCCAAAGTAAGGTTAATGATACCACCTTCAGCAACCAAATTACCAGTAATATTAGTAGTTCCAGTTTTTGTTCCATCAGCACCATTATTGATATTGATAGTACCATTTTGAGTGTAAACTGCACTTAAGCCTTCACCTAACTGAATATTACTTGCTCCAAGAGATATAGCCGCGTCATCAGATAGCTCGGAATCATTGTAAATGCCTACACCAAAAGGATCATCTTGAATGCCGCCATAAGTTTGTCTTACATTGTCAATATTAGTTTTACCTTTTACAACAACCTTGGACTCACCGCCACCAATATAGATGCCAGCACCGGAATCAGTAATAGCCAAATCACCTTTGACCGTGACATTATTTTGGCTAAAGCCATCACCATTACCACCACCACTTGCTCCTAAAGCAATACCTACTCCATCAATACCTTGGATGTTAACATTGCTATTAAGGGTAACATTGCTGTTATTATCTGCATAAACTGCAAAACCCATATATGCAGCGCCCACTTCGGACAATACATCACCAGACATAGAAAGGTTAAGATTTTTAGCAGTAACAGCAACATTAGCATTTTTATCTTTTGTACCGCTTGCTGTAATCAGTGATACGGCAGCATTGTCATCATCAATATCATCTTGACGAGCAGTAATACCAAGCGACAAATCCTTATTGGTTGCGTCAATGACAATATTATCGCCAACTGCATCAGCAATGGCAGCAATTACGGAACGCGCTCTGATAGGTCTTCCTGTAATATCAGCATCATAAGCATTATCACTGCCATCAATAGTTTCGTAAGTACCTTCTTCGTCTATTGTAATATTGGAATCTTTAGTGAAACGATAAGTGCCATCATTTTGCAGTACATTACCTTTTACATATTGGGTATCGTGGCTTTCCTTACCGAAAATACCTTGGGTAAATTCAGTGACGGACTGCTCATTATCATCCTTCGCCGGAGTATACTCATAGAAGCCCTGGCCACCCTCGGCAAAGGTAATGCTACCAGTCTTCATCGTAGCAGAAGAAGCCGTCAAACCTTCAGCAATGGATACGCTGCCTTTAAGGTTGCTGTCACCAGCCATATACCACAGCTTGTGCGCCAGGGAGTTCAGCACTTCACTGACATTGTTTTTATCTGCAGCAGCATCACCTTCAGCAAAGCCTTTAGTAATACCGTTGTTGCCGGTGTAAAGCATCATCTCGGTGCCGGTCTTGGCATTAAGAACCTTCACATCGCCACCGATAATTGTGCCCGGAGTAGCGTCAGCATGCTCATACCAAACCTTGGTAACGCCTTCAGCCTCAGCAATCTGAATCGGATCACTGTCGTTTACTCTGATGATGCCGGCAGATGCGCTGTCTTTACCACCAACAAGACGGCTCAGATGGGACATACCATCATAGTTGCCGTAGCTCGGCTGGCTATATAGCGGCATATGGCTGTAATCCAGGCCATCCTTGCGGGAGGCATTTTCATAAATCCATTGTGCACCATTCTGCAGCCACAGATTTACTTCACCGGAGTGGTCAGCATAAACTGGAGTAGCATCCGGATCATACTTATAGCTGTTTTTATCATCAGGATTTGTCTGTACCAGGCTCTTGGTCATATTGGCATTGTCAATAATGCCCTTCCAGGAGGAATCCGCTGTAGTCAAAGCAAGATTAATACGACTGTCCTGATAAACATCAGAGGTATGTGTATATTCAGAGCGCTTCATGGCCATAATGTTGCCGACAATTTCAACCTTGCCCTTTTGCGCTTCCATATTCTTTACATTAACATTAATTGTGCCGCCGTAGCATGCCAGAGAATAGTAGGGCTCGATGAATTCACCAAAGCCTTCGACAGAATTTTTTTCTCTGTACGGAGTAATGATACGGGTAGAATCGCCTACCAGAGAAACGGTAGCCAGGTCATACGGATGTACACCTTCAGCGGCATTATATGCACCTACATTGACAGCAGTACCGCGTACAGCAACGTCTACGTCACCATTAACAGTAATATTGCCACGTGTATAGCCAACGCTGAAAGCACTGGGCTGCCAGCGTGCGCCGGTATAATTGGCGTCATAGCCATTATCCATGCTAACTGCACCGCCAGGACCTACATTACCATGCACATTTTTGGTAATAATGCCCCAGGGATTGGAAGGATCATCCTTGCGCATTTTAACGTTACCGTTAATAACCAGATCAGCACCGTTAGCAACGGCAACACCCACAGAGGCATAGTCAGAGGTGGCAGTAATATCCAGATTACTGTTGACAGTAATCTTACCGCCGCTCTTACCGCCGCTAGCTATAAAACCATTCACACCAGCATATGGATTATGCTGGTTGTTGGACTGGTAAATGTGAAGCGTACCTTTGCTACCATCTGCGCCTACGTTATTAAAGATGTAGCTGTATTTGTCACCCTGAGAGGCTGTAATACCATCATCATTCTCTACCGTAAACGTGTGGTCCTGACCTTGGAAATCATAGATAATAGTGTTAGTAGCTTTGTCGAGCTTTACCGTATTGACATCGTCTCCGAAGATATCAAGATCATCATCGACATAGCCAGTAAGCGGATCAGTATATTCTGCAGCAAAAACCGGTGCTATGAGAAAGCTCGATGCACTGGCCGCCAGGAGAATACCTGAAACAAGCGACTTCCATTTTTTACTTTTGAGTTTCGTTTTCATAACTTCAACTCCTTTGTGTATAAAACACTCATCAAAATAAATATAAAAATAAAAAAACTGCGCAAAAAGACAATTTATACAGCAAATGCCTCACAGAACATCGCTATACAAATCCATCTCTTCTCGCAGAATTTTTCTAATTGAAAATAATCAGTCTATTGCATTGCTATTTTGCAATCCTGTCGTAACTGATTATTGCTAGCACATATCTATATATTAGGTAAAGGCAACTTATAAACAAGCAGTTTCTGACCTAGGGGGTGTTATACAAATATCGCTAATTAGTATTTCTTTCCTATTTAATTTTAGCATATTGAAAATTCAATTGCAAGTAAATCGATATATTATGGCCGCGTCAGTTTACTGTAGGAATCAAAAGGACAGACTCCACCAATTTTGT
>ERZ780207.820-NODE-820-length-30651-cov-4.463884_pt1 | contig 30651 bp, 22 predicted proteins | sample MGYA00510977_ERZ780207 | MGnify/ENA primary metagenome ERZ780207 (study PRJEB29588, sample SAMEA2151383) | human gut metagenome | biome: human gut; feature: human-associated habitat; material: faeces | place: Denmark | collected 2008/2010 ...
GATATGTGAGATTAATCCTTTCACTTACTATCGGTTTAATTTGAACACTTACTTATAAATATTTTGTACTTTGGCGGACGCGCCATGGCGTATCGCTTCAATGCCGTTACCATTGGCATAAAAAGAGGGGCGGCATTGCGGCCGTCCCTCTTTTTTATCGGGTTGATTGCGGTTTATTTCTTTACTGCGGTATAGGTATAGGGAAGTGTGCCGAGGTTCAACGTCACGGTGTAAGTACCTGCTGCATCGAACTTCAGGTTGTCGCCCCCTACTGTCAGGTTGTCGGCTGCGCCGCCGAGGTTGACGTCCCAACCGTTGTTCATGCGGAACTTCCACTCGGTGGGTTCTGCAACTTCGATGTCTGCCGTCCAGGTCTTGAAGTCGGCCGACGGTGTCATTTCCACGTCACCGCCCCAATTGTTGAATCCGCCGATGAGGCCGATTGCGGTGATGTGGGTGATGGTGTACTTAAGGTCGGTGAGGTTGGCTGTCACATAGTAGAGACCGGAAGTTTCCACCTTGATGTTCGGGCCGCCGGGCACCATGTTGCCGTCGGCGTCGCCACCCCAGTCGAGCGGGCTCCAGTCTGCCTGGCCGGTCATCTTGAACTCTCCGTCAACGTATACGAAACCGGTGTAGTTGATGTAGTCAGTCGTGGAGAGGAGCATGTTGTTTTCGAAGCTCCAGCCGTTGGCCGGACCCGGAGTGTAGATGTAGGGGAATGCGGAAGTGATGCTGTAGGTGAGGTCAAGCATGTTGACTTCCACTTTCACGGTACCGGCCAGGGTGATGACGCCGCGGGGGCCGTCTTCCATCAATGAGCCGCTTGCATCTGTGGGTTCACCCGCATCGGAAACGCCGAACTCCTGGCCGCCTTCGCTGACGATGTACCATTCGAGGCCGTTGGCGGCCTGCTCGGCTGTCACGTCGAAGATGTATGAGAACATCGGGTCGTCATACTGGTGTTTGCTGCTGTGGTCCATCTTGACGGTCCGGTCGCCGAGCACGAGGTTATATGAAGCTTCGACAGGGAGGCCGAGGTCGTAGGGGGTGACTGTGAGCGACTTTGTGGCATAGTAGAAGTCGCGGCCGCCGAGGCGTGCCACGGAGTTGCCGTCGTGCACGTATGCTGCAAAGCGGATCCAGTTGGTCTGGGGCAGCGGAGACTTGCCTATGATGTCAAGGTAAACGTTTTCCCAGTCGTTGGCAGCCACCTGGTCTTTGACGACGTCAAGTTTCTTGGCGTCGGAGAAGTCTTGTTTGGAGGCGATTTCCATCACGTAGGAGATGGTGGCCCCTTCGGGGAGGTCTTTGGCCTCGGTCAGTGTGATGACGTTGATGTTTCCGTCCTTGTGTGCGGGGAGGCTCAGGGCATCGCCGGCCACGTCGCTGCCATAGGCCACGGTAACGCCGTCGGCTGTCATGAGGCCGAGCTGCGGATTGGTCTGCTCCATGCCGAGGTCACTCTTGTCGTCGCAGGCAGCGAGACCGAGCACCAAAGCAGCAGATAAGAGAATATTTATTTTTTTCATTTTAAAAATAGTCTTTTTAATTAAGTAAGTGTTCAAATTAAACACATATCAGAAACGCCGGCATTTTTGAGCGATTTCAGCGAGTCGACGAGGGCGCGATGCGGGCATCGCAACCGAGGAGACTTGGCTGAAAGCGCCAAAAAGGCCAAGTTTATGATATGTGAGATTAATTCTTTCACTTACTATCGGTTTAATTTGAATACTTACTTACTTACCCATCGGGCGGAAGTAGCGCAACCGGTCGTCGTTGCGGTTGAAGATGTTGATGTATTCGCGTAGCAGGAGGTCGGGATGGAACGGCGTTTCGTCGAAAATCGGAGCCGTGGAGGTGTCGCAATAGTAGACGCCGCCCTTGTCCACTGCGCTGAAATGCTTGTAGCGCGGGTCCATGGCCATGAGGCCGTCGCGTGTCAGTTTCTGCCCGAAGACTTTAAGGAGCCAGAAGTCGGCGTCGCGCGCCTTGTCGAGCACCTGCTCGAAGGAGAGGTTCAGCGAGCCTGCGGACTTGTCGTCGGCCCAGGGGTAGGTGGCTCCGGCATCGGCATATATCCGGGCGGTATAGCTTCCGCCTCCGGCTACGTACCACACTCCCTGATAGATGTTGTCGGCGAAGACGGTGGGGCGCTGCTTGCGTCCGGCTGTCTCTTTCATTGCGGCGGCGTATCGCTGCCTGACGCCGCTGAAGATGCTGTCGGCCTTTTCGACGTTGCCGGTGAGTGCGCCGAGGAGTTTAAGCCATTCGGCGCGGCCGAGCGGAGTCTGCTCCTCGTTCTCGCTCATGCGGATTATGGGGATGCCGAGCTTCTCAACGCTGCGTGTGTCCATGCCGTCGTAGATGTTGAGGATGATGGCGTCCGGGGAGAGGTCTATTATCTTCTCGACGGCAGGTGCCGAGGAGGTGCCGAGGTCGGCGATACTGCCCTTTGCCAGTCCCTCTTTCACGGACGGCAGTGTGAAGTACGACGCGTCGGCCACACCTTTTATGATAGCCCCCGCGCCCAGTTCGTCGAGGGCTGAGGCGTGGACAGAAGTGTAGACCACGGCTTTTTGCAACGGTACCTCTATCACCTCGCCGTCGGCGACGGATGGTTTCTCCGTACCGCGCTTCACGAGGTAATACTTTGCGACCGTCTTGGCGGAGTCTTCCGGGCTGACGACTTCGGCCACGGTGACGTTGTCGCCCATCGGGTACATGCGTAGCGTCTTGGCGTCTGTGAGGAGGTTGCCGGCCGTGGAGGAGGCCTGTTTATTGCCACAGGCCGTTGTCAGGATGAGGAATGAAAGGAGGAGCGTCAGGAACTTGTTCATAAGTGGCTTATTTAACGAGCGATTTCAGTACGTTGACAATCTTTTCGAGATGACGGTCTTCGACCCACGGACCGGCGGGGAGGCAGAGTCCGCGGCCGAAGAGATGTTCCGAGGTCCCGTCGGTGTAAGAGGGGGCGTCGGCGAATACGGGCTGGAGGTGCATAGGTTTCCAGAGAGGACGGCTTTCGATGTTCCCGGCGGCGAGGGCGACGCGCGCGTCTTCGTAGGTGAATCCGGTTGCGGTGCTGTCTATCAGTATGTTGCACAGCCAGTAGTTGGAGCGGAATCGGTCGTCGGGATTGCTGTGGAGCGTGATGCCGGGGAAGTCGGCGAAGAGTCGCGCGTAGACATCGTGGACGTGGCGGTGGTGGGCCAGATGCTCTTCGAGGATGTGCATCTGTCCGCGCCCGATGCCGGCGCAGATGTTGCTCATGCGGTAGTTGTAGCCTATCTCGCGGTGTTCGTACCAGGGGAATGGTTCGCGTGCCTGCGTGGCGAGGAAGACGGCGCGCCGGCGTGTCTCTTCGTCGGGGCAGACAAGGGCGCCGCCGCCGGAGGTCGTTATCATCTTGTTGCCGTTGAAGGAGAGTGCGCCGAAACGTCCGAAGGTGCCGCACTCCCGACGGCAGAACGTGGAGCCGAGGGCTTCCGCCGCGTCCTCAATCAGCGTGATGCCGTAGCGGTCGGCTATCTCGCAGATGCGGTCCATCTGTGCCGGCATACCGTAAAGGTCCACCACGACGATGGCTTTCGGCTTGCGTCCCGTCCTGGCTATGCGGTCCCGTATGGCCTCTTCCAGGAGGTCGGGGCTCATGTTCCACGTAAGCGGCTCGCTGTCGACGAATACCGGCCGTGCTCCCTGGTAAGCCACCGGGTTGGCGGAGGCGGAGAAGGTCATCGACTGGCAGATGACCTCGTCGTCGCGTTCCACACCTGCGAGGATGAGCGCGAGATGCAGCGCCGCCGTGCCGGCCGAGACGGCAGCTATCTTCTTGCCGCCGCCGGTGAAGCGCTCCAGGTCCTGCTCGAAGCCGGTGACGTTCGGGCCCAGCGGCACAACCCAGTTGTCGGCGAACGCCTCGTTTATATAATCCTGTTCTTTGCCGCTCATGTGGCAAAGGCAAAGTAAAATCTTTTCAGCCATAGTAGTTAAGGTGTGTCATTTGCCGAGTGCGTAATAAGTGAAGCCGTCGCTTTCGAGTTCAGTGCGGTCGTAGATGTTGCGGCCGTCGAATACCACCGGAGTGCGCATGGATTTGTGGATGACGTTCCAGGAGGGTACGCGGAACTCCTTCCATTCCGTGACGAGCATGAGGGCGTCCGAGTCGAGAGCGGCCTCGTACATATTGGGGCAGTAGGTCACCGTGTCGCCGATGCGGCGGCGGCATTCCTGCATCGCTATCGGGTCGTAGACGCGCACCGTGGCGCCGTGCCGGAGAAGCAGGTCTATGAGGACGAGCGCCGGTGCCTCGCGCATATCGTCGGTTTCCGGCTTGAAGGCCAGCCCCCACAGCGTAACGGCCTTGCCCTCGACGCTGCCGCCGTAGTGCTTTAGCAATTTCTTGAATAACAACGACTTCTGGCTTTCGTTGACCTCCTCCACGGCGCGTAGCACGCGCATGTCATAGCCATGCTGGGCGGCGGTCCGTATTATGGCCTTGACGTCCTTGGGGAAGCAGGAACCGCCGTAGCCGCAACCCGGGTATAGGAACTTGGTGCCGATGCGGTGGTCGGCGCCTATGCCCTTGCGTACCATGTTGACGTTGGCGCCTACCATGTCGCAGAGGTTGGCTATGTCGTTCATAAATGAAATGCGGGTGGCCAGCATGGCGTTGGCTGCATACTTTATCATCTCGGCCGACGGGATGTCGGTGAAAAGCATACGGTCGGAGGAAAGGAGGAACGGGCGGTAGAGCTTCTGCATAATCTTCCGCGCGCGCGGCGAGTCCACGCCTACCACCACGCGGTCGGGGCTCATGAAGTCCTTGATGGCGGCTCCTTCTTTAAGGAACTCGGGGTTCGAGGCCACGTCGAAGTCTATCTTCACTCCGCGGCGGCGCTGCTCCTCCAGGATGGCTTCGCGCACCTTGACGGCGGTGCCCACGGGGACGGTGCTTTTTGTGACCACGAGCACATATTTTTCCATTAGCGACCCTATCTGCCGCGCCACGTCGAGCACATAGCCGAGGTCGGCGGAGCCGTCCTCGTCGGGCGGCGTTCCCACGGCCGAGAAGATGACCTCCACGTCGTCGATGACCTCCGAGAGGTCGGTGGTGAAGTCGAGGCGCCCCGAGTTGTGGTTACGTGTCACCATATCCTCGAGACCCGGCTCGTAGATAGGGATTTCGCCACGTTTGAGGCGGTTTATTTTATCGGCATCGACGTCCACGCAAGTGACGGAGATACCCATGTCGGCGAAACAGGTGCCGGTGACGAGCCCGACATAACCGGTTCCGATAATAGCAATCTTCATAAAAACGATTTAAAAACAAGCACAAAATTACAAATAATTCTCCACCCCGCCAAACCCGGCCGCGTATTAAGGTGGTAAAATGACGGCGCGAGGCCGGGGCGGATGATAAATTTTTGGGCGTGGACTTGGCGGTTTGGGGATTTTTGAGTAATTTCGCAGTTGGTTATGGACATTGTCAAATATATAGGATTGTGCCTGCTTGCCCTGGTTTGGGTGGGTCTGTGCGTTTATATGCTCGTGGCCCGCGGCGTAACCCTCTACAATTTATTGGTTGTGGCCATATCCGGTGGCATTGTGTTTGTCCCCTTATGGAAAAAATTCATCAGAAATGACAAAAACAAGCGTTGACAATCCGCAGGCGGCGTCCGGGGAACCGTTGCTCCCCGCCATCCAAAGCCCGGCCGACCTCCGCAAGCTCCCCGCCGACCGGCTCGAAACCGTGGCCGCGGAACTCCGTCAGAAAATCATAGAAACCCTCTCGGTGAATCCCGGACACTTCGCCTCGTCGATGGGCGCCGTGGAGCTTACCGTCGCACTCCATTACGTTTTCAATACTCCCGACGACCGCATAGTGTGGGACGTCGGACACCAGGCTTACGCCCATAAGTTGCTGACCGGGCGTCAGGAGCGCTTCTCCACGCTCCGCACGCTCGGCGGCCTATCGGGCTTCCCGAACCCGATGGAGAGCCCCTACGACACCTTTATGGCCGGGCACGCCTCCAATTCCATTTCCGCCGCCCTCGGTATGGCCATCGCCGACCGCAATACCCCTGAGAACCGCGACCGAAAGACCGTGGCCGTGATAGGCGACGCATCGATAAGCGGCGGACTGGCCTTCGAGGGGCTTAACAACGTCTCTAACAACCCGAACAACCTGCTTATCATCCTGAACGACAACGATATGTCGATAGATGACAACGTGGGGGCGCTGCACCGTTACCTTACTGAACTCACGACGTCGGCCGGTTACAACCGCTGGCGTTTCAAGACATATAACTTCTTCAAGCGCCACGGCCTTATCAACGAGAACCGCCGCGGCCTCCTGTTGCGCCTTAACAACTCGCTCAAGGCTTTTATCTCGCAGCGACAGAACATCTTCGAGGGGCTGAACATCCGCTACTTCGGCCCGATAGACGGCCACGACCTGCCGCGCCTTGTCCGCGTGCTCAACGAAATCAAGGATATGGAGGGACCGCGCATCCTGCATATCCGCACCGTGAAAGGGAAGGGCTTCGAGGAGGCCGAGAAGAACCCGACGACGTGGCACGCACCCGGTAAATTCGACCCCGAGACCGGCGAGAGGCTTAAGAAACCTACCGAAGGGGAACCGCCGCTGTGGCAGCAGGTTTTCGGTAATACCCTGGTGGAGTTGGCCGACCAAGACGAGCGCGTGATGGGAATAACGGCGGCAATGCCGTCGGGCACGTCGATGAACCTCATGCTGAAGAAATACCCCGCGCGCGCGTTCGACGTCGGAATCTCCGAAGGACATGCCGTAACCTTCGCCGGAGGACTCGCTTCGGCCGGAAAACGTCCTTTCGTGGCGATATACTCCTCCTTCCTGCAACGCGCCTATGACAATATAATCCACGATGTGGCCATCGCAGGGCTGCCGGTGACTTTCTGCATCGACCGCGCCGGAATAGTGGGGGAGGACGGCGTGACGCACCACGGCCTCTTCGACCTCGCTTACCTCTCATGCATCCCGGGAATGAAGATAGCTTCGCCGCGCACCGAAGAGGCGCTGCGCAACCTGATGCGCACCTCGCTGGAACTCGACGGCCCGCTGGCCATACGTTATCCGCGGGGAAAGGCGACGACCCCCGACTGGAAAACGCCGATGCGGCCGATAGAGGTCGGCAAAGGGGAACGCATAGCGGGCGACGGCACCGCCGACGTGGCCGTGCTCTCAATAGGTCCCGAAGGAAACGACGCACTGAAAGCTGCGGAACTCGCTGTCGAACAAGGTGTCAAGGCCGATGTCTACGATATGGTGTGGCTGAAACCCATCGACGGAGAGTTGCTCCGCGAAGTTGCCTCTACCCACAAACGTATCATTACCCTCGAAGACGGAAGCACTACCGGCGGCCTCGGCGCTGCGGTGACCCGTTCCCTCACCGAGAACGGCTTCGGAACAATACCCGTGGTGCGTCTCGGAGTCGGCGACAAGTGGGTACACCAAGGTACCGTGGAGCAGCTCAAGAAGCTGTGCGGATATGGCGTGGCAGATATTGTGGCACAGATAACCCGTCCGCTGCAATGAAGATAATCATAGCCGGAGCCGGGGAGGTGGGGACGCACCTCGCCAAGATGCTCTCCAACGAAGACCAGGACATAATCCTGATAGACAGCGACCAACGCCGCCTCGACATTATCGACGCCAACTATAACCTGATGACGTGGAACGGCTCGGCATCCTCGCTCGAGACCATGCGCGATATGGGAATCTCTGACACCGACCTCTATATAGCGGTCACCCCTTACGAGACGCGTAACATAACTGCGTGCTCAATAGCTAAGAAGCTCGGCGCCAAGAAGACGGTGGCGCGTATAGACAACGCCGAGTTCCTTGACGATGACAACCGCAAGGTGCTCAAAGAGATAGGCGCCGACACCCTGATTTACCCGGAACACCTGGCCGCTCTTGAGATAGACGTGTCGCTGCGCCATAACTGGGCTCGCTATTGGGGCGAACTCCATAACGGGCAACTCCTGCTGATAGGGGTAAGGCTCACACAAGACAATGACCTGGAAGGGAAACAGATAAAAGACATCCCCGGTACGGCGGAGTTCAATATCGTGGCCATAAAGCGCAATAACGAGACCATCATACCGCGCGGCAACGACTTCATTGAGCCCGGCGACATGCTTTACTTCGTAACTACGCCGCAGTTCATAGAGAATGTCCGCACCCTTTGCGGCAAACGCAAGCGCTCCATGAAGCGGCTCATGATAATCGGCGGCAGCGACATAGCCGAACGCTTCGCTACGGTTTATCACGACAAATACCATATAAAAATCATAGACGAAGACCGCGACAAGTGCGAGCATCTGGCCACGATGTTGCCCGACTGCGAGATAGTGTGCGGCGACGGCCTGGACGTGGATGTGCTGCGCGAGAACAATACTTCGCAATACGACGCTTTCATGGCGCTGACCGATTCCTCGGAAGCCAATATCCTGGCCTGCATGACCGCCAAGGAGTTTACGGTGCCCAAGACCGTGGCCAATGTCGAGAACCTGCAATTCATCTCGCAGGCCGAGAACCTCAATATCGGTACTATAATAAACAAGAAGTTGCTGGCGTCGAGCTATATCTTCCAGTTGCTTCTCGATGCCGACGAGGAGAACGCCAAATGCCTCTCGCTGGCGAACGCAGACGCGGGGGAACTGCTGGTCAAGAAGAACGCCAAGATAACGCGCGAGCCGGTGCGCAAGCTGAGGCTCCCGTCTGAAATGACGCTGGCTGCCCTGGTGCGCGACGGCCGGTGCTACCTCGTGAACGGAAGCACGCAGATACAGGAAGGCGACTATGTGGTGGTTTTCTGCCTCCACGGGTTTATCCATAAGATAGAGAAATGGTTTTATTAAGGGAGAGGTATGGCAGGCAGTAGGGTGACAACAAGTAAAAAGCGCGGCCTCTTCAACCGGAAGCCGCCTGAGCTACGCAAGTATTCGTACATCAATTTCCTGATGCTGCTCAAGGTGCTCGGGTTCCTGCTGCTCATAGAGACGGCCTTCATGCTCATACCTATGGTCGTGAGCTTCATCCTGCATGAAAAGGTGGCGGTAGATTTCCTGTATGCCGCCCTGGTGACGCTCGTTACGGGAGTGGGGCTGGTGAACATACGCCCCCGCAACCGCGACATGCGCAAGCGCGAGGCCATACTGCTGACCGGCTTGACGTGGATCATAATGTCGCTCTTCGGGATGCTCCCCTTCCTGATGAGCGGTACCCACCTCTCCGTGACCGACGCGTTTTTCGAGACCATATCGGGATTCACTACCACCGGTGCTTCGGTGCTGGCCACGCTCGAAGGTGTGCCTAAAGGGATTCTGCTGTGGCGCTGCGTGGTGCAGTGGATAGGGGGTATGGGTATCATCCTGTTTACCCTTGCCGTGGTGCCGATGCTCAACTATCAGGGCGGTATACAGCTCTTCAACGCGGAGGTGACCGGCATTACGCACGACAAGCTGCGCCCGCGCGTATCCTCTACCGCCAAGTCGCTGTGGATGGTTTACCTGGCGCTGACAACGCTGCTGATAGTATTCCTCTGCTTCTCGGACATGGACTTCTTCGACGCCGTGTGCTACGGGCTGTCAACGATGTCGACGGGAGGTTTCGCCACTTCCGACATGTCGCAGGTTGTGGGCACCTCGCTTTATATAAAGATAGTGGCCACAGTGTTCATGTTCCTGGGCGGCGTCAACTTCGCCTTGATTTACAAGATGATACACGGGGAGTTCCGAACCACGCTGCGCAACGATACCTTTAAATGGTATCTGGGGATAGTTGCAGTATGCTATGTGCTTCTCTGCATAAATATCGTTATCAACCACGAGGCGCGGAGCGTGAAAGACCTTACCATTTCGCCACTTTTCCAGGCCGTCTCCATCCTTTCATCCACCGGACTTACGGAGCCTAACTTCAAGGATTGGGGTGCCCTCGCCACTGTGGTAATGACATTGATGATGTTCGTCGGGGCATGTGCGGGAAGCACTTCGGGCGGCGCGAAGATAGACCGTGTCATCGTGATGATAAAATTCCTGAAAAACGAGTTTTACAAGCTCATGCACCCCAATGCCGTCACTACAATCTCCATGAACGGCAAAGGGACGCCCACAACCCTGGTAGCCAAAGTGTTAGGCTTCCTGTTCCTCTATGTGGCCGTGATATTCATGGGAGGGACGGTGCTTATCCTGTTGGGGATGCCGTTGGCCGACAGCTTCTTCTGTGCCCTGTCATGTATCTCCAATACGGGGTTGGGGACGGAAGCCACCGGGATAGGGGGCAACTATATGATGGTGCCGGATGCCGGCAAATGGGTGCTTTCGCTGATAATGCTGATAGGGCGTCTCGAACTCTACACAATCCTCCTTTGGTTCATGCCCGTCTTCTGGAAAAAGTAAGGCCTGCGAACGGAGCGCAGGCCTTGGACTACGGGAGTTTGAGATTGTGATGGATGTGATTTATGTAATTTATGTGACGGAAGCTCGTTTCAGGCGTTGGTGGGGATAACGGGCTGGGCGGCGTCGTCGCTGCATAGTATCATGAGGAGATTGCCCACCATGTCGGCTTTCTTCTCTTCCGAAAGGCGTACTATGCCGCGCTTCTCGATGTCAGAGAGCGCCATTTCTACCATAGATACCGCGCCTTCCACTATCTTTTCGCGTGCCGTGATGATGGCTGCCGCCTGTTGGCGGCGGAGCATTACCGCCGCGATTTCCGGTGCGTAGGCAAGGTAGTTGAGGCGCGCTTCCACTACCTCGATGCCGGCCATGGCGAGGCGCTCGTTGATTTTGCGCTCAAGAAGTTCGTTGATTTCATCGCCGCCGTCGCGCAGGGTGAGTTCCTCGTCGTGTTCGGTGGTTTTGTCGTATGCGAACTGCCCGGTGACTTCGCGCAAGGCGGCGTCGCTCTGTATGCGCACGAAGTGTTCGAGGGCTGCGTTGTTGATGCCTCCCGCGGCTCCGAGCGACTGCGAGTCGAGGTCGAAGACCACGCGGTAGGTGTCCTTTATCCTCCATACGAGTACCATGCCGATTAGCACCGGGTTACCCACCTTGTCGTTGACCTTGATGGGATCGATGTCCATGTTGCGGATACGCAGCGAGAGCTTCTTGCGGCTGACGAAGGGGTTGACCCACATGTAGCCCTCCTTGCGGAGCGTGCCCACATATTTGCCGAAGAAAATCATGACGCGCGCCTCGTTGGGTTGCTGCACTACGTAGCCGATGGTGCCCAGTACGAAGATGATGGCAAGAATGGTAGAGCACACGGCGGCAAGCCCTTCGTCCATGCCGCTGACCCAGCAAAAGCCTATGAGGATGGGTATGAGGATGAAGGTGAAGAATATCATCGCGAATCCGTTCATTTGCAGCCCGCGGAACTCATACTCACGGTTGGTCTCTTTTGTCTCGTTCATAATTCTGTGTTATAGGTTTAAAAAGAAAACAAGGACTGCCGGGCGGTGGTGTCCGGCAATCCTGTAATGTTGAATATTTTTCAAAAAAGCCGTCTCTGCGGGTGGCCGTTACCAGATGATGATCTGCTCTTCGGCGGGACGGTAGAGCTTGTCGCCCTCTTTGATGTCGAAAGCCTGGAAGAACGGGGTGATGTTGCGCAGCGTCACGTTCACGCGGTTCTCGGAGAGCGAGTGTACGTCGCCGACGGTGAGGGCGCGTTTTTCCTCGTCGCGGATGTTCTGTGCCCAGATATTGGCGTAGTTCATGTAGAACGCCTGCCGGGGGGTGAGGCCGTCGATGCGGTCGGCGTTGATGTCCTCGCCTTTCTGTTTGTAGGCGTCTTCGAGAGCCGTCATGGATACGCGGAGGCCGCCCTGGTCGGCGATGTTCTCACCCAGCGTGTACTGGCCGTTGGCCATGAGTCCCGGGAGGATTTCCACCTCGTCGAACTGCTTGGCGAGACCCTGTGTCAGGGTGGCGAAGCGCTGGGCGTCTTCCGGTGTCCACCAGTTCTTCATGTTGCCGTCCTTGTCGAACATGCAGCCCTGGTCGTCGAATCCGTGTGTCAGCTCGTGGCCGATGACCACGCCGATGCCGCCGTAGTTCTCGGCGTCGGAGGATGCGGGGTCATAGAACGGGGCCTGCAGGATTCCGGCGGGGAACACTATCTCGTTGTTCAGAGGGTTGTAGTAGGCGTTGATGGTCTGCGGGAGCATGCCCCACTCGGTGCGGTCAACGGGTTTGCCCCATTTGTTGAGTACTTCCTGCATCTTCCAGTCGCCTACGGCCATCATGTTGTCGTAGTAGCTCTTGGAGGGGTCGATGATGAGTGTGGAGTAGTCTTTCCACTTGTCGGGATAACCGATTTTCACCGTGATGGCACCGAGCTTGTTGATGGCACGGAGTTTGGTTTCGTCGGACATCCAGGGGAGGTTGAGGATGTGCTTGCCCAGCGAGGTGCGGATGTTCTCCACGAGGCCTTCCATATATTCCTTTGAGGAAGCGGGGAAGTATTCCTCCACATAGAGTTCGCCGATGGCTTCGCCCATGCTGCCTTCGGTCACTGCGAGGGCGCGTTTCCAGCGGGGTTGCTGTTTCTCTACGCCCGACATTACCTTGGAGAACTCGAAGGCTGCGTTGGTGAAGTCGTCGCTCAGGCATGATGCGCCGTCCTTGACTACCTGCCAGATGTAGTAATCCTTCTTCTCGCGGTCGGTGGTCGACTTCATGAGGTTGTTCGCGGCTGCCATGCTGCGGGGCTCGGTCACGATGACATCGGTGATATTGTCGAGTCCCATCGTTGCCTTATAGAAGTTGTCCCAGGGGATATTGGGGTAGTTTGCCTTCACCCAGTCCATGGTGCGGGGATTGTTCATGGCGAGCATGTTGCGGCTCTCTTCGCGGGTAAGGGCGGAGTCGGCCAGAGCCGTCTCTATCTTCATAACGTTCTTGACGATGCGGTTGGCGTCCTTTTTGCTGTAGCCGGAAAGGACGAGCATACGGTGCATCATCTTCTTGTAAGCTTCGCGGATTTTCTTGTTCTCCTTGTCGTTTTTGAGATAGTAGTCGCGGTCGCCGAGCCCCATGCCGCCGCTGCCTATGTACATGGCATACTGTGCGGAGTTGTTGAGGTCTTCCTGGATGCCGACACCCATGAAGGGGCTCCCGTAGTGTTTCTGTATTTCATAGAAGAGGTCGGTCATGCCCTCTTTGCCGGTGTTCTCTATACGGCGGAGCATCGGTTTGATGGGTTCGGCGCCGAGCTGGTTGCGGCGCACGGAGTCCATTGCCATCTCGTAGATAGCGGCCACTTTGTAGGCGTTGGTGCCGGGAGCGGGGTTTGTGGCCGAGAGGCCGGTGACGATGCGCTGCACGCGGTTGTTGCTCGAGTCGTTGAGGATGTTGAACTGGCCGTAACGGGCGTATTCCGGGGTCAGGGGATGGCTTTTGCGCCAGCCGTTGGTCACGTAGTCAAAGAAGTTTTCTTTCGGATTCACAGACTTGTCGACGTTGTTGAGGTCAAGGCTGTGGAGGTGTTCTTCGGCCATTACGGGGAGCGTGGCTGTTCCCAGCGCGAGGGCCATTAACAAATAGTTCAGACGATTCATTTTTCTATCTTAGGTTTATTAGTTGGAATTTCTGTTATGGCAGTTTCTGCGTTGCCCCGTCCGCTTCCGGCTCGTCGGGGACGTATTCCAGGATGTCGCCGGGGTGGCAGTCCAGGAGGCGGCAAATGTTGTTGAGGGTGGAGAAACGTATGGCTTTGGCTTTCCCCGTCTTGAGGATAGAGAGGTTCGACGGGGTTATGCTCATGCGTTCGGCAAGCTCGCCGAGCGAGATTTTCCGCTTAGCCATCATTACGTCCAGGTTTACGATTATCGCCATATAATGAGCTGAAGGTTAAACGGTTAGTTCATTTTCATTCTTTATCGCGATGCCGCGCTTCCATATCTGTGCGAACAGGAGCGCAAGCAGGCCTACGAGGAAATCGGAGGAGGGGATGAGGTCCCACCAGTTTACGGTAGTATAGTTCTTGAGTCCTCCGGCGGCGTCGATTATCATCTGCGAGTTGCCGTAGCTGACGAACATGGAGAGCACGGCCAGGACGAGCATCGACACTCCGATGCGCGAGAGGTAACGGCAGTTCCTGACCTCGAAAATGCGGCCGCGGTTGAAGTTGACGATGAGCTTGACGAACTGTACGAGCAGGAAGATGAAGATTACAAGTGTCAATAGACCGCATACGGCAAGCAATATGAGCGGGAAATCCTGTATGCGCTCTATGGGGACGCCGACGCTCCCTTTGCCGGTGAAGATGGGGAGTCGATGGCCGTCGGACGCCATTATGGAGTCGGGCGTTTCGGCCATCGAAGCGGGGGTGAACGAGGCGGTGAGGAAGAGATAGTCGTCGTGGGCTATCGGCTCACGGGTTTCGTTCATTCCTTCCACGAAACCTTGCGTGAAGATACCGAGGCCGAAGAGCACCGTAATGCTTATCAGGGCGATGATGCAGACGCACAGTAGGTTTACCGATATTTTGTTTTTGTTGAGGTTCACAATGCGGATGTATTTTGGTTTCCGCTGCAAAGTTAATCTATTTATCGTAATTCAACAAATTTTTCCCGAAAAATTTTAATTTTTTTTTGAGAATAGGCCAAAATTCCCTCCGATAACCTGTTATCACGTCGCTCCCGCCCTTGTAATGTTGCTTAAGTTTATGATTTAGGACATGAACCTCACCCGTCAGGACTTGGTGAACAAATGTGTCATGAGAGTGCGTCGGGCAGTGTGCGGGCTTTGCGGCGCGTTTCTAACCATTCTTCCCGCGGCTGGCTGAGCGGGGTTATCCCGCCGCCGGTGAAGAGGGCTATCTCGCGGCCGTCGTCGCGGAGGCGTCCGCTGCGCAGGTTTACATAGAGGCGGAATTGTGAGGGGGATTCTATCAGGCCGAAGAAACCGCCGTAATAGCCGCGCTGATGTCGTTCCGTAGCCGCGATGAAGCGCAATGCTTCACGGCGCGGGAATCCGCCGAGCGCCGGAGTGGGGGAGAGTGCGCGGAGCAATTCACGCAGGCTGTCCATGCTCCAACCGTGAGGAATTTCCGCCGATATTCCTGAGCAAAGATGTTCTACGGGTCCTGCCTGGCGGCTAAAGGGTTCGCCTGCTTCGGGATTCAGTCCGTGCCGTCGCAGCGTGTCGGTAATGAAGCGGGTTACGATGGCTTGCTCTTCGCGGTTCTTGCCGTCCCAACCGCCTTCGGTCCCGGCGGGTCGTGTCCCTGCGAGCGACATTGTGAAGAGCCGTTTTCCGTCGCCGCCGAGAAGCAGTTCCGGCGTCGCGCCGAGCCATGTTCCGGTGGCCGTTGTGCTGAAAAGGAATGTGCAGACTGTGGGATAGCGCTTTTCCAGCCGTGCGAAAAGTTCCTCCGGAGGGAGCGAAACGGGACGGCGTGTTACAGTGCTGATGATACACTTGCCCCGGTTCGCGGCCGCGAAAGCAATGGCGGAGCGTACCATTGCGGAATGTTCCCGCTCCGTGGTGTCGGAGTCGGGATAGGGGTAACGGCAATTTGCATCGGCGGATTCATCCTGCTTAACGGAAGTAATCGGCATCGACCATACGTTCTCCTCGTGGAAGTCAAAAGGAACCATGACGAAAGCCCGCGGATGTATTCCCCTGATGAGTTGGCAGTCTTCGCGTTGAAGAATTTCACCGCCGGGAGTCCGCAGTATGAATCCGTTCCCTTTCATTCCCGGTTCAGAGAGCTTTGGCGTTGATGTTTTCCTCCTCCACGTCGGTGATTTCCACCTCGATGAACTCTCCTTCGACGGGATTTCCGCCGTAGACAGTCACTTCGTAGTCCACCTCCGGGCTGTCGAACTCGGTGCGGGCGATGGCGTAGTCGGGGTAAACTTCGTCGACGAGAACCTTGAGTTTGCGTCCCACGAGCTGCGAGTTAAGCTGCCCGGCGATACGCTGTTGCATCTCCTCGATTTCCTCGCGGCGTTGCTGTTTTACATCCTGCGGAACGTCGTCGGTGTATTGGCGTGCGGCGTAAGTGTCCTGCTCTTCGGAATAGGCGAAGCATCCCATGCGGTCGAAGCGTGCCTCCCTGACGAACTCTTTCAGCTCTTCGAAATCCTCTTCCGTCTCTCCGGGGAAGCCGACCATAAGGGTGGTGCGCAGGCAGATGCCGGGCACTTCTTCGCGAATCCTCTTGATAAGCGAAAGTGTTTCCTCGCGGCCGATGTGGCGTCGCATACGCGTCAGGACGTTGTCGGAGATATGTTGTAGCGCTATGTCGAGGTATTTGCAGACGTTCTTCCGCTCGCGTATTACGCGGAGTATATCATACGGGAAATCAGCCGGATAGGCGTAGTGGAGGCGTATCCATTCCACTCCTTCGATGTCGGAGATGCGCTCGATGAGTTCGGGCAGAAGGTGACGGCCGGCCGTGTCCATGCCGTAGGAAGAGAGGTCCTGCGCTATGACGTTGAACTCCTTGACGCCGCGAGAAACCAACTCCCGCACCTCGTCGAGTATCTCCTCCACGGGGCGCGACGTGTGCCGCCCTGTGATGAGGGGAATGGCGCAGAAAGCACAGAAGCGGTTGCATCCTTCCGATATTTTCAGGTAAGCCGAGTGAGGCGGGGTCGTGATGGTGCGGTCCCAGTCAGGGACGGGCTTATGTCCCCCGGATACATCGGGTAGCATTGCGGTGAAAGCGTCCCAGTCGAACTTGCCGTACCAATAGTCCACCTCGGGGAACTCCGGTTTGAGTTGGTCCAAGTAACGCTGGGACATACAGCCCATTACGGCTATCTTGCCCACATTCCCGGCCTCCTTGCGCTGCACGAGCGAGAGGAGCATCTGTATGGATTCCTCCAGGGCGTCGCAGATGAAACCGCAGGTGTTGAGCACTACGTACTCGCCCGTCGGTTCCTCCGCGTCGTGGTACATGGCGTACCCTTTCTCCTCCAGTCGGCGCATAAGCCGCTCGGAGTCGACGAGGTTCTTGGAGCACCCCATGGTGATTACGTCCACGCGTCGCTTCTCGAATGCCATCTTTTATCAGTTCTTGGTGAGCGCGCCCTCGAAGAGCGATTTCACGAACTCCACCGGGCGGAAAATCTGCATGTCGTCTATCTGCTCGCCGATACCGATATACTTCACCGGAATCTTGAACTGGTCGCAGATGCCTATGACGGCGCCCCCCTTTGCCGTGCCGTCGAGTTTGGTCACGGCTATGCAGTTGACGTCGGTTGCGGCTATGAAGTTCCGCGCCTGCTCTATGGCGTTCTGTCCCGTTGAGCCGTCGAGCACGAGGAGTACCTCCTGCGGCGCTTCGGGGACCTCTTTCTTCATAACGCGCTTGATTTTAGAGAGCTCGTCCATGAGCCCCTTCTTGTTGTGGAGACGACCCGCCGTGTCGATGATTACGACGTCGGCACCGCGTGCCTTTGCGCTTTGCAGGGTGTCGAAAGCCACGGCGGCGGGGTCGCTCCCCATCTGTTGCTTGATGACGGGGACGCCCACGCGGTCGCCCCAGATGCAGAGCTGCTCTATGGCGGCGGCGCGGTAGGTGTCGGCGGCGCCGAGCACTACGTTATAGCCTGCCTGCTTGTACTGGTGGGCCAGCTTGCCGATGGTGGTGGTCTTGCCGACGCCGTTGACGCCGACTACCATTATGACGTAGGGAGTTCCCTTGCTCTTGTCCACGGCGAAGTCGGTCTCGCGGTCATCGTCCCCGATGCCCTTGCTCCCTATCATGTCGCAGATTTCCTCGGCGAGGATGTCGGAGAGTTCCTGGGTGTTCATGAACTTGTCTTTCTCCACGCGGTCGCGAAGACGGTGGATGATGTTGACGGTGGTGTCAACGCCTACATCCGAGCTGATGAGAGCCTCTTCCAGGTTGTCGAGGAGTTCGTCGTCTACTTTGCTTTTACCGGCTATCGCCCGGGTAATTTTCCCGAAGAACCCCTCTTTTGTTTTCTTCAGGCCGTTGTCGAGCTTTTCCTTCTTCTCGCGGCCGAAGAGTTTCTTAAAAAATCCCATATATCTGAGTCTTAAGTATGTGTTTGTAATTATTTATCGTATTGCATCATGAAGTATGTGGATGAAATTTTGGATTCGGCTGATGGCGCTATGGGGTTCCATAGCAACTGAAGCCGGATTCGGGAGTTCGCCGCAGAATTTATAAGGCGATACTTTAAATAATTTCGAACACATACTTATAACTTAATTACGAATTACAAGCGGGGCGGACGGCAAAAAACGTGCCAACTCCGTCCTAATTATCCGCGAAGTTAGCAAAAATCCCCGACATACCGAAGAAAAATCATAATCTTTTAATCAATTTACACCCTCCGTACAAAGGGATGACTATCGCGAGCGATGCAAAGGGGGACAGGTTACTGCGGTTGCGGGGCCGGTTCTTCCGGCTTTAAGGCAGGGAGGGTGTCGGGGGTGACAGGTTGCTCTTCCGGCTTTTTCTTCTTTTTGGGACGCAGGAATTTGAAGATGTTGTCGAAATCCTTGCGGTAGATGATGCCTATCCCTTGTGTGGTCAGAGCCGACTTCAGGTAATAGTTCTGGTCGTTATAATGGTTGTAGGCCTTGAGGCGGAGGTTGCCGCTGCGGTTGAGCAGGTATTCTATGTCGAAGTCGCCCACGAAGGTCGTGTTGGAGGTGGCCTTGTCCCGGTATCCGAGGTTGCCGTTGATTAGCAGGCGGTTGTTGAGCAGGCGCGAGGATAGCGCCACGTCAAACTCCATGTCGGAGAAGTCGCCCTTGTCGGTGCGGAACGTCGGCGCGAGGGTGAATTTGTCCGTAAGCTGCGCGAGCATGTTCTGCAACTGCGAGGCCACGGTGGCCGAGGCTACGGAAGCCCACTCGCCGCCGTTGCTCGACGAACCCATATATTCCGGCGTATAGAAGCGGTTGAGAGCCAGCAGGTAGATTATCTGGCGGCTCATCATGTCTTCGGTGGAGATGATGCTCTTCACCTTGCGTTCGGCGTCCTGGGTTAGTGTGGGGAGCTCGATGTCCAGGTTGATTTGTGGTGATTGCAGGTCGCCGACCACCGAAAGAACGGCATCGACCGGCACGTTGGTGCGGTTAAGGTCACGGTCGGAGGCGAAGCTCTTGTCGAGGTCGGTAAGGTTGGCGTTTACACGGTAGATGGCGCTGATGTCTACGGTAGCTTTCAGCGGGTCGCCGTTGAAGGCTATGGAGCTGCCGGGACGTATCGTAAAGTCCTTGAGGATAATGTCTTGCAGCGTGAAGTTGTAAGTGCCGTCGGTGAGTGTATATGTGCCGTACATGTCCATCTCTTCGGTGGAGGAATTGTAGCCGAGTTGCAGCGAGCCGTTGCCGTGTGCGCGTATCTTGTCACCGCCCACGGGGTCCATTACAAGTATCATCTCCGACTCGGGCGTTACTGAAGCCCTTATGTCCAGGTCGAAGACGGACGGCCTGTTCTCCTCCTCCTGCCGCCGTTCGCGCTGCCGGATGAAGCGGCGCACGTTTTCCAGCACCGTGTCGGTCTGTGCCTGCATACGTTGCTGTTCCCTCTCTTCCTCTTCGGCTTGTTTGCGCCGGTCTGTGAAGGTCAGGAAGTTATAGTCGCCGGCGGCCACGCGGTCGTTGAGCACGAAGGTGAAGACCGACTTGGGTGCCACAGCCATGTCTACCATGATGCCCACGTATCCCGGCACGCCGCGTATCTGGCCGCCGCCGTTGCCGTAGATGGTGCCGTACCAGTCGGGGTTCATCTTCTCGTTGGTATTGTAACATAGCAGGTTACGCGCGTTCTTTACGGTGAAGTTGAACTTCGGCTTGTGGAAATAGCGGTGTGTCAGTTCGCCCGAGAGGATGCCGGAATTTCCGTTGCGGTCATATAGGCGGAACGAGGGTATGCGTATGCGTCCGGGGTCGAGGTATACGGAGTCGGAACCGGAGTAGACCACGTTGGTATAGTCTACCTTCATGGCTATGGTGTCGGCGAAGACGCGGCCTGTGAGGTCGATATCGCTGAAGGTGCCGTAGAGTTTCACCTTGCCGGATGCGCAACCCTTGAGGTCGGAGGCGAAAGCCGACATGAAGGGTTGCATGAAGGCGATGTTCACCTTCTTGGTGTCCATGTCGAATGCCAGTGAGTCGCGGCCGAGCCACACTCCGCCCTTCACCGAGGCGCGGTGTTTCCCGGCTTCGCTGATTTCCGCCCCGATGGCCACTTTCTTCTGTTTCGGCAACCATTCGCCGAAGAGGTCGGCGCTGTCGCCGAGCAGTCCGCCGTTGTAGGTGAGGTCCTGCACCTTGAGACCGTCGGTGCGCGCTATAATTTCGTCGGGACGGAACACGTTCGAGGCGAAGGCGCGGCCGCTGGCTTTGCCGCCGAAGGTCACGTAGTTGATTTTCAGGGTCTCGAATATATAGTCGAGGTCTATCTTACTGAGGTCCACGGTTATACGGTCATCGGGATTCTTGGATGCCCTGCCGTTGATGTTCACGAACTGGTCGCCGCGTCCCACGCTTACGCCGTTAACGTTTATGACGCCGTCGGAGTAGTCGACGGTTCCCTGTGCCACGTCCCATACCGCATCGGCCACCTGGAATTGCGACGGCATCACGCGGAGTCCGAACTGAGTGGCGTTGGTGACAGGGTCGCGCGAGAAGTCGACCGTCATTCCCACTTTCCCGCGGTAGGCTGTGGGACGGTTGAGGTCCCACATAACGTAGGCTTCCAGGTTGTCGTTTATGCCTAAGAACGAGAGGTTGAGGTCCACGTCGGTATTGTCTTTGCCGGGGAGCACGGTTCCGGCCTGCAGCGAGGCGGCGTGCGACGTGCCGTTTATTTGCGCGGTGACGAAGGTGTTGCGTATAAGCTTGTCCTTTCCCTGCTGGATGTACGGGGCGAAGAGGGAGAGGTGGGCCGTGGAGTTGTCGCCGTCCACATAACCGTTGACCGTCACCGGGGTGAGGAGCGTTACAGGCAGCCCGAAGTATTCGGTCAGCGTGTTGTCGGGATGCACGGTGAGGCCGAGGTTAATCTCCTGGTTCAGGTAATCATCGGGGGAGAAGTGGCCGGGGAGCAGGGCGGGCATGGCTTGCGAGAAGAGAGAGCGCAAGGCTTTAGGCAACCGGGCTATGTCGTAATGTCCGTAGACTTCTGCGTTGGCATACGGGGTGTCAAGGGTCACGCGGCGCAGGCCGCGCCCGTTGTCGTCCAATTCATGGTTGGCCTCCACGTTGATATAAGGGATGTCGAGCGGTCCTTTCGGCGACTCTAAGTGCAGGTCGGCGATGCCCACGCTGCCGGTGAACGTGCCCGGGTCTATGCCATTGAGGGCGATGTCGGCGCGGCCGGTAAAAAGGTAACCTTGCGGGAAGGTCGAGGCAATCGAGGCAGGGTTGAGACCCGACGTTTCCAATCGGGCGTTGACGATGCTGTTCATTCCGTCTATTACGGCGTCACCCTTGAGCGACGCGGTGAGGCGGCTGTCGTTTATCGAGGCTTCCCCGCTCACGTTCTTCCCCTCTTTTGTGAGGTGCGCAAGCACATTGGTGATAGTTTTGCCGTTGAAGTCGAATCGCTGTAAGTCTATGTCAGCGAGCCCGTTGATGCCGTCGAGGGTGAAGGAGGCTATGCGCAAGTCGGTGTGCGTGCGGGCTATGACGGTGCCGAACTTTGGATTGTCGAGCAGGTGTCCCAGGTCGAATCCGGGAGTTTCGATGTCTCCGGTCAGCGAAGTTGGCATGAACCCTTTTAGTCCGGCCTGCAGACGGGTCTTCACGCTGCCGACGGCGGTCGAGGCGGCGAGGTCGATTTTCGTCTCGCCGGGGATGAGGTGTCCCTTGAAGTCGGCCCTCACGTCGCCGAGCCGCGTGATGATTCCCTTGGCTTGCGGCGGGAGGTTAGGCACGAGACCTGTGAATCTGGCTAACGCACGGGAGGTGGCGTCGAGGTTGAATTTGTCTACTATTATCTTGCGGCGCCCATTGTCGGCCGGATTGCTCAGGCGCCCGGCGAGCATGAGCGAAAGGCCGTAACGCCGTGCGTCGAGAAGGAAGCGGCGAATGTTGAAGTCGGTCAGGGTGCAACGGGCGTCGAGCGTGAGGCGTATCGGCTCGCGGAAGTCGCGGAGCGTCGGGAGGAAAGCCGCGAAGTCGGAGGGCGTTATCTCCGTTTCCTGCATCCGGATGTCGTAGCTGCGGTTCTTGAGCACCTTCCCGATTTCGTTGTATCCATTGTAAGCGAGGTGGAATTCTCCAGGCTCGATGTATGTTCCCGGCAGGCGTATGCTGAGGTTGTCGACGTCGAGTTGATGCGGGGTGATGTGCACGTTGGCGGTAAGGCGTTCCAGCTCGAAGCCCGACTTCTCGCGGAAGGAAAGTCGCCGTAGCTCTATGGCGAAGTCATCGTTCTTAAGGCGCGGAAGAATCGCGTCGACGCTCAGGTCCGTGATTAGCAGGTGGTTGAAGTCCATCCGTCCGCTCCCGGGGAGTGCCGCCCAATCTTTGTCGACCGATATGCGCGACTTGCGGATAACCACGTTGCGCAACTTGATGTCGAACTGTGTGGGCGGCTTAGTCTTGTCCTTCGGCGACAGGGCGTCGACGAGGAATTGGAGGTTCCACGGTCCGTCTTTCTTCTCTTGCCGCAGGTGTCCGTCGAGGCCGATTATCTCCGCGAAGGTGAATACTATCCTGCGTTTGAAGATAAGTTCCCCGAGGTCTATGCCGGCGCCGAGTTTGTCGATGGATGCGAAATCAGTGCCGTCGGGGCAGGGGACTTCCACCTCTTGGAGTTGTACTTCGCCGCCGAGCGAGAGGGAGACGTGACCGATACTTACGTGCGTTCCGAGCAGTTTCGAGAGCTCGCGTTCGGCCACCTCGCCGACGTATTGCTGCACGGCGGGAACCGAGAGCGCTGTGTATAATAAGGTGTAGAGCCCCACTACCGTCAGTATGACGGTGAAGATGATGCTCCTGATTACCTTATAGACATTGCGTGTAGCGCCCATTAACTCTATTGAAATTATTCCGTCTGTCGCGCCCGTGTGCGTCCCAAGGATGTCAGGCGTGCCGGATTTCAAGATGCAAAGTTACTAATTACTTAAGTTCTACGCAACCGTCTGCGCAAGAAAATTCCCCATGCCCCCGTCTTGCATTTATTTTCTATCTCAAATTTTAGGATTCGGGATATTATTTGTAACTTTGCAAACGAATGGAAAAATCCGCAAATAAAAACATCGCAATCCTGGTTTTCCTGCTTCTTTTGCTCCCCTCTGCGGCTTTCGGGCAGAAGCGGCACGGAGACCTCGACATCGCCCTGCTCGGCGACAGTAACACCTGGATAGCGGGCGACGACTGCTCGCAACCCAAAGGATGGCCTTATTGGTTTGATAAGAAATTCCAGCCGCGTTCCCTTGCCAACTATTCGCGTAGCGGCGCCACGTGGACCAATACCGCCAATACCGTCCGCAACCTTAAGGCTTACAGTGAGATATTGGATGATAATAACGTGGTGTACAACCAGATAGCTCGGCTTATTGCCGAGGTGGACAATGGCAGTACAGCTTCGCCGCAGGTGATTATCATAGGCGCGGGGACCAACGACGCGTGGTTCCGGGAACGGCGTCCGGGAGTTTTTTCGGAAACTCCGGCGCAGGCTTTCGCAGATACCGATACGCTGATTACCGGACGGAAACCGTCCGAAGTATTGTCGCTCGCATCGTCGGTGCGATACGGCTGCGAGTTGCTGATGCAGCGTTTCCCCGACGCTCAGATAGTGCTGCTCACTCCCACGCAAGCCACCGTCTGCGGCTACGACCCCATAAGGCAGGCAGCCGACATAATAGAGGAATGCGGGAGGCGCCTTTCCATCTCCACGATAGCCCTTGAGGGCGGAAGCGGCACATACCGTGCCATCGAGAATGTGAAGAAACCCCATACCTCAGACGGCGCACATACCAACCCCGCCGGCGCACGGCGGCACGGTTACTTCATCGCGAGCCAACTGGAAAGCATCCTCCTCTTTTGACCGGGACGCCACTGAAATGTCCCGCTATTAAAGAAATACTCGTAAAATGGTAATATTACTGACATAATTTACGTTGCTAAGATGCCGCCTCACTGTGTCGGCTGTATATACCTGACTCATAAGTGCCGGAATTACAGAACTAACCATTGTGTCGCAAATTCTCCCAACCTTGTTACCGCTGCGATTCCGGAGTCATAATAAAGTAATAAAAATGGTATTTTCCGACTTATTCTTTCTATTCGTTTTCATACCGGCATTTATTGTGCTGTATATGCTGGGCGCCTGGATGGACCGTGTCCTCCACCGCAAATACGCGCTCGGCGACTTTTCCGGTGAAATCTCTGAAGCCGCCGCGCGTCGTCGCCATGCTTTCAAGAATGCCGTGCTGATAGTCTTCTCGCTCATCTTCTATGCTTGGGGCGAGCCGGTATATGTCTTCCTGATGCTCGGCGTGGTGGTGGTCAACTACCTTGTGGGCATGGGAATGGGGCGCGCCGACGTCAAGAACCGTCGGCGGTTGTGGCTCACCGTCGGCGTCATTATCAATCTCGCCACGCTCTTCTCGTTCAAATACCTGAACTTCCTGGCCGAAATATTGCGCGACTGCGGCCTGGACGTGGCCGACCCGAAGATTTCCCTCCCCATAGGCATCAGTTTCTATATCTTCCAGAGCCTCAGTTACCTGGTGGACGTTTACCGCCGCGACACCGGGCCTCAGCGCAGCTTCTGGGGTCTGTTGCTCTATATATCCATGTTCCCGCAGCTGATAGCCGGACCTATCGTGCGTTACAGCACCGTGGCGCGCGAGATACATGACCGCCGCGTCACCGCCGACGACATCGCCGACGGCGTGTTCCGTTTCCTCCTTGGCCTCGGCAAGAAGGTGATTATCGCCAACCAGCTCGGCGAAGTGTGCAGGCAGCTCCTCGACGGCAACCTGCACGACCTCTCCACCGGCGGCGCCTGGATAGGAATGATAGCCTTCTCGCTCCAGATTTACTTCGACTTCTCCGGATATTCCGACATGGCCATAGGCATCGGCCGCTGCCTCGGTTTCCATTTCTGCGAGAATTTCGACCATCCCTACGTCTCGAAATCCATCACCGAGTTCTGGCGGCGCTGGCACATGTCGCTCGGCACCTTCTTCCGCGATTACGTATATATCCCGCTCGGCGGAAGCCGCCGCCACCAGTTGGTCAATATCTTCGTGGTGTGGTTCCTCACCGGTATGTGGCACGGTGCAAGCTGGAACTTCATACTGTGGGGCCTCTACTTCGGCATAATCCTTGTCATAGAGAAGCATACCATCCTTAAAATCAAGGATAAGATACCGGCTGCGCTGCTCCATTTCTATGCCGTGGCCATTGTGGTCATGGGCTTCGGTATCTTCTATTTCGACGATTTTACGCGGTTGTGCGACTTCTTCTCCGTAGCCTTCGGCGGCTGTACGGAAGCGCTCTCCTTTGCCGACAAGAATATTCTTTTCGAGAAATTCTGGCTCTTCCTCGCCGCCATTCTACTGGCCGCTCCGCTTCGCGGCGGAATCGCCCGACTCTCCAACCGCCTGCTGGCCAACCACGAGGTGACGCGGCAAGGCGTCTCGCTGGCCGTGCGCCTCAGCTTCTCCCTTATCATCCTGCTGGTGAGCATCGCCCTGCTGGTGGGTGCTACCAACAATGCGTTCCTTTATACCCGTTTCTGACATGAAGACAAACCATATTTTCATTACTGTGGTAGCGGTGTTTTTTCTGGCCATAACCTTAGTGTTCCTCACTTTCCCGCGGAGCACTTTCTCGGAAATGGAACGCCGCGAACTCGCCTCATTCCCGGAATACAGCCACGAGAAACTTGCCAGCGGAAACTTTACAAAGGAGGTCTCGCAGTGGTTCAGCGACAGCGAGCCTTACCGCGACATATTCATGACCCTCAGTATGCAGCTCAAGGGACTTATCGCCCTGCAACGCAGCGACGAGGACGCCATTACCATCCATGCCGACAATACGCCGACGGCACAGGCATCCGCGCCCGTCGACCCCGACCTTTCCGGCGACGGCAATATGGATGAGTTCTATGTCACCGAAGGGCGCGATGCCAAAGCCAAAATTGCTTCCAACGGAATAATCGTGGTCGGAAACGCGCCGAATGCCCGCGCGCTGATGATATACGGCGGAATAGGCGGGGGCGACGGCTATGCGGCGGCCGCCAACAAGTATAAGGAAACCTTTGGCAGTAAAGTAAATGTTTACTGCATGGTAATACCTTCATCCACAGAATATTATCTTCCGGAAAAGGTAAAAGGCAAGTCTAAGGCCATGCTCACTACCATAAAGAATATCCACTCTAAACTGCGCAGCGACGTCAAGCCTGTGGATGTTTACACTATTCTCGGCCATCATTCTTCGGAACCGATATTCCTTCGGACGGACCATCATTGGGCTCCCCTCGGGGCTTTCTATGCCGCAAAGAAATTTGCCGACGTGGCCGGAGTCCCCTTCAAGGACCTGGGTAGCTATGAGAAGAAAGTGATTCATGGTTTCGTGGGGACAATGTACGGCTATTCCAAGGATATCGCGGTGAAAAATTCCCCAGAGGATTTCGTGTTCTATAAACCTAAGGACGTGGCTTACAAAACCACCTATATCAATTATACGATTGACGAAAATTATAACGTTACGGCAGAGAGTAAACCTACTTCCGGAGAGCTCTTCTATACCTATAAGGATGGAAGCAGCCTGGCTTACAATACCTTTATGGGTGGCGATGCCAAGATTACACAAGTCCGCACCGGTACCGGGAACGGACGCCGCCTGATTATCATAAAAGACAGTTTCGGCAATGCACTGCCCGGATATCTTTGTTACAGCTTCGAGGAAATACACGTTATCGACAGCCGCTACTTCACAAAGAACATGAAGAAATATGTAGCCGACAACAAGATAACAGACATCCTCTTCGCCAACAATGTCTTCAAAGCCTACAGCGTGAAAGCCTCCCACTACACCGACTTCCTGAAGCAGTGACAGTCAGCCGGGGGACTCCCGGTGGCGCGGGTTATCAGGGCAATCAGGCTCATCGGCCTGATTGCTATTCATTCCGGCAGGAGCGCGCTGAACAGCGTGTAGAGAAGCAGCGGAAGCCCTATGCAGAGTGCCGCGAACATCATTATCATGGCGTTGGTGCGGTTGGTGGGTATCCTGAGGTATTTTACTCCCCGGACTATCAGGTAGATACTATAGAGCGGCAGGGGGGAGATGATAGGCGACATCATCGGGAGCCACAGCCAAAGTATCACCACGATGGCAGCGCTGCCTATTATAGTCATTATGAAATTGCGGCCGAAGTCGGTGCGCATCTGCTTGCGCATCCCTTTGCCGCCGAACCATTCGCAGCACAGCGCCGCTATGAAGTTGCTGAGGAGCAGCGACATGAAAGTAATGACAATGTCTGAAACAATCCGCGCCGCTGAAAACTCTATCCCGTAGACCGGCATCGCGATGTATGACAGAGCGGCGATGAGCAGGATAGGGTAGAAGAACTTCCAGCCGAACTGTGCGGCGGTGACTTTGCTGCGTTTCAGCTCCTTCCATCCTTCCACCGGATTCATGAGCACCTTGAGGAACAGCTTCCAGGGCGAGCGCGAAGGCTTCCCTTCTTCCGGTTCCCCCTTCGGCTCGCCGTTGTCCGCTTCCGCATCCCCGCGTTCCGGAAACGCATCATCCTCTTCATCCTCGAAGGAGTAGAAGATGTCGTCAGTGGATTTGTGTTGCAGCTCCTTACCGGAGTGTGGTTCCTGTTTCATTTCACCGTGAATTTGAGGCCGTCGTATGCCAGGCGCACATTGTCAGGGAGCATTGAATCCTCCACGGATGCCGGCTCAGTGTCGTGGCAAATATGGGTGAGGTAAGCTTGGCGGGGGTTCACCTCTTTTATAAAGTCGAGAGCCTGCTCGAAGGAGAAGTGTGCGAAGTGCGGACGGTGGCGCAATGCGTTGATAATCAGAGTGTCAATACCTTCGAGTTTCCACATTTCGGAGAACTCTATGTGCGAGCAGTCGGTTATATAGGCAAAGTCGCCGATGCGGTAGCCCACGATGGGGAGTTTGCCGTGCGACACACTTATGGGTGTGATTTTCAGTCCGTTGAGCAGGAAGGGTCGGTCGCCGACTTCGTGGAGCTCGAATCCGGGGACGCCGGGGTAGGGGTCTTCCTTGAAACAATAGTCGAGGCGGCGGCGCAGGTCGCCGAGCACATCGGGACGCGCGTAAATGTCCATTTTGCGGAACGCACACAGGGGACGCAGGTCGTCGAGCCCCCCTACGTGGTCGTAATGGCTGTGGGTGATGAGCACGGCGTCTATGTCGCGGATGTCTTCGCGGAGTGCCTGTGTGCGGAAGTCGGGGGACGCGTCGATGAGCAGGTTCATGCCGTGGGTACGGACAAGCACCGATGAGCGTGTCCGCTTGTCGTGAGGGTCTTCAGAAGTGCAGACGTCGCAGTCACACCCTATTTCCGGAATCCCCTTCGACGTGCCGGAGCCGAGCAGCGTAACCTCTATGTCGGTATCGATGAAGTTGACCTCCGGATGGAGCATCACGCCGAATTTCTTCATGACGGTGCGGCGAACATGTTCCGAAAGGCGTACCACATCTTCGGCCGTGGCGCCTCCGGTATTTGTGATTACGAGGCACTGCTTGGGGTAAACCTGTGCCTTGCCGATGGTGTAACCTTTAAGTCCGGCATGTTCTATAAGCCATCCGGCGGGGATTTTCACGCGGTTCTCGTCCACTTCGTAGCAGGGAATTTCCGGGTCGCGTCGAAGCATCTCCTCCTTATAATAATGGCGGTTTACGATGGGATTCTTGAAGAAGCTTCCGGCGCTGCTGATTTCCCCCGGCTCGGGCAGTTTGGCCTTGCGTATTGCTATTACCTCCTCGCGCACCTCGGCAGCGGCAGGTGTATGGCCGAGACGCTCGGCAAGGCTTTTCAGCGGGCCGTAATCAAGATTGCGCGCTTCTGTAGTCGGGTTCAGCAGATAGCTGACCCTCAGCACTATGTACCGTCCTTTCCCCTCGTTCTTGAACATGGAGTCGCGGTAACCGAATCGCATGTCTTCGGGACGCAGGGTGACAACCTTATGTGTAAGCAGGTCGTAACATTCGGCCGAATGTACGAGGTCGCCGGCCTCAACGCCGTAAGCGCCGACATTCTGAACTACCGAAGCACCCACGTCGCCGGGAATGTGCGAGAGGTTCTCAAGCCCCGAGTAACCCTCCTCTATGGAGCGTGCTATGAGGTAATCCATCTCTTCGCCGGCACCGGCTATGGCATACACCGTGTCGTCGTTCTTGCGGTAGAAGGTGACGCCGCGGATGGCGGAGTGGAGCACTATGCCGTTGAAGTCATGGACGAAAAGGAGGTTGCTTCCGGCGCCGATTTGCAGAAGTTCGTTGTCGTTGAACTCAGGTGTGCGCATAAGCCTTTCCAGCTCCCGCAGGCTTTTGTATTCTGCAAAATACCGTGCACGTGCCGGTATCCCGAACGTGGTGTATGGAGTAAGGTCGAAATTGCTTATTATAAGGTTGTTGGTATCCATTTTCAAATTCTGAAATTAACGAGTAAACCGTCTTCAAACTGCAGGAACCGGCCGCCGTCGTAGGTCCATGTGTCGAGCCTGACGGCGTAGTTGTGGCCGGAATATGCGTCCGCCGGTTCGCCGAGCGACAGGCGGCATTCCTCTTTTGTCATTCCCTGGCGCACTTTCCCTTCCTGTATGAGGCGCCACACCTCGTTGTCGATGCCGGGATAGCGCTTCTTTAGGTCCGAGAGGAGGAACAGCGACTGGAAACGGCGGCTGGCCGCGCCGGTGTGGCGGGGAAGGCTCATGAGCATGTGTGCGCTGACGTTGCGCTCCGGGTCGGTGAACCATACGCGCACCGGAAAAACGAGCGTGCCGGGAGTGACGGAGTCAACCGTCACAGGCACGAACTTGCGCCCGGTCATCAGTTTTTCCTGCGGGTCATACCACACGGGAGTCCGTGTATAAAGTGTCTGTCCCTCCATAAGGTGGTCGAGCGCAGCCACGAGGTCCAGGTCCACGAAAGTCTCCATAACGTCGGAGGTGAACGTCTCGCGGGCGTCGGCGGGTGTCTTGCCGGTATCGTAGAGATAGGTATGGCCGTCGGCGGCGAGGCGGAGGAGGAGTCCTTCGGTGCCGTCGGGGCGCAGTGTGGTTTCCGTCCCTTCGTAGCAGAGCACCTTTCCGCCGAGTTTCACCGTATCATGTGGCAACGAGCGCGGCAGGAACATGAGGGAAGAACGGTCGTCGGTGGCGAGGAAGCGTTTCCCGATGTCCCACTGCCCTAACGGCGCGGCGAGGATGGAGTCGAGATAAAGTTTCTCGGGCGACGGCGCGGTCATCTTCATGTCGCCGCGGCTCAGCTCTATCTTCTTGGTGCTTTCGATACCCGTGAAGCATCCCGTCAGAAAAGTGGCGAGCGACACGCACACACCCCACATCCCCCATGCGGGGAGATGCCGGGCGCGTCTGTGTGTTTTCTTTACGGGTATGAGGGTCATCCGTTCAGTTCAATCAGTTACCTAAGCTGCGGC
>ERZ780207.827-NODE-827-length-30458-cov-3.866000_pt1 | contig 30458 bp, 24 predicted proteins | sample MGYA00510977_ERZ780207 | MGnify/ENA primary metagenome ERZ780207 (study PRJEB29588, sample SAMEA2151383) | human gut metagenome | biome: human gut; feature: human-associated habitat; material: faeces | place: Denmark | collected 2008/2010 ...
GAGAGTTCAAGTCGTTCTTTCCGAACAATGCCGTCGAATACTTCGTCTCCTACTACGACTACTACCAGCCGGAGGCATATATTCCCACGACCGACACCTATATAGAAAAGGATCTGAGCATCAATGACGAAATCGAGAAGCTTCGTCTGAGCGCAGCGTCTGCCCTGATGTCCGGAGGGCGGGATGTGATTGTGATTTCCAGCGTCTCCTGCCTCTATGGCATCGGCAATCCGGAAGACTTTCATTCACAGACCGTTGTAGTGAGGCGCGGCGAGCAGAGAAGTCTTACGAGGCTGCTCTATCAGCTTGTGGATGCGCTCTATTCGAGGACGGAGACCGATTTCAAGAGAGGAACATTCAGGGTGCGCGGAGACACGGTGGATGTGTGCATAGGATATGGTGAGAATGCTGTGAGGATTGAGTTTTTCGGCGACGAAGTGGACTCTCTGACTGTGATTGACCCGGTTTCAGGTGCGAAACTTCAAGATATAGACGAGATTTCCATCTATCCCGCCAACAATTTCGTGACGACAAAAGAAAGGTCGGCGAAGGCGGTGAGTATGATTCAGGACGACCTGAAGCAGAGGTACGACCAGTTGCTGGAATATGGCAAGGGGATGGAGGCCAAGAGGCTGAAACAGAGGGTGGAATATGACCTTGAGATGATTAAGGAGATGGGATATTGTCCCGGCATCGAGAACTATTCGCGCTACTTCGACGGCCGAAAGGAGGGGATGCGCCCGTTCTGTCTGATGGACTATTTTCCGAAAGATTTCATCACTTTCATCGACGAGAGCCATGTGACTATTCCGCAGATACGCGCGATGTACGGAGGCGACCATTCGAGGAAGGAGGTGCTTATTGACTACGGTTTCCGACTGCCGGCCGCTGCAGACAACCGCCCGCTGAAGTTCGACGAGTTCGAAGCACTTGCCGGACAGAAGGTCTTTGTGAGCGCGACCCCGGCGGAGTATGAGCTGGAGAAGTCGGAAGGCCTTGTGGTGGAGCAGGTTGTGCGGCCTACGGGGCTGCTTGACCCGCCGATTGAGGTGCGTCCGACGGAGAATCAGGTGGATGACCTGCTTGAGGAGATAAGGGTTCGCGCCGAGGCCGACGAGAGGGTGCTCGTGACAACGCTCACTAAGAGGATGGCTGAGGAGCTTGAGAAATATTTTACGAACATGGGCGTGCGCTGCCGCTACATCCACTCTGACGTGGATACGATGGAGCGCGTGGAAATCATCGAGGATTTCAAGAACGGCCTGTTCGACGTGCTCGTGGGCGTGAACCTCCTCAGGGAGGGGCTCGACATCCCTACAGTTTCGCTCGTGGCGATTCTCGATGCGGACAAGGAGGGGTTCCTACGCTCCGGAAGGGCGCTGACCCAGACAGCCGGCAGGGCCGCGAGAAATGTGAATGGTCTGGTGATAATGTATGCCGACACAATCACGAAGTCGATGCAGGAGACGATTTACGAGACTGACCGCCGGCGCACGAAGCAGATGGAGTACAATAAACTGCACGGAATTGTTCCTAAGCAGGTGGCGGTGAAGAGCAATGCGCTGGCAAATGTGTATGGCGGGGAGAAATCCGGAAAGGCGGTGGCGTTCGGGGGCGTTGGTAGCTTCGGGGGTGCTACCGGTGTCGGTGGCACTGCGGTCAGAGGGCGTGGATACGGCGTCAGAGGGCAGTCCGGAGGGTCGGACGGGCATGGCCGCGTGAGTGCTGCGAACTCCTATGACGACCCGCAGTACATCCCGAGTCCTTCCGACCTCGGCAAGGGAAAGATTACCGTAGGCTTCGGCCACGACGCTGCCCGCGAGTCCAACAGCGCGTTCGTTGACGGCTACCTCCAGGCCGACCTCGCTGCTGTTCTTCAGGACCCTGTCATCCGTTCTATGTCACGCTCACAGGTTGAGAAGGCGGTTGAGACCGCAAAGGCCAACATGAAGAAGGCTTCGGCCGAGCTGGACTTCCAGGCGGCGGCGAGGTTTCGCGACGAGATGTGGGCTCTGCAGCAGTACCTTAAAGTCTGGAGGGACGGGGACGGAGAGGCATAAGGACGCATCTGCTGCGTTGGATGTTTTGCTGGTTTTTTGTTTTTATTAAAACGGATTAGGCACGGGAGTTGCAGACGTAGCAATATCCTGGACATCAGGACGTTGTTTATGTAACATTTAAAACCACAAAGCTTATGGCCACAAAGGACTCAAAGTACGAATGCCTTCGCTGCGGATGGATTTACGACCCGGCTGAAGGTGACCCCGAAGGCGGAATAGCCCCCGGAACTCCATTCAAAGACATCCCGAACAATTGGAAATGCCCGGTCTGCGGAGCCTCCAAATCTGACTTCGCCGAGTACCCTGAAAACTAACGGGTCTTAACACTTACAGAAAGAGACGCTGGCCCCAAAGTCCCGAAGGGACCGCACCGGAGGCGCGAAATACCCCTAATAGGGGTCGCAGACGTCAGTCTGCTGGGGTTAGGAAGTCCGTAGGAGGGTGAACAGAAGACTTTTTGTTCACCCTCTCTTTTTGTGAATTATAGTTTTCAGCCGGTTCTTTTGAGTCACACACCGAATCAACAATTTATCATCCAACGGAATCGAACTCTGGTGCAAATCCATCGAATTCCGGAAAAATTGCATTAAAGGAAATTAGTAAAAAAGATTTTCTCTTTGGCAATTATTCTTAACTTTGCAACAGCAGTAAATTTTACACCCGTAAAAAATAGAAAAAATATGAAATTCTTTGGTAGACAAGAACAGATTGCGGAACTGGGGGAAATGAAGACACGCTCTTATGAGAACCATTCGATGCTTACTGTCGTAACCGGAAGAAGGCGCATCGGGAAGACAACACTCATCAGCAAGGCTATGGGTGACGCATGTTATGTCTATTTTTTCGTGGGAAAAAAGAATGAGACCGTATTATGTGCAGAATTTGCAGCTGAGATGCGTCGGAAGCTCGGAATTTTCGTACCGGAAGGCATCAGAATGTTCAAAGACATATTTTCCATCTTGATGCAAGAAGGAATGAGGCGCAAATACACCGTCGTCATCGACGAGTTTCAGAACTTCGGAGACGTCAATCCTTCCATATTCTCGGACATTCAGAACAATTGGGATCAATTTCGCCTAAAAACTCATATTAATCTGATTGTCAGCGGCTCCATATATTCACTCATGACAAAGCTCTTCAAAGACAAGAAGGAACCGCTGTACGGAAGAGACGACAAAACAATCAAACTACATCCATTCGGACCATCTGTTCTGAAAGAAATAATGGCAGAATACGCTCCCGACTACACGAATGACGACCTTCTGGCACTATATGCCTACACAGGTGGTGTTCCAAAATACATTGAACTCCTCGTTGATTCCGATGCCCTGTCCAAGGAAAAAATGATAAACTACATATGCCAGGCGGACTCCCCTTTCATTGAAGAAGGTAGAAAGCTTCTCATTCAGGAGTTCGGCCGGAAATACGGGACATACTTTTCCATTCTGGAAGCCATAGCAGAAGGTCACAACACCCAGGCGGACATAGCGTCATATCTCGGAGAAAAAAGCATTGGCGGCCAGCTGACAAAGCTCGAGGAAACCTACAATCTCATAGAGAAGATGCGGCCAATCTGGGCTGGGGCGAAAACCCAAACCGTTCGCTTCGAAATCAGCGACATATTCCTCCGCTTCTGGTTCCGCTACATCGAGAAGAACGAAATGATGATTGAGATCGGACAGTTCCCTCTGCTTAAAGAAGTGATGAACAGCGACTTCGCAACCTACACAGGAGACAGCTTGGAACGGTATTTCAGAGCGAAAATGATTGAAAGTATGGAATACTGTGCAATAGGCAGGTGGTGGGACTCCAAGGGTTACAACGACGCCAAAGGAAATCACCAGCAATGCGAGATCGACATCGTTGCGGTGCGCGCGGACAACAAATGCGTCGAACTGATTGAAGTAAAAAGGAATCCGGAGAAATATAACGCTGTACTAATGAAAGAAAAGGTTGCGTTTTTCGCCAGAAAGGAAAAACGCCTGAACCGCTACCACAAAGTTATCCGCTGCCTGTCTATGGAAGATATGTAGTCCCATTTGTTTTCAGAGTTTCCATTATTCACCAAATTAACAATTTATCACTATGACTTACATTCTAAAATGGAATCCCGACATCTCCAGCATCAATCTGACAGAATGGGAATATTGGATTCAGCATTTCCCGTTCATCAAGCCCAATTGGAGCGTGTATGAACACGAAAACTCTGAATATGGAGATGAGTTCTACTTGGTTAAGGTCGGCTCAGGCAAGACAGGCGTAGTGATGAAGGGAATATTCAGCTCGCTTCCGTATAGGGCGCAGGATTGGTCCGGCAAAGGGCGGAAAGTCTTCTATCGTGACCTTCGGATTGCGCACATTATGCATCCGGACAAAGGCCCCATTATACCTATTTCTGCACTGAATGACGCAATTCCGGATTTCGACTGGGAAAAGGGCCATTCCGGCATCTGTCTCAATGAGTACGACACCACCGAAATGGAAAAGCTTTGGAATGAGTTCGCGAAGAAAAATGCAGACTTCCTGCAAAAACAAGAAGAACTCAAAAGATATGTCATTGAGCCGTCTGCATTGGCGAAAATCAAAGGAAGCAAACTTTGGGAAAAGAAAGTTTGCCCCGAATATGCAGGGACAGATGACATCTATAAGGAATGCGCCACTCACGATTGTGTCAACCTGAAACTCGCACACGATTACAACACACATTGCTTCAGGCTGGATGTCTGCTTTTGCGGCGTTGTCCTAAAGATTTTCTGCAAAGGCCTGTGCCGGCTCAAAATGGATATGGACAATAATTCGTGCTTTATGAGCGATTTCAGCATTTCCGAAGCCGGACCGGATTATCTGCACCTCAGTTCCAACGGAATCGAACTCTGGTGCGAATCCATCGAATTCCGGGAAGTGACTGAATACGAGAAAGAATTCGTACCGGTCTGCATATAGATTTTAAAAAATTTCTCCGTACCGCGATGATTTAAAACACGAAAACACAGACAATTATGGACAAGTTATTAGAATTAGGCAGGCAGGTTAAGAAGATGGATTATATTGCCGCTTGGACTTGGAGCCAAACAGTCGGCTTTATTGAAGGCTTTGTAAAAGGCTATAAAGCCCAACTCAACCTACAGGGTTTAACCGATGATTGCGTACTCACTAAAACCATTGGCAAATTATACGAACTCGGTTTTGAGGAGACTTGTGTGAGATCTGTTCTTGACATTACGCATAACGAGTGGAAGGAATTCACTCAAGGATATGTTGTTGATATCAAATACAAAAACGAATTCGAAGATAAACTGCATAAGGAAGCGTTGGAAAATATGGAGCAGTTTGAAAAAGAGCACCCTGGTTATTTTGACGAACCTGCTGGAATCATAGTAGAGTCATAGCTCAGGGAAGGTCATTCAAGACCGGATGCATCTTTTTTGTGCAATTTTTCGTGATTTTTGCACTTTTTTCGTGCAAACCAATTATCTTTGCTACAAAACAGCAAGGAACCAACTGATATGGAGCGACTTTACGAAAATTTTCACAGAAACCTAAAGGAGATTTCAACCGACTTTATTAGGTATAAATACTCTGAAATCAAATGGGAAGGACACGCGCTCGGGCTTGTGGGGCCACGAGGTGTCGGAAAATCGTATATGCTGCTGCAGCATATAAAAAGGACGCTCAACACGGCTGACACATTATATGTTTCTGCCGACCACATCTATTTTTCGGAAAACAAACTCGTTGATTTGGCAGATGAATTTGTCAAGATGGGAGGGAAACACCTATTTATTGACGAGATTCATAAATATGACGGTTGGTCGCGGGAACTAAAGCAGATAATCGACAGTTACAGAGAACTTCAGGTCGTAATTTCCGGCTCATCCGTACTCGACATATACAAAGGAATGGCGGACCTGAGTCGACGCGTACCCATATATAATATGCAAGGGCTGTCATTCAGAGAGTACCTTCAGCTATTCCATAGCATCAGCGCACCGACATTCAGTCTTGACGAGATAATTTCCGGGAAAGTAGAGATTCCGGGAGTTGACCACCCTCTGCCACTGTTCCGGAACTATCTGAAAAACGGCTATTATCCGTTCGGGAGAGATATAGAATTTGAGATGGAGCTGCTACAAGTCATAAATCAGACAATGGAGGTGGATATTCCGCAATATATGAACGCCAACGTGACGGTCGGCCGTCGTCTCAAGACGCTACTGATGGTCGTGGCACGCAGTGTTCCCTTTAAGCCGGTAATGACAAAAATTGCAGAACTGACAGGAATCAGCCGAAATGACATATCCGACTACCTGATATACATTGAAAAAGCCGGTATGATAGCCCAGTTGCGTGACAAAACAGGCGGCATACGAGGACTCGGAAAGGTCGAGAAAATATACCTCGACAACACAAATCTGATATATACCCTCGCCCCGGACAATGCAGAAATCGGCAATGTCCGTGAAACCTTTTTCATGAACCAGACCCGCGTCCTCCACGATGTCATAAGTTCCTCTGTATCAGACTTTGAGATAGACGGAAAAACATTTGAAATCGGAGGACGAAAGAAAGGACAGAAACAGATTGAACGTGCCACCGACGGCTACATCGTAAAAGATGACATAGAAACCGGATTCGCCAATGTCATTCCCCTCTGGCATTTCGGCCTGATGTATTGAGATTTATGCCGCTGGAGGATATGTAGCCTCATTTTCTTTTCAAAATTTCGCGGAAATGGGATAACAGGGGACGGAGCGAAAAAAGGGCGCGACAATAATTATTTTTGGCGGAAACGGCATAAAAATGGCTCATTTCCGCCAAAAATAATTTTATAAAAGAGAATCAAGAGTGAGTATGTCGTTGATATTCTCTTTTGTGTAGTCATTTTCTATCATTCCAGATGTTGTTATGAATACGATGAAAATGCTTTTGTACAAATGGACTTACATTATCTGTATTGTGACCGAATCTTGCGAAGATAGTCCAACCACTCTTTAGGCAGCGAAGTATTCTCTTGAATATTCAATGGGTAATACCCTCCCTGTATAGTTTTCTTCTCCTCACTTTTCAGTTCCTCCATTGAAATGTTGGGTGACAGTGTATTCCATTCTATGACACAGTTGGAATCGATATAATTATTGACATATTGTTCTCCTTTCACCATTTTTATTCCCATTAACGCGCAAAGCGTCTGACGGAGAGTTGATATAGTACCCGCCTCCGCTGCGCTTGGCGTATGATGCACAGATGGTATTATATGCCATCGGAAACGAGAAATGCAAGAACGGCCGATTCCAACATATAAAGCATAATAATCAACGCCATCTATGACCTTCTGTTCAAGTTCGTCTTTATCGACATTATGCGCAACGAAAATATCAAACAGTTTCCCGTCGTGCTTAAACCACCACTTGTACAAAACAGGAGAATTGGCATCAGTAATCTGCCGCCTCAGATTTTTAACAGACTCGATCATTTTGTGTTCTCATTTAAATATTTCATTATACAACCGATACCGCCCAAATTGTTTTGAAAATATGGGCGACTAAAATTCTTAATTTTTCCAGAATCAATAATATCCCTCCAATATTTCTTACCCGCCAAGAAAATGAGTTCATCGTTTTTCAAATCAATTTTTGCATCAACCATTTGCTTCAAGACTTCATTTGCCCATTGTTTTCTCTTTGCTGCTGAGAATGTATTTAAAGTCATATTATAATTTTGAACAACCTTCTCAGGATCAAGAAGATGATACTTTGCGGAAAGGATAAATATCTTATCCGGATTTAATGATTCCGCATATTTATATGCCTTTCTAAACAACGGGCTGGCATATAAGTCCTTGGCCTTATGTCTTCCTATGTTTTTCTTTGACACACAAGAGACTAATACAACCTTACTCATTAGTGTTATTTTGTTATGTTATTAAGAAGTTCCAGACCTCTACTATCAATTAGTCTTCACACAACGAATTGACAAAGCGAAACAACAAGCAGACTAAAGTTTGGGGAGACAGAAAAGGCACTCAGACAGCATTGAAACCTTTCAAAATCAGCTTCTATCTGCATTGTCATAATCTGGCCAAGGGGCATTTCCGACACAGTGAGCGATGAAATCTAAGAAAGAATATTGTTGAAATTGTTCGATTGGGCACTTTTTGTATTCGCGAGAAATATTCTTTGAGCTCAATTCTTTGAAACCATTCTCAATTTCCGGGTCACTTATCACTGTTTTCAAATATTTTAAGCACTTATCTTCCGGAATCCAAATATCAAAACCTCCATCTCGTGACATTTGTTCTTTAAGGACTCGAAGAAAGAACTCCCAAATAGCTCGATTGGCATTTCCAGCACAACAGGAAATATTGTACAAAACATAGAAGAAGCCACACAACCTCCTTGTACGAAGATCTGTTCCCTCTCTAAAAAAAGCACAAGTATAAGTTTCGAATAGAAAAGAAAACTGTGCTATCGAATCACAAAGAGTTTGCCGCCACACATCTCGCTGTGCATCCCCATACAATGGATCTGCACCAATATTTTTATAAAATCCCATAATAAATTTTCTATTGGTTATTAAATATGTTTTCCTCTACCTTTATAATATTTCTGCTTATGATGACCTTTTCCCCTTTCCAATCAATAGTTGCAGATGTGTACATAATTGGTATAATTTAGTTTTCGGTTATTGATGCTACTATTGCCAAGAAAACTACTCTTTCTGGCAGCGGACAGCAAGTCCAGATGAACGATTTTCACTCTTTAACGGCCACACTTCTCCATAACCAAAATAGAAGTAATCAGCAGGCCACGGATAAATGGATGAAGAAGTACCATTTGTCCAAAAAGAACCGAAAAATCCAACACCGTCAATCTTGCCTGTTTTATAGACTCTGCGCCCTGAAGCAGGATACCAAATTGGTCCATTATGCCCCAAACTATATTTCGTTTTTGAGAAATCTATCCCCCGGCCACTGAAACTTTCTTTGAAAAAGGTCGTTATTCCAAAAGCATTCTCCCAGACGTCATCATCTGGAACGTGCCAACCTGCAGGACATGGATCATAAATTGTCTTCTTTGACTGCCAACGGCTATTCTCATTCTTATTGACATTGCCAGTATAATACCAATCATAATTATGCTCGTTACCTATGATGAATGTCGTCGGATGTTCTACAGCATATTCAATCGTACCTGTTGAAGAAGTCGATGTAATCGGAGATGGCCATTCTGCGGTAGATTTAGCAACAAAATTGCCATAACTGTTCAGATTTCTATAGTTCAAAAACGGATCCTTACGCCCCCACTGATAGAGCAGGCCAATGGTGCCCGCGTCTTCCGGAGTAGCACTGGTCGCGCCAAGATTACGATCCATCATTGTCGCAGTATAGCGACCATTATTATCATATCGTTGCCCCTGAGGCTGGTCTGTCAGCCAAATATGCCAAGACCAAAGGATTCGTCCACCGCCATTTGCCGTAATTACAGCATTGCCCTTTCTGAATATTTCAGAGGTCTTAAAGCAAATGTAGCCTGAATCATACAAAACATCTTCTATCAAATCATTACTATTGATTGGTTCATCGGTTCCAAAACTCTCCCAAAGCACACGACACGAAGATACGCTTCCGACAGATACGGAACTATTACCTTTTACTGCCTTTATTTTATAACATCCTGGAGATGATACCACATAACAGTTAGCTGTAGCAGACGAAGATAAATCCAGAATATTTGTAGCCTGATGCACTGTATATAAACCCTTTACATTCCCATAGATAAGACTAATAGTCCCTTCGCGGATTCGCAATGATGTGTTTTCTGTAATTTTATAGGACACGACATCATTAACTGTCAAAATATCAGAAATCCAATTGTCATCAGACTTTGCCTCAAGGATCTTTCCCTCCTGAGGGTCTTCAATCGAGAACCGGAACGACAAGGATTTCTGCTTATAATCAGTATTCTCATACGAAGGGGCGAGAGAAATGCTCGTTGAGCTGCTGAGCTGGCTTAGCGAAACAGTGACATCATCTGCATATTGGGTATGTAGCCTTATCGTTGCAGCACGTGTTTCACCGGTATTGTTTTCGTCCAGCTCGAAAGAGATAAATCCATCTGACACATTGAGGTTCTTCAGCCACGTCGCATTCCAAGGCTCTTTCTCGGCGGAAATCCTCGCCGATGCGTCTGCACCTGTAATTCTATAACCAAGACTGACAGACTGTGACTTATAGCCGTAGCTTAAATCTTGTTTGTCAACAACAATTCTTATCCCAGAAGAACGAGAAACAACAAGTCTGACATCCTCCGCGCCGGGATAGCTCAAAGTTATTGTACCTGCTGCTAATGCCTGAACTTCTGTCACATCAAAAGACAGCAATTCGTTCGAATACGACAGGTTCCGAATCCACTGCGTTGAGGTCTCCGCCTTCAGAATCGCATTTGGCAAAGGGTTCGTAATCTTTACCTTGATAGCTTCGGATTCTGCGGCATAAGATAAGGAAATTCTGTCCTTTTCAGGTTGTATGCTCGAATAGTTTGCTTCTCGGAATGACTTTACCGAAACATATTCCACCCCATCCCAAGTCAGTTTGTCCCCGCTCACCGAAACTTGCCCTGCCCTATCATTCTGACCAGCATGGACCTGCAACACACCGCCATCAATTGAATACCAGCATCGACCGACTTCAGACTCTTTGAATTCATCTTCATCATAGCCCCAGACCGTTCCATTAACAACAGTAAGTGCCTCGGGCAAACTATATGTATAAAACAAACCCTTGTCAAAGCGTACAAAAGACTTAGCCTGCGAAACAGAATTCAATTGCGCCCAATAACCGGAGACTGAAATATTATCCTGTATTTCTTCCATCTTACAGGAAGTCAGAACAACTGCTAAAGAGAGTACAAGTAACGATTTATATTTCATAGCAAGTTTTCTTAAAATGTAAAGCCAGCTTTTACTCCGACAGTAGGGGCATAGATATATCTAACAGAGGCTGCTACAATTTCAGCTTTTCCAGCCGTTTGAAACAAAGGCCAAGGAGTAAAGTCGAAGTTGACAAGAAGATAGGCCGAGCATCTGTTTCCTGCCCGGAAATTCGCGCCTAAACCGATATCAGCAAGCGGGACTCGTGAAATAGCATAGATTCCGCCAGAAACTGAAAGCATCGGCTGTATTCGTGTCCGCGTCATATATATCTTGCCGTTAAGGAATACCGGAACATCAAGCCTATGTTCCTTGAAGTCACCATATTCCGGAATAAGCGAGTCCCCTATCACGAGTGGAGTGCGGACATTGTATAGGATTCCTGCGCCGACGCTTAAAGAACCGATATAGCCAAAACTGTAGCCTATTGACCACGTCGCCTGAAGAGGTGTCAAATCTCCGTACTTTCGTTTGCCGGAGTTCTGGAATACGGCCGACCAAACATATAGCTGATAGCCATAGGACAGTTCAAAGGAGTTGACCAGTCCATGATTCCTATATTTCCGGTCATATTCGGCAATGGCATTCTTCCGTGCGGATTTCTTTACTGCGCTGATTCTTTTTGCCTCTAGGTCGGCGATGCTGTCCTTCGCAAATTCAGCACGCCGTCTTTCAATATTCCTTCGTTCAGTCTCAGCCCGCTGTGACTCTTTTTTACGGGCGACATCTGATGCCAAACGTTCCTTTTCCGCCTTTCGCGCTGTCTTTGTCGCTTGAGCGAGACTATCCGAAACCGCTTTCTGGCGAACGGCGTTTGCTTCCTGTCTCTCCTTTTCCGCCTTTCGCATCTCTTTTTTCACAAGAGCAAGGCTATCTGCGATTTCCTTTTCCCGCAACTGCCTCTGAGCCGCAAGGCGCTTTGCATAATCCTTATCAACTTTCAGCGTGAAGACCAGATAGGAACCATCAACTTCAAGGCTATGTGAAATGAAACCATCAAGACTTGCTGTTATTTTTTTACTGAATTGAGGGATGCTTATCTGGAAGGTTCCGTCCCTCAATGTCTCGGTTTTTTCCCCAGACATATCAGCCAAAATCACAACACCCTCCATCGGCTTGCGAGTATCATCGAAGACCACTCCCCTTACAACCCTATTGTTCTGTGCAGATGCCACAAAGGAGAACAGCACCGACACAACTACCAAGAACCAACGCTTCATCATTTATGCAGCTTTATCATTATTTCTTCTTGAATGGCAAGGATATAGCCGGCTTTTTCTCCGCACCGGCCGGAGTCGTTGCCGGGATTGTCTTCAGGTAGTCATCACCTGGATTTCTGAAATTCACATATTTAGCTGGGTAACCTGTGACGGTGATAGACTCAATCTGACCATCAGACGCATACTTGACCTGAGTTTCGAGAGCCACGAGCAAATCCCAGCCACCATTAGCATCCAAAGCCTCACGAACTGCAGACGAAACAACATTGTCATAGCCGCCAAGTTTTACGCTCTCCGAAGGCATCATAAAGTAAGTGATCCGATTCGGAGCCACCTCAATATCAGCGAACAGCCCGGCAACTGGTTGTAGTGAAATTTCTTTAGTTGTTGACGTGTTTACCAGCTTTACGCCAGAAGAGCATGAGGAGAAGGCAATTACTGCCGCCAAAAGGACAAGAGTCTTTTTCATAATAAGTTAATTATTTAAGTAATATTAGTTTATGCTGTTATTGTCGCACAAAAAAGGACACGAACATCGTTGTTCTTGTCCTCTTATCAGGTCTTAGACTACCCTCCTTATGAACAAGCAACAATGCTCGTGTCCTGATATCGGGTATGAGACCATATACCAATACCAATGGACACAAGCGTTGTCACTGTCCGCCGATAAGGAACCAAAGTGTCTAAGTTTGATAAGAAGGCGGAAACGTTGAAACGCTCTATGTCTTTGCTCCACACACATTTCGGACGGCGAAGCACACAAAGATATAAAGAATTTCCAACATTCTATCCAACAATGTCAATGAATTACAAAAATTTGGAACTCTCGCCAGTACGCCGCGACATCATTTCCAATTACAAAGTTCCGCAATGTGGGGCAAATGGAGAAAGATTCAGCAGTCCTTGTTAGTCCATAATTTGGAAATATCGGGGAATGGGGATAATTTTGCGCTGTGAGGGAATAGTAATTTCATAGAAAAAGGCGATGAATAACGAATCAGTGGAAATTGTTGAACTGCGGAAGAAAATCGAGGAGTCGGTCGGACGGGTGATGCATACGCCGGCGGACTTCGACTTCCTCAGCGGAGCCATATGGGAAAGGATACGGGAATATATCAGTCCGACTACGCTGAAGAGGACTTGGGGATATCTGGACGGAGTGAAGAACATACGGTTCTCGACGCTTGAGACTCTTGCCCGTTTCGCCGGATTCAAAAGTTGGGACAACTATCTGGCAGAAAGGAGGTTTGCACAGGAACAGAACTCCGCAGTCGTTTCAGAGGGCGTCATCGAGGCGGCTCGGTTGGCGGAGGGTGATGTCGTGGAGGTGGAATGGAAACCGGACAGGAGAGTGCGGCTTAGGCATCTCGGAGGCTGCAGGTTCGAAGTTGTGGAGTCCGTCAACTCGCATCTTGATGTCGGAGACACGGCCTCGGTGATGCTGTTCGTGCTCGGGGAGCCGCTGCTTCTTAGCGGGCTGAGCCATAGGGGCAAGACGGGGCTTACCTATCTTTGCGGCGGGAAAGGCGGAATTACCGCGCTTCGGATGATGCCGTCATAGCAGCCTGCCATTCGTCACTGCGCTTCTTAAAAAGTTCCGCATACCTGCCATAGGCTTCAGCATTATACCCGTCGGCTGCCAACTTGAGCTGCTGCTCAGTACGCGAATCCAATGAATACCTCTCGGAGCATTCATTTATTGTCTTACGAACATATTCTTGAATCGGATTATCCGTCATATATTGATAAACCCACGAGGAAATTGACGCGATGTCACAAGATTGAGACTCCACTTTTTCCATCATAGGAGCATAGTAAGCGTCGATGCTTTTCTCCATTTGATTTTTCGCCTCCTCGAAAACGGTCTGCTTCGCGGAATTGTCCTTCCATTGGCTATAAGTTCCCGAAAATTCAGCCTTCGCTGCCTCAAATTCACTTACTTTCGCTTCAAACTGCGAGACCCGTTCATCAAAATCAGCGACTTTCTGCTCGTACTGTCTTAGATTATCATCCAGAGCCGCGACCTTCTGACGATAGGTAACAACGGCAAAGACTCCTCCAGCAATGAACAACAAAAGCAATATGATTCCGCAGACAATGGCGGGAATATGCGCACGACGGATTTCGGAACGGATTTCTTCAACATTCGCATATCTTTTCTTCGGGTCGGAAGCGGAAGCCTTGCAGGCTATGCGGGAATACACTCCTCCCAGGCGAAACAACGGAAGGACGCGACCGAAGGAATATATGTCTGCACGAACATCGGTGTAACTTACTGTTGGTGAAGGACTCTCCACATCCGTCCCTTCTTTTCCGGCATCGTTGCCACGCCCCATCTGCTCCGGAGCGGAAAAACCAAGCGTTCCGGCCGGCTGTTTCAGAATCGCATAGCGGTCAGCGTCGGAAAGTCCGAAATCGATAATCTTCACATCGGCCCCGTTGTCCGTAATCAGAATGTTCGACGGCTTGAGGTCGCGGTGAACCACACCCTGTAAATGGAACTCTGTAAAGGCTTCAGAGATTAGAGGCGTGTCGTTTGGAACGATACCGGATATGCTGCTTTCCATAGACTGTAAGTTTATAATGAAAAAGTGACAAAGCCTACGGGCGGAAGGGTTGTCGCCCGATGATGGAACGGCCGAGGGTGAGTTCGTCGGCGTATTCGAGGTCGTCGCCAAAGCCCAGGCCGCGTGCGAGGGAGGTGACTTTCACATTGAACTGGGAAATCTGACGATAGATGTAGAATGAGGTGGTTTCGCCTTCGACGTCGCCGCTCAGAGCAAGGATAAGTTCGAGGGTGCCGGAGTCATATTTCGAGACCCTTTCAACCAGTTCGCGTATTGTCAGGTCAGAGGGCCCTATGCCGTTGATTGGGGAAATCACGCCTCCAAGGACGTGGTAGAGACCGTGATACTGCCCCGTTGCCTCTATGCTCATCACATCGCGCACCGACTGGACCACGCAGATTGTGCCCCTGTCGCGGGTTTTGTCCGAGCAGATGGAGCAGATGTCCGTGTCCGAAATCATACGGCACTCGCGGCAATACTTCACATTGTCTCGCAGTGCGGAAATCGCCTCAGTGAAATGGTGGACATTCTCCTGCGGCTGCTTCAGAAGATACATCGCAAGACGAAGGGCACTCCTCCGACCGATGCCCGGAAGAGTGCCTATTGCTTCGACTGCGTTTTCCAGCAGTTTTGACGGATAATTGCCGTTCATAAAATCGCTGTTGTCCGCGCCGTACGGGAATCGCACCGTACAGCACAAATGATTTACTTGCAGGCCATTGCGGCGATGGCGATACTGTTGAGCTTGGTGTCAATGCTGTCGCCACGGCTTGAAAGAACGCAAGGAACCTTGGCTCCCACTGCCATACCTGCCTGCTTCACTCCCACTGCGAGCTTTGAATTTGCCTTGTAGAAGACATTTGCAGACTCGATGTTCGGGAAAAGGAGGCAATCGGCGTCGCCGGCAACCGGGCTCTTGAGACCCTTAATCTGAACTGACTCCATATCGATTGCCACATCCAATGCGAGCGGACCGTCAGCCACACAACCTTTGATTTCACCTCTGTCGACCTTCTTTGCAAGTACGGCAGCCTCCACGCAGGCAGGCATACCTTCAAGCATCTGCTCTGTTGCTGCAATGATTGCCACCTTCGGAGTCTCGATGCCCATAGAATGAGCCGCGTTCACGAGGTAGTTGAGTTCCGCCTTCTTCTGCTTGATGTCCGGAGCAGGAATCACAGCCATATCGCTGAGGAAGATGAGTTTGTGGTAATTAGGATTCTCGAGCACTGCCACGTGACTGAGCACGGCCTTCGGAGGAAGGATGCCGGTCTCCTTGTTGAGGATTGCACGAAGGTATTTATCTGTAGAGCAGAGACCCTTCATAAGGAAGTCTCCGTAGCCCTCCCGTACCATTGTAACAGCCTGTGCGATGGCCTTGAGCTCAACCGGATTGTGCTCAACGGTGAATTTTGTGACATCGATGCCGGTTTTCTCACAAACGTCGTTTATGAGAGCGGTGTCGCCCACGAGAGTCGCCTCAATCAGTCCGAGGTCAATCGCCTTTGATGCTGCTGCGATTGTGTGCTCATCCACACCCCACGCAACAATCATCCTCTTTTTCGCTCCGCGTGAGGCAAGCTCAGCGAAAATGTGTTCAAATTTTGTAAACATATTGATTTGATTAAGATTACCAGATTATTTTTTAACGATTACTAATTAAATAAAAAAAACTATCCCGACAACGCAGCAATTCGCCTTTTGTTAAATTTGACTGAGGACGATGTGCATCGTATCACGCGCAATCATCAGCTCCTCATTAGTCGCAATCACAGCAACCTTCACTTTCGAATCAGGAAGCGAAATCAGCATCTCGTCAGCCTTCTCGCCCGCATTCGTGTCATAGTCGAACTTAAGGCCGAGATAGGTCAGGTTCTCGCATACGCGGCGGCGCAGACGAGCATTGTTCTCACCGATTCCGCCGGTGAAGACGATGAGATCCACTCCGTTCATGGCAGCTGTGTAGGCTCCGATGAGCTTAGTGATGTCGTAGGTGAGCTTTTTGAGAGTGAGCTTTGCCCTGCGGTCGCCACCGTTTGCGGCCTCGTTAAGGTCACGGGCATCGGAAGATATGCCTGAAAGTCCCTGAAAACCTGACTTCTTATTGAGAACCGTGCTCATCTGAGCCGGAGTGAAGCCCTCCTTGTCCATAAGATAGGTCACGATGTCCGGGTCGATGTTTCCGCAGCGGGTTCCCATAATCATTCCCTCAAGCGGGGTGAATCCCATAGATGTGTCAACTGACTTGCCGTTTTGGACAGCAGTCACGGAGCTTCCGTTGCCGAGATGGCAGGTGATGATGCGGCTGTCGTTAAGGTCGAGCCCGGCGAAAGCTGCGCCCTTTGCGCTGACATACTTGTGGCTCGTTCCGTGGAATCCGTAACGACGGATGCGGTATTTTTCGTAATACTCATAAGGAAGCGCGTACATATAGGCGTAGTCAGGCATCGTCTGGTGGAATGCGGTGTCGAAGACTGCGACCTGCGGAACGGACGGAAGAGCCTTCGTCACAGCGTCGATTCCGAGGAGATTTGCCGGATTGTGGAGCGGGGCAATCTCGCAGCACTTGCGAATCTGCGAAACCACTTTGTCCGTCACAAGGGCACTGCAGAAAAACTCCTCTCCGCCATGCACCACGCGGTGTCCCACAGCCTCGATGTCGTCAAGCGAGCCAAGGCATCCGTATTCCTTGTCGAGCAGCGCGTCAAGCACAGCCTGAATGCCGACGGTGTGGTCCTGAATAGGCATTTCGCGCACAAGTTTCTCCTTTCCGGCAGCCTGATGCTTGAGACATCCTACCTCAAGGCCGATGCGCTCGACGAGTCCCTTCGCGAGAAGGTCATAGACATCGTCGTTCTTCATGTCCAGCAGCTGATACTTCAGAGACGAGCTGCCGCAGTTGAGCACTAAAATAATCATGTCGATTTATTTTATTATAAATTATTGTTTTCAGCGTTTTCGTGGTCATTTCATATTAAGAAACTTTCCAACTAAAATCGAAACTACACGGCAAAGTTAGCACTTTTATTCGTAAATTCGCAGCGACTTGGGAATTATACATTCGGGCAAAGGCGAAGACCCGCCGTTTATCCGGATGGAGGTGTTATTGACAATGGTATGAACACGCCCAATGTACACAGGATTGAAATTTTCGCGCTTCCCTTTCTCGTCGGGACAGTCGCCGCCGTGGCGTTTCCACACTCTTTGCGAATCGGAACATTCCTGCCTTCAGTCACACTCTTTCTTCTTTCGCTGGCAGTTTTACAGAATCTGCTGATATTCAAAAAATACGGTGCAGAGAACATACCGTCGCCACTTCTTTTTGCAACACCAGCGCTGTGTGCGGCAATATGTGTATTCCGTTGTGAGGCGACGTCGCTAAGCGGGGACGGTGCATCCTTTATCTTCGGGAATATATCTGACTGTCTTTATGCCACTTGCAGGAAATTTCAGGGAGTCATCGACAACATTCCCATGACTGACAAAGAAAACAATGCCCTGCTCAAAGCCCTGCTCACGGGAGACCGCTCCGGTCTGTCAGTGCAAACAGCCAATGCCTTCAGAGATAGCGGTGCCGCGCACATCCTCGCCCTCTCCGGGCTGCATCTCGGCATCATCTACGGCATTGTCGTCAAAGCCTTTGCGATTCTCGGAAACTCGCCGAAAGCAGTGAAGTCCCGCTCGCTGCTGACCATCGCAGCCACAGGAGTCTACTGTATCATGGTCGGTGCCGGACCATCCATCAGCCGAGCATTCCTATTCATTCTGTTAAGAGAATTTTCTGTCATCTCAGGGCGCTCCGCCACTCTCCGGGACACGCTCTGTGGAGCATTTGTCATCCAAATATGTCTCAATGCAAACGCCGTCCATTCCGTCAGTTTCCAACTTTCCTACCTCGCCATCGCCGGAATTGCCTACATCTATCCGCTCCTGCACGGCATTTTTCCGCAGGCCGGAATGAAGCACTCCCCCATCCGATGGATTTGGAACAGCGTGGCACTATCGACAGCCTGTCAACTCACCACCGGTCCAGCCGCATGGTTCTATTTCAATACATTCCCGAAGTATTTCATTCTCACGAATCTGATTTCCCTTCCACTGACCGGCATTCTCCTGCCGTCTTCACTCTTGACCGCCCTTCTCTCCGCCCTCGGCATCTGTCCGTCCATGCTGGTTCGCGCCACGGAGTTCCTCGCCACAACCCTGCGTCAGTGCCTCGAAATCATTGCCGGGATGTGAGTGTCACTGACGGTCTGAGCGCCAGGTCTTCATCTGACCGTTTTCGTCGTAGATGAGTATGGCTTCGAGGTGGGGGTTGGAAAGGATGAACTTCTGTGCCTGTTCCAGTCCGACAACCATGCAGTATGTCGCGAAGGCATCGGCGTCGGTGGCGTTGCGGGTCGAGGACGGGTCAGAGGAAATCACCGTGGCGCTGAGGAGATTGTGCGCGACAGGAAGGCCGGTGCGCGGGTCTATGGTGTGTGCATATTTACGGCCGTCCTTCACATAGAACTTGCGGTAGTTTCCGGAAGTCACGATGCCGCAGGGAGCGGCAGGAAGTTTATACACATCCTGAATCGAAGACCCGGGCTCATAGTTGCCGTCAACCGGACTGTCAATCCCTATAGTCCAGTTCTTTCCGCTCGGGTTCACGCCCTGCCCGTACATTTCGCCGCCGACGTCAACGAGCATATTCTTTACGCCTATCTTCCGCAGATAGTCAGCGACGACGTCACTGCTGTACCCCTGGGCTATAGCATTGAAATTTACCTTTTTACGAGATTCGCAACGGGCTTTGGCTTCAGCGATGAGCTTTGGAGACGGAAGAGAGTCGCGGGTGAAACCGAAACCCCAGATGTCGAAAAGCGGAGCAGCCCACACGTTCACGGCATCGTCCGTCAGGGCTGCGTAGCGGTCGCCGAGCTCGCAAAGTTCAGTGAATATGCTGTCCTTCACGACATTCTCCCCGGCATTGAAACGGCTCAGGAGCGAGGACTTGTTGTATCCGGACACGGAGTTGTCCACAGCGGAAAGTATCGAATCTATCTTCTCCTTCACGCATTCCGGCGTTTTTCCCGTCCCGTCGAGATCCGCCTTCACACTGTAGGTTCCGCCCTGTGCATATCCCGTAATCTGCACATATCCGTAACGGGCGGCACAGGAATTGAGAAGAACGACGGCCGCCGCCAGACATATAGCCCTCGACAATATGGTGTATCCATTCATATATTTCTGTATTTTGCGGCAAATTTAGGAATATTCGAGAAAAAATGTGCATATTTGTAAATTACAAGATTTGTAACTCTTAATAAAGAAACTATTATGGAAAAGAAGAAATTGTCAGTGACCGCCATCGTACTCATCGTTTTGGCCGTCATCGTTGTATGGGGCATCGGTGCCTACAACTCCCTCGTAAAGAATGAGGAAGGCGTGAAGAGCGCCTGGTCGCAGGTGGAGAATGTCTATCAGCGCAGGGCGGATTTGATTCCAAACCTTGTGGCGACGGTGAAAGGATATGCCACACATGAGTCGGCGACTCTGGAAGGAGTAGTTGAGGCGCGCGCAAAGGCGACTCAGATGACTGTCAATGTGGATGATCTCTCGGAAGAGAAGATTGCGGAGTTCCAAAAGGCGCAGGGTGAGCTCGGTTCTGCTCTCGGCAGACTCATGGCAATCACAGAGGCATATCCTGACCTGAAGGCAAATGAGAATTTCCGCGACCTGCAGGCGCAGCTTGAGGGCACAGAGAACAGGATTGCCGTCGAGAGAAAGGCTTACAACCAGGTAGCGCAGGAATACAACACATCCATCCGCGTGTTCCCGAGGAACATCATAGCTTCCGTGTTCGGATTCAAGGTAAAGGGATATTTCGAAGCAGAAGAAGGCGCACAGACAGCTCCGAAGGTAGAGTTCTAATTGACTGACGCTCAAGAAGAAAGGATTGGTATTTTAAGAAGAAAGAATGCATAAGTCAAAAGTCATAACTGCCGCACTCGCCGCTCTGGCCTTGGCGTCCGTATTTTCCTGCAAAAAGGACAATAGCGAGACAACCCTGCCATCACTCAGCGGGACACTGAAGTTCAAGAAAATTCCGTCTTTCGTGAATCCGCAGGACGAGATAACACTCACACTTAACGGCGTAACCCATCCGGACGGTGGGAAAATAGGCTATTCCATCACGATTGTTGAGGGGTACAAGACAACAAAGGACACGCTTGACGAGGGTGTAATGAGTCTTAAATATGTCTTCAGCAACAGAAAGTACTTCAAGGAAGACACGCTACGGACCGTGAGTGTCAGCGCCTCTGCATTTGCCGATGGCTACTACAGTTCCTCCACGGGCACGCAGAGCATTACTATCGTAAAGGGCGGAATGACCGAAGGGTCAATCAATTGGACTACTCCGCCGAGATTCGACGAGAGTTTTGGGTACGAGGGAATAAAGTATTACGCCAAGAAAAACGGTGACGCAACATGGCTGATGAGGAATGTCGCAAAAAAAGACAAGGGGCTGCCTTATCAGAGCGCACCGGCGATGCTCGATGTCTTCGGAAGCTACCTGAACTGGGAGGACGCGAAGACAGCCTGCCCTACCGGCTACAGACTGACGACGGATGAGGATTGGGTGAACCTCGGCAAGAGCCTCGGAGTTACGGACGCAGAAGTCCACAAGACAATTGTCGGAATCGCTCCTCAGCTGATGCTTGACGCGACGTTCAACTACGAACAGACGACACTCTGGACCTACTGGAAAGGGATGGACATCAGCAACAAGTCCGGCCTCAGTGTTCTTCCTACAGGTTGGGCGAATCTTGCCACGGGGCAGTTCAGCGGGGTGAAAGAATATGCCGTATTCTGGACAGCTGATTCATACAGCGACAGCGATGCTTATTGCCGCGTCATTTATGAAAGGTCGCAGGATGTGAGCATCGATCATCACGACAAGGAGTCCTTCGGGGCATCTGTCCGCTGCGTAAAAGAATAATCAGTCAAGCGGAGTGAAGACGAATCCTGATGGAATGGATTTTTCGTTATATGTGAAAAAATCGGAGGACTTTGACTCCACGAATGTCATTGACGGGACAGCAATTGAAACGGCTGTCCCGTTTTTCATTGTAAGGTATATCTTTGTCAGCCGCTTTCCGTCGGGACTCCAACTGACATTCATTTCAGACTCTCCAGAACCGGCCGACGGGATGAGTTCATCAACAGAGACCGCTTCTTCCCGGACAATCTCTCCGGCAGCAGAATCTACAGTCCAGATGTGTTCTCCATTGCAGAAGATAGAATACCCGTCGCCCTCCACCCGGAAGAGTCCGCCATTCTGCCACCACAACTTTCCCACATAGCTTATCTTTGTGTTCTTCGGAGCGAAAACAGTCAGATTATAATCTGCACACACGCAGCCGTCCGAAGGCAATGATGCCAAAACATCTGCAACAGAAGTCGGTCTCTCTTGGGCAAAGGCAGAAAGAAACCCGCAGAGCACAAGGCTCAAAGACAATATAATTTGTTTAAACGTCCCGTTATCCATTTTGAGTAGTAAAGGAAGTTATTATATTTTCCAGCTCCTCATAGTCGGAGACAAGCACCTGACGCGGACGCGAGCCCTCCTGCGGACCGACAATACCGGCAGCCTCAAGCTGGTCCATAATCTTTCCGGCACGCGCATATCCCAATCCGAGCTTACGCTGCAAATCGGAAGTTGAACCCTTCTGAGTGTTGACAACCATACGCGCCGCATCTCCGAAAAGGGAATCGATGTTAGAAATGTCTATCGGACCGGCCGATGAGGAGTCGTCCTGGCTTGGAGGGGTCGGGAGGTAGTATGGCGTTGTGTAGCACTCCTTGTAGCCGTTCTGAGCCTCAATGAACCTCGTAATGCGGTCTATTTCCTTCGTCTCGACGAGCGCGCACTGGACACGTTCCATCTCCACTCCGGCATAGAAGAGCATATCTCCCCGACCGATGAGACTCTCTGCTCCAGGAGAATCGAGAATTGTCTGGGAATCCACACGAGAGACCGTTCTAAAGGCGATCCTCATCGGGAAGTTAGTCTTGATGTCACCGGTGATGACATTGACTGACGGACGCTGTGTTGCGATGATGAGGTGGATGCCGGCCGCACGTCCCTTCTGTGCGAGACGGATGATGGCGGTCGATATGCCGCGGGCCATTGCCTTACCCTCGGAGCCGAAGCCGGAAGACATCGTGAGGTCAGCGAACTCATCGATAACGACCACTATATAAGGCAGATATTTATGCCCGTCGGTCGGCAGGAGCTTACGATCCTTGTATTTCTCGTTATAGTCCTTGAGCTTGTTTACTCCTGCAAGTGCGAGGAGCGCATAGCGGTCGTCCATCTCAACACAGAGCGAATTCAACACGTCAGCTGCGTCCTTGGCCTTCTTGATGATTGCATTCTCTGCCTCCTCTTCCTCAGAGCCGGCCGTCGGAAGAACAGCGAGGTAGTGTTTGAGAAGACGCTTATAGGCAGTGAACTCGACCATTTTCGGGTCGACAAACACAAACTTGAGCTCGGAAGGATGCTTGGCATAGAGCAAGGAAGACACTATCACATTAAGACCCACGGACTTACCCTGCTGTGTAGCACCTGCAACGAGAAGGTGTGGAGCCTGCGTGAGGTCAAACACCTTGACGTTCCTCGTTATTGTACAGCCTATGGCAACAGGCAGTTCGGCCTTAGTGTCGCGGAAGGAGTTGTCGTTGAGCATGGCCTTGAGAGGCACCACGGACGACTTGCGGTTGGCAACCTCGATTCCGACGGCATCGTCAAGCTTCACGACACGGACTCCCTTTGCTCCGAGCGAGATTCCGATATCGCTCTCCACGGTCTTGATTGAGGCGAGTTTGACGCCCGGAGCCGGATAGACCTTGTAGAGAGTCACCGTAGGTCCGGCCTTGGCCGTGATGTTTTCGACCTTGATTCTGAAGTTCAGAAGCGTCTGACGTATACGATTTATGAAATCCTGCTGTTCTTCGAGCGTGACGATGTTCTGCTTGTCGGCATAATCTTCGAGCAGGTCAAGAGACGGAAAGCGATAGTTTTCCAACTCCATTCTATTGTCTATTCGAGGAAGTTCCTCCACGACATCGGTTGAAAACTTGCGTCCCGCCTCGGCCGTGTCTCCGCCACCGTCCGCTATCTCTGCGCCAGAAGCAGGCGTTCCTTCAGAAGCTCCGTCTCCAGAATCCGGACGCTCCGCAGTATGTTTCTGTTCTGTCGGGTCTGATGGCAAAACGTCGTTCCCAGAACGACCGACTTCCTCATACACACTGTCACCATTGCCTTGCTCGCCTTCGGTAGCGCCTCCGTGCAGCGGTGTGCCATCATCCGGAAGTTCAACATCCTCTGCGGCCTCTACTGCAGCTGTCTCCTCGTCCGAGTCTTTATGTTTTTTCCTCCCGGTCCCAATCTGCGCGAACCACTGCGCGAACTTTCCGCTTGCGAACAGCAGCCAAATCACCACGAGGACAGCGAGGAACAGCCCTGTCCCGATTTTCCCGGAAAGGTTCTGACAAAGTCTGACAAATTCAGCCCCGGCAAAGCCACCGAGTCCGCCACCGAAAAATGTGTCTGAACTGACAAGTCCGGAAAAATATGAAAGAACAAACGAAAACAGCGGTGCCGCCGTAATCATCAGCACCGACGGGCGAAGGAACTTCGAGTCAAGCCTCTGCATAAAAATCTTCACTGCAAGGACAGAAAGCAGTCCCGCAATGCAGAAGGCTGAAAGGCCGAAACATCCTCCGACCAAAAAACGCGACCATCTAAGGCCGAGTCGTGAGCCGGAGTTAGCCGGCATTTTGTCGGGATTGGAGATGTCGCCCCACGACACGATGCTGTAATCGCTCTTCCATGTAAAAAGATAGGAAACGCAACTAAAAATCGTGAAAAGCGCAAACACGCCGACGACTAGACCGACGACGCGCGCAATCAGAGTTCTTGTCTGCGGGTCCATATTTCTGAAATATGAGACAATACGCCCGAACCGAAATTTCCTTTTCGTGTTTTCCTTCTGTTTTTCAGACAATGCCATTACCGATATTTCTTCTTGGTGTTATTGTTTTTTCGCTGGTTGTTGTTAGGCCGCTTAGGAGCCTGCCCAGGACGCAGATAGTTCGAATCGGCGCCGACACGTCCGAGCTGGATGCCCTCAGGGACATGAATCCGGTAGTCAGAAAGTTTCTCGATGTCCTGGAATATGGTCTCGTCGGCCACGCTGTCTTTGTTCCAGATGAGGTATTGGGTCCTCATGTAGATGGCGAGTGAGCGAATTACTGCCGTCTTCACATCGCCGTCTTCCATTCCGGCCACAAGGTCAATCATGCTTTCAATGTTGCGTCCGTACTGCGATGCACGTATAGGCTTTCTCTCCACCGAAGGCACTTCAGGACGAGCAAGCGCCTGCTCTGGGGTTGGAACCGGATAGGGTGCGTCGATGTCGAGTTCGTAGCCGGCAATGATGAACAGGTCGTCCCAAAGTTTATGGTCGAAGTTTTCCTGTTTGTGAACATCATAATTGATAAGTTCCATCGCCTTGATGACAGCCTTAGCCTGCTCGGAGCGTTTTTCCTTGTCCTCAATTTTCTTGAGGCTCTTAACCATCTCCAAAATGGAACGTCCATATTCCGGCTTCACAAGTCTCTCTTTTTCAGTGTTATAAACCAAAGTTCTCTTTTCTTCGTTGTTTTCCATATATCGAAATAAATACATTTTTCACCAAGAACCACACGCCATCAAAGAGACCTTCTTTTTCACGGCGTGCCAACCTGCAAAGATAGTCCCTGTTTCCCTTTTCTGCAAAATTATTTTTCGCTCCCGCCCTCTTTCCGACACACCGCAAGCCTATTCCAAAACCTCAGAGACTTTGTCGTCGGGGACGAACCATAGGTAGCCGCGGACTAACCTATGCAGTACAGCCATAACCCTGAGCAGCCATATCCACAAAATGCCTAAACAGCAAATTTACTTTGTCATTGAACGAAACGCGGTCATAGCACTCCGGAAGATCATCGTTCAGCGCCTTCTTTATCAGGGCAAGAACTACAGTTCTCGGTTGCTCATCCTTATACCAGTCAATACCCATATCACGGCTCTTGGCAGACAAAACTTTGATATACAGACTCTTAGACGCAAGGATAACCCTCTGTTCCTCAGCCTTGGTCAGTTTCTTATCGGCGATGAGCAAGTCGTAGATTTCAAGTTCCTCTTCGGTCAGCCCCATCTCAAATGAACGCGATTGCTCGGCTTTCATATCCTCAATGAGTTGCAGGAGTTTCTCGTAATAGTCTTCATTCTCACTTCCGCCAGAATTATATCTGTCAATGATATTCTTATAACGCTGCGAAAACGAAACCCGAGTGCAATTCTTATTTATAAGTTGTTCGAGCGCACGTTCTATAAACATCCTCAAGTCATCTATTTCCAATGCCTTGTATGGTGTTGATTTTATCACATTCCGTAAGGAATCAACATCAAGCTTGCTCAGGTCTATCACCTTCCCTGCCGGACACCGTATTGACAACCAGGTTCTTCTAGTACGTTTTCCGACACACCAGAAGCTGACACACTCCTGTCAAGAGTCTCGGACATACGAGCCTTTGCACGGGACAGTTTTTCATCGTCAACCCTATTGCAGAACAATCCGTTCAGATAGTTAAGCGGAGCGAAGTTCACGTTGCTCCAGCCTCGCTCAAATATTTCCGGCTTTGCAGCATCATACAGGTTCCCAAGCAGATTGGTCAGCACCTTGAATCTATTCTTCCATTCGTCTTTCTCCAGAATCCGGTTATATGCCATACGAAGCATCTCAAGCTGCTCAAGTGTGTCCGTCTCCGCGACAATATCATCAATCACAATTCCGATTTGACGAAGGAAAGCCACGCACTCGACAATGCAGCCGTCAATGCAGGAAATGAGCTGTTCTATGTCCTTTGCCGGGAACTCTCCATTCTCTCCTGACGAGGCATAGTCAGCAAGAGCTCGCTGCATATACTTGAAAACATTGACATAATCCACAATTATTCCACAAGTCTTTCCCGGGCAGACACGATTGGCACGGGCGATGGCCTGCATCAAGGTGTGTCCTTTCATCGGCTTGTCCAGATAAAGCGTCGAAAGCAAAGGAACATCAAAGCCAGTAAGCCACATAGAACAAACAAAAACGAGCCTAAATGGGTCATTCGGGTCTTTAAACCTGTCTTCGATGTCCTTGCCGCCCCTTATTTCCTTCATTTTCCGTCTATGCACAGTGATGTCGAGGTGCTGAGCAGCAAACTTCTCCTCCTCGCCGGCTTCCTCGCTGATGACGACAGCCATCTCTGTTCCATCCATATAGGCCAGAATCGAGTTCAGTCTGTCCCTCTCCTCTTGCGTCTTTGCCTCATTGCGCTCCTGCACAAGAAGTTTCATCTCCTCTTTCCAATATTTCTGAACCTTGTCGAACATTCTGATAACCGTGTATTTATCCACACTGATGACCATTCCCTTGCCGAGAAAGCCACGTCTCGGGAAATGATGCGCTATATCCTTGGCAATTTTCTCAAGACGACTGTCACGCTTTATGACCTCAAGAATACGAGAAGACGAATTCTCAAGAAGTTCCTGCTCGCGGTCATTGAGATTCTCATCCTCAACAATGTCAGCTATGTCCGTATCAAGCCAATCATTCGACAAACCCACTTCCGGAACACGCCTGGAATAATACAGCGGTCGTGTACTCCCGTCGTCTATGGCCTGAGCGAAATTATACTCAGAGACATAATCGCCGAACCATTGATTCGTCAGCCGTTTGCTCCCGAGGAGCGGAGTGCCCGTGAAGGCGATATAGTTGGCGTTCGGCAATCCAATATGCATATTCTCTGCAAGCTGTTTGTATTGAGTGCGGTGAGCCTCGTCAACCAAGACAAATATATCGTCGCGATTCGAGAGGAGAGGATATTTCTCTTTCTTGTCGTATTGAAATTTCTGAATGAGCGTGAACACCATCGGCTTATTTCCGGAAAGAAACTCACGTAGCTGCACGGCATTCTTCGGCTGGCATTCTTCTTTTGCTCCGATTGTTTCAGTCCTAACGAAAGTCTTGTGAATCTGAGCGTCAAGATCCTCGCGGTCCGTAACAACAAGGAATGTGAAATTCCCTGTCAGTTTCCGACGCACCTTTCTCACAAACATAACCATTGAGTAGCTTTTACCAGAGCCTTGAGTATGCCAAAACACACCAAGTTTTCCGTCAAGTTTCCCTCGGCGTTCTACATTGTCTATCAGATGGTTAACGCTGAGGTACTGATGATTCTTAGCTATAATCTTGGTGCGTTTTCTGTCAAACAGAATAAAGTTTTCTATGTAGTCTATCAGCCGTTCCTTACGCAAGAGTCCATCCACAAGGTAAGTCACACTCAAGCCATGCTCCTCTATCCTTTCACGGTTAAGCGCCTCCTTCTCATCATCGACACGAAGCCACTCAAAGAAGTAATCATAATCGCTATTCCAAGCCCCAACTTTTGTCTTCACACCATTGCTCAATACACATATCTGGTTGAATGCAAAGATGTTCGGAATATCCTTCCGGTAAGAGACAAGATTCTTGTTGTAGGATTCCTCTATTTTGACAGTTGAATTCTTCAGTTCGATGAACACCATCGGAAGGCCGTTCACGAATAGCAGGACATCGGGGCGGCGGTAGCGGTAGTGCCCTTTTATCCACATCTGATTGACACAGTGGAAACTGTTGTTCAGCGGATTCCCGAAATCGATAAGCCGAACGATGTCAAAGTCTTCTTTCCCGTCTCGCAAGACTTTCACATTGACTCCGTTCCGAATCTGTCCATAGAGTCTGTAATTCGTGTCAACCAAATCTGTCCCCGAGAAATCCCGTCTGAAATCCCGGACGATACCTTTCAGTATTTTCTCGTCTATCTGAGGATTCAGCCTTTTCAAAGAAGAAAGCAGGACATCTAGCAAGATGCACTCGGAAGAAGCGGAACGCCCCGTCCGCGACACATCATCCTGCGCCTCGGCACTCGGGTCACACTCAATGCGAGTCCAACCATATTCCGGAAGTGCAAGCCTGTTGCAAATAGCCTGCTCAATGTCGTCTTCGCTGATGAATGATTTCATGGTATATTGGTTCTATGGTTTTACTTCAAGTTTGCCGGACATCAGACGCGGGAGGAGGCGGTCGCGCTGGCGGGCTAGATTGAAGCTCTGTATAGTTATTGTCCTAAGTGTCCTCTCAATATCTGTGGCTATATCATTAAAACGCCTTAATATAAAATTATCTGGAATCATTATTTTTTGTCTTACCAATTCATCCTTTGTCACGGAAGAAAAAATAGCTCCATTCCCGATAATATCTTCTTTTGAAAATCTGTATTTTAATGCCCATAAAAGAAACGCATCATTTCCCTTTTTTGAACAAATCGACGCAAGGCCACGACCTATAATAATGTCTTGTATTGTAACATTTATGCGGCCGACAGGTGCCCTAACACTGAAGATGATACTATTTGCTTTAGCAATTTTATTTCCTTCTGTACTAAATATTTCATTATGCAAATAAAAATAGCCATAACTCCCAACACCCTGATGAAATGGCATACCCAAGCCATCTTCATTATAATACTCTGATTTAGGGCTTTGTCCCATCGTTACATTTGCCAAATCTCCTAAATGCCATTGATGCCACCCTTTCGGCAGTCCATTTTCCATAGGAACACTCTCGTGCCCTGGGAAGCGGAAACGCACAAACCATTCCTTGTAAAGATTCTCCGCCATCTTCTCCAGAATCCGAATGCGCTTGTTGTTAATCTCAATAAGCTTATCATATGCCGACAAGATTGATGCGATACGCTGCTGTACCGACAAGTCAGTCTCTACAAGGAACTTGAACTTCGAGAACTTATTCTTGCTGATTATTGGCGTACCTGAGCCGGAGCCACCGCCAATCAGTTGAATATACGGCAGGTTATATCTCAACAGATATAGGATATACCTATAGTCATTCCCCTCATTTGGAATGATTGTGTTAATCTGCTGATTAGTTATTGAAGTCCTAACCGACAAACAAGATTTGCCTACCGTTGAACCGATGCAAGTAACGCACACACTATTGGACGGTATCACTGTCGTCTTCTGCCTTGATGCCCCTAATGCAGTTATATATCTTTCGGTTTCAGTCTGATAATATGTATCATAACCGCTTACATCTGTCGGAGTTATAAAAGGTATATCCCCATCCCAATATTCCTTGACATCAGTTTTTGGTGTTTTTCCAGTTACTATTGTGCCCAACTCGCCCAACGGCTTATAAACTCGTGCCATCGCCTACCCCTCCATATCATTCTGCTGTTGCAAAAATAACTCTTTCTGACGTTCAATTTCGCGACGAAGCTCTTCCTCCGACGGCAGATAGGTAAGGTACTTTGCCTGAAACAACTGCTTGTTCTCTTTCAATATGGAGTACTTCGCCATATCGGAACTTGTCTTTGAGCACAGGATAAGACCTATGGTCGGGTTATCGCCTTCCGTCCGTTTCAGTTCATCATACATCCGAACATACATATCCATCTGCCCGAGATACTGTTTCAAAAAGTGTGTCTGAGCTGAGATAAAAAGAAAGTCTACGGATTTCTTTAGATTTGTAAAAGAGAAACAACAA
>ERZ780207.828-NODE-828-length-30456-cov-6.720634_pt1 | contig 30456 bp, 45 predicted proteins | sample MGYA00510977_ERZ780207 | MGnify/ENA primary metagenome ERZ780207 (study PRJEB29588, sample SAMEA2151383) | human gut metagenome | biome: human gut; feature: human-associated habitat; material: faeces | place: Denmark | collected 2008/2010 ...
CTAAGATATATATTATATATACTTAAGATTTATAATATATGTGTGTATATATATCTCTATAGGTATATATAAAATAAGCGCTGCTAAGAAGAGAGCGAACCGCACACAGAAAGAATATACACACACAGCCAAAGCAAAGCGCAGAGCAATACCACAAAGAAGAGAGAGAACACCGCCAAGAGAAGCAAGGACACAGCAACACCCAACACAACACACCGCTGACTGTTGAACCATGTTAACACAGTTCTTCAGACGGGGGAGAGTCACCGACTCGCGCTTGTTCACGATTTCGGGAGCATTTGCGAGATTTTGCGAGTTTTCAAAAACTCCACGAAAACCGCCGTCAGCGCAGCCGAGGCCGTCTAACTCTGGTCATTTGTGTAATAATGGCCAGAGATAGCACCCCACCCCCACTTACAAAACCGCGCGGGGGCTTGATTTTTCAAGGTTTTCCGGTGGCAGTCCCCATTTCATCCTTGTTCACTTCATTCTTCCAACCATCCCAGATTCCATCCCCTCCCCCTACTTAAAAATCGAATTTAAGATTTCAAAAGATTCTCCGGGCGAAGCTGCTATTTATAGGCCAAATCCCCCTGTTCAATTATAAATTGGCTAAAATACAGATAATCATTCGCTTTGGTTTTGCGTTATTCGCGTCTGTCGTGTTCTCAGGCACGTTTTGCGCGTCTCGGTGGTGTAGTTTCATCCCCGAATATTAAAATCGATTTTAAGGCCGTTCTCGTGCGTTTTAAGGCACATGATTTTTGAGTGGTTTTCAGTCCACTCTCGGATAATAACTGGGTCAGGCTCAGCAGAGTTTCGCCTGTCGGTCGGATATGGTTGAGATAGTGACCGGCGCAGAGCGCAAAAAAGAGGCCACCTCCGTAGAGATGACCTCTTGATATTTTATTCGGTATAATCAATTTCTCCGGCTTTTATGCGGGGGATCTCGGCGGTGACTATTCGTCTTCCGCACCGTGGGCAGGAAAACGGCTGAAAATGCCACTCGCGCATGTACCCCGATGACGTGTTTCCGCGAAGCGACAATGATGGAAGCGTATAACCACAGCGTTCGCATACCGGCTTGAACTTCATGGTCGTTGTATCTGACTCTTCGCCTAAGAATGTTCCTTCAAGCAAATCCGTCGAGGGGTCAACCGCCGCAAACCGCACCAGTTCGGCCATTGCGTCGTAGGCTTCGCAAGAAGTATCGAAGAGCATACCTCCCGCCACCCCGTTTGTGTCGTCTGTGCACAAGAGGCACTCGCCCCAACCATCGTGGTGGATGCCGTAGCTCAGACCGCTCCACGGGTCTGATTCGTATGCACAGCCGAGCTCACCATGATAGTTTCCCTCGTCATCATGCACGCCGATGTGCAGCTTCTCCTTGCCGCAGAACGGACACCTATACATCTTCGGCGTCCCATTGAGAGAGCACACGATGCCGTAACAGTACACCTCGCTCTCCTCCATGATCTTGAACTCTGCGTGCGGTAGCTCAGTCTCGTATGCCCATGAGCAGTCTCTTCCTTCGGGGCACCACACTGCTTTGATGGGCAGGGAACGTCCTTCTCCACGCTTGAGTACTCCACCCTCGAAACAGTCACACTCTCCGTCTATTGCGCCCCTCAACTCTGCGAGGTCGTCGGATGCGCCGAACACAACGAGGAAATCCAGATTTTCTGCGAGGATTGCTTCATCTTCTGTTATCTCATTACCGTACTGCCGCCCGTTCAGTTTTGCGGCAAATTCTTCAACTGTCATTTCTTGTCCACCTCATCTATGAAAGTCGCCGCTTCGTCTGCGACGTGCAGGAAGAACGCCAGCGGATTGCGGCGGAAAGTATCTCCCGCGGCTCTGGCTTCTCCCTCCTGCCACGAACTCATGTGATAGCGAATTGCGGTCGCTTCGTCTACTGACAGAACCATGAACTGCTGGAGAATAAAAACGCTCTTTTCTCCGTGGCCGAAAATGAACTTCTCGTCAATATCGTAAGCCTGTACTGTCTCCCAAATGAAATCTCCACCCGCGTCGTGCTTCACTGTCCACTTCTCCGCAGCCGCAACCTTTTCAGGGTCGTATGTTTTCTGGTTGCGGCAGTTCGGCTTGTACGTGTTGGCTTTGCATAGATCATGGAAAAGCGCGACAATGGCTATGGTTTCTTCGGTATATGGGCAGCTATCGCCATATTCCTCGCGCAGAAATCTGCACAGTCTATCATACACATTCAAACTGTGTTCGCACAGTCCGCCAGGTACTGCGAGGTGATGGCGCGAACTCGCCGGGGCTTCAAAGAAGTCCGAGTGCAGGTCAAGCCACGCTATCAGACCGGTCGTGTTGTCGCGTGTGATGTTTTCCGTGACGATATTGACAAACCTTTCCTTGTTTTTCTCGATGTTAATCATTTTACTTTACTCCTCCTTGATAATCCCCGTAGTTGAAGTTCTTGGTAGATGTCCCCTCAAACTGTCTCAATTCTGTAGATGTCAGCGTGCGATTTGTTGTGCGCACAGTAGTCGATGTCGTTCGGTTCGGGCAAGCAGTACATTCACACCAATGGCTGCCATTAAATCTGTTTACCCTGAACGGGCAGTTGCTGTAGCACTCCATTATTCAACCTCTTTCATCCAGAACTCACGGCGGCAGTCACCGCAGATTTTATTCTGGTTGCAATAGCCTTTTTCGTCTTTATAGTCCGCATCGAGAGTGCTGGGGCACAAGGCTAAAATACCATCGCCATTGCATGTAGCGTTGGGCCACTGTTTCAAAAATTCGCTCTGTCGGGTCTTGGCTGGGTGCTGTTCAGCCCATCGCTCGACAATAGCAACTGCCTCTGCCATGTGTTCAAAACACCAACTTGAACACATGGCACCAGCCACATCGTCAAACGGGCATCCATCACATTTAGACGGTTCGGCTCTAAGATAGGTCTCGCACATACGATTCTTGGTTTTGAGAAATTCAAATGCGTCCATCATTTACCCTCCATTTCTCGCCGCAGCGCTGCTCCCATCTTTACCATCTCTTCCAGCGTTGGGGCGTGTTTGCACACGAAACTGCTACGGAAGAAACAGTTTGCGCACAAGCATCCGCCCATAAACACCCAGCACCGATTACTCAACGCTCGGCAATCCTCCTTGAGGTTGGCGTTTTCCTCTTCCAGAGAGCTTACCTTTTCCCGATACTGCTTTTTCAGCTTCGACAACTCTGCCTTGAGCCTTTTATTTTCCTCGGTCGCGTCCGAGGACATTTTGTTGCGAAATTCATTTAAGTCCATTTGTTACTCTCCTTTCCGCATGTGAGCAAAAATCTTTTGGGTATGGATTTTGTAGCCCGTCTTGATGCACGCAAAATCCATTGCCGGTGAGCGCATACATGCTGAAGAAATTACATTCTTCACACCTTACCACTTTTATGACATCTGCTGCTGGGACATCGTTTATGGCCTTTGCAATTCGGCAAGTGCTTGTCTGTCCAAGCCACACCTCTTTTACTGCTGCTTGCGTAGCCGCTCCACGTTCTATGAGATCATCCATTCCCATTAGGCATCACCTCGTCTTTTTTTGGGCACAATACAAACGAGAAATTCTCATCGCAAGCATCACACTGCATCTGAAGCAGGTCGCACGTACATCGCAAATCGTCAATACTCATGTCTCTTACATGGAAATGTTGGCACTTCTTATCCCAGCAGTCTTTCGGAAATCTATCGTTCATCAGTTGTATCATCCCTTTCTCTCGGAAGCTTTATAATCGCTCCATCGTGTATCTCATCGGGGCCGATGTTGTATGCTCCGAGGGTAAAGTGTGTACTTTCGTCGCACATAATTGACAGAGTAGCGGCCACAGCCGTATGCGGAATATCAAGTGTTATCTTCATTTCTGCTCCCCTTTACCACCCGTAAAAAAGCACGGTTTTGGTTTCCCAGTCTATGGCCTTATACAGCCTGACCAACTCGAAAATTTGGTGTTCATACTGCCATGAGTCGCTTATATATTCATGCGTTTCATCAAGGTCAATAGCGCCGAGCCTCTCCCACCATTTAAGTCTTTCGTGGATAAAGTCGCGTATTTTATCTATGCTCTTGATGTCATCCCGCTCTATGGAAAAACCTCCCGGAAGAAATTGCTTTCCGCCGTCCACAAGTAAGTCTTTATACGCCTCTATGATTTTGCGCTTGTATATCTCTATCGCTTCCAGCAGTCCGGGTTTACCAACGACATACGGTTCATAGTCAGAAACGTCCTCCTGAACTTCTTTGTCTGTGAACAGCGGTTCGCCTTTGCTATAAATCCGGTCTGCCGTATCATCCCAATACAGTTTTCCGAACTCAAAGATTCTCTTTTTGTCAAGAAATTTCTCGTCGTTGAAGTAGAACCATCCGTCCTCAACTTCCACGCCCTCGGATTTCGCATAATCGCAAAGCTCATTCAAGGTCATGTTCTTGACCGCTTCGCACTTGCTCTTGTCTACAAGATAAAAATAATGCCTATATCCCATTCTTACCGTCCTTTCTAAACATCACTATCCGAACCACGTCATCGACCTGCACTTCCGTGTCCTCAAAGGGAAACTGGCCGCAATGCGGACAGGCAATAGTGTCGTGCACTTCGTCGAGGCCGAGTTCGCCGCCAACCCAAAGAGGTGTGGTATCAACTATCACAGCGCCGTTATCCCTTTCCACAAAGGAATGTTTCGTGATTATGTTGCCGCCATCAAACGTCTCCATCACAAGCTCTATTGCAGTGAGCTCACGACCGCACTTTTCACACTTCATTTTCTTTGCTCTCCCATCTGCCCCCACAAATCCTTCAACGCAAGTTCCCTCAAGAATTTGTCCGAATATGCCGGACATCTGTTTTGGGGTTCGACCCACTGTGAGAAGCGTGTGCAGTCGATTTCAAGCGCTTTCTTTATTCCCGCCATAACTTTCCGACGCAACGCAAGGAATCTTGCATAAGCTTTCTCCATCGTCACTCACCTCCGTCCCAACTTCAACCACATGGCATCCGCGATTGAGAACAGCGCCCATGTCATAAAAAAATCGGTTCCAAGTTTTTCCTCATTCATGTAATACCAAATTGCCACTAAGAAATACAAAAGACTCATTCTCTCTCCTTATTCGTCAAGCCCAAGACTCACAAAAAGTCTCTTAGCCTCCTCGTCATACGCCTTATAATCCGGGTACTTATCCAGAATGTCAGCGTATTTGCACCGCTTCTGTCCGCCGCATGCCTTGCGGTCTTTGCAATATACGCAACCGTATTTTTTCTGCGAGTCCGGATTAACACCTACATATCCTTCCGAGCCGCCCAAGCCCTCGCGCGAGCCTTTTCGCACCTTGGTACAGCCGCAGTTTCTGACTCGTCCCGTGCGGATATCATATCCACGGCGGACAAATGTTTTCCCGCATATCCGACAGCGGCAGTTGAAATACGCACCCAAAGACCCACCGGAGCGCTTTTCGTTGTAACTCAGGACTTCTATGTCGTGGAATGTCTGCCCTGATATGTCGATGATTTTCATGTTGTCTCCTCTATTGTCTCAAGCAAAGCAATCAGCCCAAAGAACGACCGCGGGTTTATCCCGGTCTTTTCCTTTGCCGCTGTCAAATGAAATTCCACTGTGGAGTTGTTCATGTTCAGCGCTCTGGCCGTAGCTGTGGCGTTCATATTGTTTTCGGCATAAGTGCAAATTACGCGCTTGCACTTCTCGGTTAATGGCCGTTGGCTTTTGTCCATTCGGCTTCCCTCCCCTCTGCATAATGCGAATATTTATTCATCCGGTAGAAATTCCGCGGGGCATATCATATTTGTCTCTATCAGGAACGCCAATTTGAACTGTGATACTGTAAATATTCCCTCTTTCACGAGAAATTCTACGCCGTGTTTCAGCGCTTCTCCATCAATCACGGTTCCTTGCGGATAGGAGACATACTGCACGACAAAGCGCTTTACCGCTTCAAATTGTTCGCTCGAAGCCCACACGGTAATCCCTCACCTCCGACATGTCTACAACGCTCAACCTTGCTTGGTAATGGAAATCACCAGAACCGTCCTGCCGGAATCTCCACTCTATGAAACGGCTAAGCTCCTTGGATGTAACGAGCTTTTCTATAAAGTCCCGCTTGGTGATCTCCTTTATAATATCTTCGCCGAAGGTTTCCACATGTTCGCGTGAATATATCCTTGAAACTACGAACGTTTCAGGACGCAAATTGATCTGAACAACTTTAGGCGGCGGCAGTTGCTCTGTATACCCGCCCAGTTTGCGTATGATCCAGCTCTTAAATTTGTTCATCGTTCATTCTCCCTTCCATCACGAAAAGACTTTGCTGTGCCGTATATTCGTTGAAGCGCTCTTCTTGAAGCTTGAAATACGTTGGGTCTATTTCGCAGCCCACGAAATCAAGTCCTGCGTCATAGGCCGCGATTCGGCTGCTCCCGCTTCCGAGATGCGTGTCGAGGATTCGGTCTCCGGCGTACGCGTAGTTTTTGAAAATCCACTTATAGAGTGCTATCGGCTTCTGGGTTGGATGGTAGCGCTTCTCGTTCAGTTTTTTGTTACCCTGCATGGTAGCGCCCTCTTCAATGCTCTTGCCCTGCAGCATTCCGTTCCACATAAAGCGGACTATCCTGACGCTGGTGAAGAGATCTGTCGCGGCCAGCTCGCAGTCGGAGAAACTGCTTGAGGAATTGCACTTATCCCACACGATTCGTCCGGGTGTAAACGGGTAACGAAAGTAATTGCATCCCCACACTATGTAATGCTTGGCTACTCGCTGAAGCTCTGCAAAATACTCGACGCCGGGTATATCCCACTGTGGGGATATGGGATAATCTCGATGGACACCGATTTTGCTGACACGGCTGCCGTAATAGCCACGCCTTTCCGGTCCTGAGAAATACGGTGGATCCACAACTGCGAGGTCGAACGCCTTGTCAGGCACTCTGCGCATGTACTCCATGCAGTCGCAGTTGACTACTATGCTTTCGCTCATTTCATCACTCCCTTATACTTCATCTCCCCATGCATCCCAGCCGGGGAATCGTTCTCTCGCAAATATCTCTATGCGCGGCTCATAGCTCACCAGTTCTATCATACGGCGCATTTCTTCGGGCTTGCAGCTATGCACAGTTTTGGGGGCATAGAATCCCGTTTTCCCCTGACAGCGTTTACCTTCGGGAGAAACTTTGTAAGGCAAACGCTTCTTCGTCGTGGCAAATATGCAATGTTCAGTCAGTCCTCTGTAATACTGTCCCAAGCCCTGCTGATTCTTCATCCACGTTACCGTCGTCACATACTCAAATCCCCACGCTTTTACGCACTCAATGGCGGCAGGCAAATAATTGTTTGTTGCCCAACAGTACAAGTGGCAGCCGTCAGGGTCTGCGAGTTGAATAACCGGGAGCGCCTTAATCTCGGCAACTGACATTAAACCGTAGTGCTTGTCCGCGCCGCGCTTGATTTTGCCGCCCCCCCGCTCCGGCCACGGCTGGTCTATGTAGATTGTGCGATACTTGCCGCTTGGAAAATCGCTCATACGCCCTCCTTGATTTTGAAAAACTGACAGCCCCGGCCTTTATCGCAGTCGTTGGCGCAGAACCGGCAGGGATTCGCATCGAGCACCAGCAGTTTGATGATTCGGCACAGCCGTTCTATCTCGCGTCTCTGGTTCTGAATAATCATGTCTTTAGGTGTCATATTTTGCCGTCCACCTTTCCAAAGCGTCACGATTCCATATCCGAGCTGCTTTTATCTTCCTCTTGTACCAAGGTCGCTGCGCTCCAGCTCCACAGACTGGGCAGATGTACCTATAACGATTTTTGTGGAACTGCAACACAGGACTAACTTCTTTTCCACACTCACACACTAAGAAAATGATATTCATGTTCGCCTTCCTATTCATCGTCCGAGCACTTGTCAGACGTCACAACTCGAATAATGCCCGCATTGGCGATCATCCTGCGGCAGATGGGGCAAGGTTCCGGGGCTTCGAGAGGTTCCCATATAATGTGTGTTATCTCTCCGCCGTGCCCCAATGCCATCCGCGCCCACTCTCCATACAGATACATCGTCGAGCCAAGCATTTCACTTCTGGAAGCCGATATAATAGCGTTCTGCTCCGCATGGACACTATGGCAATCGGAATAGTCGCCGCTGTTGCTGGGCTTGTCCAGACGCTTACAGAAGCCTATATCACAGCAATTAGGCTCGCCGCGCACAGAACCGTTGTAGCCCGTGGCGATTATCTCGTCGTTCTTCACGATGACTGCGCCATATCGACGCTTGAGGCAGGTGCTCCTCTGCGATACGGCTTGGGCTATTTCAAGGTAGTAGGCATCTTTCGATATTCGTTTCATTCCGCACCCTCCATTCCTATATCTTCAATATCCATCTGCCCCGGCAGAACGCCGTCCTCCATCCACCAGTGAAATACATCAACACCGGTGCGCCATGAAGCGCTGATAAGCCCTCGCTCTATACGTTCTTCCAGCATCCTGTCAAACGCATTGATGTACATCTGCCTGTACTTTGGATATTGCGCAAACGCTCTATACCGTGCCTTGGCTGCCATCGGACAGCCGACGCAGCCCACACGGTGCCAGCCCTCACAGTAAAGCTGGTTACATTCGACGCGCTGATCCGTGAGGTAGTCCCATACATCGGATTCCTGCCAGTCGATGATTGGATTACAGACGCGCTTTCCCTTGAGTGCGCACGTCTCGAATAGCCGCCTATCTTCATCGTTGTCATTGTTCAGCAGCAGTGATTTCTTCCGGTCTGAGTGAATGACTTCCAAGCTGCTGCGGTTGTTTTTCCGTGCTGTGCTTTCTGCCCAGCGCACACCCGTCACTATGAACCTGTCGTGGCCTGTCGTCTCTTTAAGCACAGCGCAGCAGTAACGGCCTACCCGCGTCGGCGGCATAAGCTTTATCGGTATGAGCTTCCACATACTTGTAGGCTCGCCCTTATACGTGGGGTAATGGATCGTATAGCTAACGCCTTTGAGTTCGTATTCTTTGGCGCGCTTGCGAATGTGGTAAACGGTCTCCGGCGCGTCAGCGGTTGTGTGGCTATGCACGATTTCAAACGGGATTCCCGCATTCTCTGCGAGCTTGCAGATCACGGCGCTGTCCTTGCCGCCGCTGTCAGTCAGCAGCAGCGGACGGTGATACAGGCGCAGCGACATATCTGACGCCAGCCGCAGCCGCTCCATTGCAGTTTGTTCTTTGTCCATTACTCTATCTCCTCCACATAACACCAACTTTGCGGGGCGCGCTTGAGGTGGTGACACCATCCGCTCCACTCATTCCAGCAGCGCAAGCAGTTCCGTATGTTGAGATACGCATCGCCGCAATCCGTCAGCGCCTCTCCATACTCATTCGCGCCGTCATAGCAACAATAATCTGTGCCCGCATCGTACCGCTTGTGCAGTTCTTCGTTGTACAGCCAGAAGTCTCCCAACTCGCGCGGTGCATCATAAATTTTGAGATTGGAAATGTGCCAGCCAGACAGCCACGGCACTTTTGTCCCATACAAGTTCAGTTCATTCTTTGACAAGCACGACGCAGTTATATCATTAATTTCGCTTGCAATATCATCATTACCCCATTCATTGAGCGACAAGTAACAATAATCGAAATTCTCAGGACACCCACGCTTCCAAATTTTATCGATTCGGTCGCACACAAACTCACCAATGACTTTGCCGTTGCCGCATTTATCAAATGCGTTATGACTGTGATCGTCTACATAGGAATATCGCGGCCCAGTCCAAAACTGTTTTCTCACGTCCTTTGTGCAGTAGATGTAGCACTTGAACGGCGTTTCCAGTTTTGGGCGCGTTTTCCGCACCTCAATGGTTTTTTCACCGTTAACGATTTTTTCACACCACTTCGGGCGTATGCTGATTAAGACCGCCTCTTGCTTAGTCATTAACACACTGTTTCTCCTTTCAAAAATTTGTCTACATCGCCGAATATACCGGCATCCTCGTCTCCGAAATGTCTCTTTACGACAGCTATCGGAAACTGTTCAATTTCGCTTGCCCAACGGCAGTTTTCCGCGCCGTGGATTTCAGCCCAGCACAGCGGAAACCCGCCTATTCCATCGAATAGTGAGCCAAGCGTTGCGCCCTCCGGCAGATACTCGCTTATGCGGCGCAGAAGCCACTTCCAGAACGGGAGGGCAATGCTGTTGCCGAGGGCTTTATATTTCGGCGCATCCGCTTCTTTACGCACTCGCCCTTTCTCATCAGTCCACTCGCCTAAGTCTACCCATCCGTCCGGGAAGCCCTGAAGTCTGGTGCATTCCAGTGGTGTCAGCCTACGTACCGCAGCAGAGCCGAGGACAAAAGTTTCTGAGTCCTCTCTAAATGTGCAATTTCCTCGGGCTCTCAAAGCGTGTGCTACAAGCATATCGTTATAAGCATCCTGCCCGTTGTAGCTTCCAGCGTGTGCTCCCGGCGAGAGCGTCCCTGTTACCTGCTGATACGTCAGCGGCACTTGGTTTCCGCCTGTCCCCATCCTTGCTTGTAGACTCGGTACAACCTCGCCGCACTCTCTTATAACATCATTCGCGTGGCTCATATCCAATATTGCAGGAACCTGATTCGTGCCGCTCGAAACCGCAGACAATGTAGGCGAGAGTTCTTCCTCGTAACCTATACTACGGGCTTTCGCGCCCTGTCCGGACTTGAACGCTGCTACTATATGCTTGTCTGCTGAGGTGATGGTCGGCGCAGGATCACCGTCCTTGCCGATTCTGAGTCCGTTGCCACTGCCGTCGTTCTTGCGGGTATCTCCTCCGCCTTTGAATCGTGTAGCTTTATCGTTTATGGGGATGACTACCGGCTGATTGTTTCCTGACATTCCTGCTGCCGCAGTGAGCGTAGGTGCTTTGTCATCTGTCCTTATTTCCGCACCGCCCTGCTGAGTAGCCATGCAAAAGAGCGTCTGGTCATTGCCCGTCCCGAGCGTGCCGCTCTTTTCGGTCTGAACTAACGCGCCTTTTCCGCCTCCGTCACAGCCACCCCGGATGCGGACTGTATAAGAAGTGCCTGTTTCAGTTGCTCCGGCAAGTCTTTCCCTCTGCGTTCCGCTCTCCGTAGGATTCCCTGACATGCTGCACGGCTCAAATAATATTTCGTGGGCGGTGCTTCCTCCAAAATCTGCGACAACCGAGATTCTACGGCGGCGCTGGGGCACTCCCCACCATTGCGCATCGTGGATTCTATAAGCCACACTCCATCGTCCTGCCACGTCACGGTAGCCCCCCCATGTAGGCCATCCATATTTAGGCACTTGAATATGGGGAGCTTCCGGTTCTGCGATTTTGATGATTTCTTCGAGGACTGCTGCGAAGTCGTTTCCTCTGTTGCTGGACAGGGCGCCGGGAACGTTCTCCCATACCATGTATCTTGGTCGAACAAGTTCACCTGTCCGTCCATTACTTCGTTCACGCTCTCTCATCTCCTTTACGATACGTATCTGCTCCATGAACAGTCCAGAACGTTCTCCGGCCAATCCTGCGCGCCTCCCAGCGATTGACAAATCCTGTCTAACAAGGTGAGCCGCCTGTAATAACCCAAACCGGCTCTATTTCAGCGCCGTTTATCTTCGTTATATCTCCTAAATGTCTCACCCAAAACCACCTCCTTTACACCAGTGCGAGTGCGTCTGGCTCTTTGGTGCTGGGATGGTAACACCCATGTCAAGCGCAAATGAACCTGATAGCGCAGAAAGGCAATGTTGGTTTGTACAAGTGTCACAAAATTTCAAGCTTAATAAGCGCAGAAAAGCAGCCCTTTCAAAATGAAAAGGCTGCTTTTTTCGTATACTTATACAAATTTTGATGTTTTGAAACTTCTCAATCCCCAAAACGCGCTTGACATGCCATGTATCATCCTTGCACCGAAAAAGAAAGGGGCGATGCCTATGCAGGAGGCCGAGCTTAAAGCCGCGGCAGTCGGCATACTCACATATTTGGCGATAACGAACGAGGAGACCACTCGGCACAGCGGAGAGGACGGTGAAATCATGGAGTTTGACGCGACATATGATCCAGCCACGTTCAAACTGGCGATGCGTTATCTCTCGCGGATGGATATGGAAGAAACGGAGGTGAGGCTCAGTGGACATTGACAGTATTGTTGCGATTATGAAAGGTATCGGAATCATGATATTAGCGATTGCGTGCTGCGTGCAGGCAATACGCTTTCTTTTCAAAATATGTGACTGGATCGATTATGTGGAGAAAAAGGGAAATCACAAGTACATTCAGTGTTCCCCGAAAATACTTGAGATAATGTTGACCACTCTTCAATACAAAATTTATCCAATAACTACAACGTTCATAGGCTGGGCTGGCTTAGAGAAAAAGGAATATTACGGTATAGAATGGATTCGGCAAGACTCCTATGGTAGGGAAAGCTCCATTCTCATATATGGCCGAACTCGGCGAGAACAAGAGGAGATGAACTCCATCGTTATAAAAGCCTTACAGAAGAAGCGAACCGCGGATGTGAACAAGAAAGTGCTCGCCAACGATGCAACTATTGAAGAGGCAAATCGAATTAAAGACGACATCCAACGTATCATCAACGAAAATCTCCGCGCCGCGCAGGAGGCCGCGCGGAAAAATCAAGAGATTATAGACCGCCTATCGGGAACAAACTCTTCCCGTGGAGGCTCACCATGAACAGCCGGGACGATGCCGAGCGGCGTTACCTTGAGAATGAAAAACTCATTTATGGCGCTTTGCATAAATATTTCCCGGCGCTCGCGTCTGATGAGGACATTCAGCAGATCGCGGGGATCGGTCTCTGGAAAGCCTGTTTGAACTACGATGCGGATAAGTCGTGCTTCTCAACTGCCGCGTATAAATTCATCAAGACCGAAGTGCTGCAGGAACTACGAAAAAGGCGACGCCGAGGCAAAATCGCAACAATACCTTTCACAGCATTGGTGTGCGATTTGACCGCTGAGGGTAAAGAAGAGCTGGATATCCTTGCCATTAGTCCGAGTCTTGATGACATCGACTGGTGCGACGCAGAAACGTTTTGGGCATCATTGACCGAACGCCAGCAGTTCATCGTCAAGGCGCGTATATCTGGGCTGATTGATGAGGAAATCGCCGCCGCACTGGGTTTGTCTCGCACATTGATTATCCATGAAAAGAAAAACATTCGGCGAATAGCCGAGGAAACATTATGAATGGAGGTGGCTAAAGATGCCACTACTTAACTACACCACGAAAGTGGATGTCTATACCACGATAGGTGCTATACAGGGGCAGCTTGTAAAGCACGGAGCAAAGAAGATCATGCAGGAATATGACGATGCCGGTCGCATAACGGCTCTATCTTTCCAGATAGACACGCCCAACGGGATGCGGGGCATAAAGCTTCCGTCTAATGCAGAGGCTGTTAGGCGTGTACTCGCGAAGCAGAAAGTCAAATGTGATGTTGAGCAGTCTGAACGAGTTGCGTGGCGCATTATCAAAGACTGGGTAGAAGCTCAAATGGCCATCCTCGAAAGCGAAATGGTGCAGATGGATGAAATCTTTTTACCGTATATGCTCAACAGTAAAGGTCAGACAGTTTTTGAGGCATATCAGAGCCAGCAACTATGGCTCGGAGAGGGAGGAGAAAAATGAGTAAACCAATTTATGTTCCAAAAGGAAAAGCCAAAGAATACGGCGACTATGCGATCAATATTTACACAGGATGCCCACATCGTTGCTTTTACTGCTTTGCCCCGAATGTGCTCCGCCGCGACAGAGAGACTTTTCACACAAATGTCAAGCCGCGAGAGAACATAGTCGAGGAAGTCCGAAAGCAGGTTGAACGTGAGCACATTACCGGACAACTCATTCATCTATGCTTCACCTGTGACCCATATCCCACGGGCTACGATTCGACACCGACACGTGAGGTTATCAAGATTCTGAAAGAAAGCGGTAATCACGTACAGATACTCACTAAGGGTGACGGCTCAAGGGACTTCGACCTGCTTGATGAAGGAGATTGGTACGGCATTACTTACGATGGCGCACCGCACGGCTTCTATACCCTTTCAGACATGATAGCAGACCTTGCCTCCGCAAGAATAGCGACCGGCTGCAATACGTGGGTATCGTGTGAACCGGTCTTGGATGCCGATGCCGTCTTGAAGTTCATTGAAGAGTACCACACCATAATCGATAAAGTTAAAATAGGGAAACTCAATTATTTCCCGTCCAATATAGACTGGGCAGTTTTCGGCAGAGATGCTGAAGCCTTGTGCAAGAGCCTCGGCATTGACTACTACATAAAAGAGAGCCTACGCGCAGAAATGGAGGAAAAAAGTAATGATGTTAATTGACTACAGTCCCGAGAGAGATGGTGCTCCTCCCTACTCTTGGCTGAAACCATCAATCTTTAAGGACATTCTTTTCAAAAAGTATATACGTCCTCAAGAACAGGAACGGCAACTCTCGTACCACGACTGGGTAAATTATAGCACGGAAAGGTGGGCTCTGCTTAACTCCAGAATAAATAACTCTGAGAATCAGGCAGATCAGTGTATATGGGTGCTTTCTCACATTAACTCCTTTAGTGCCGCCGACAGGGACATTATTGTGCGTTGCTTGGATTCTTTTGCCCATGACAATCTGAGTTTTTATTGTGATGTGGATCCCACGCTCCACCGGCGTCTTTTGTGTAGTGCTGACGAAATTCGGAACCTCCCTGCCAATGTGCAATCTATCCATCTCGATGCAAGCTCAATGTGCTTTGCCGCCGCTTCGTTTGATTAAGGAGTGAAGAAATGAGTTATACAAGTCTTTGGGTAATAGACAAGAATTGGAGCGGCGCAGAACACTGCAAATATCCCAACTCATGGCTGATGCCGCCCGTTGTTTGGGATGTTCTCATGCAGAAATATATTGGTACCAACGAACGCAACGGGGTTGATTCCTATCTTGTATGGGTATGCGCCTGTTCCGACAAAGTACGCAACGAGCGCTGGGCGCTTCTCAACGGCAGGATCAACAACACTGAGAATCAGACCGACAGAATAATGTGGGAGCTTGCGGGTCTCAGCGTTTTCAGCTCCAAGGATAAAGAGTTTGTGGCAAGCTGTATAGATGATTTTGTGAGAGAGAATCAAATCATCAATATTCAACTGCAAACACCGCCGGTCATCCAGCGTTTTTTTGCCATTGCTAACGATATTCGTAGCCTCCCTCGGAACGTCAAATACTTCGTTATCCACCCCAACAGCGTTGATGATTCCGTCGAGTGGTGGTTTTACCGTAAACGCCTGTGCTCATGGGACAAGTTCGTTTGTGAGTTCACTCTGATAGAGGATAATAAGGTCGTCGGCTTTTCGACAAACCTTGAGATGTGCAAAGGAGATAACTGATGGAACGATTAACTTTTGACGGCAACTTCTGCGATATTGCACAGTGTCGAGCAATACCGTGCCCGTATGATAACAACTGCACACAAAAGCAGGTGTGGGAGCGGCTCCGCTATTATGAGGAAAGAATTCCACTTGAGCGAGTGGACGAGGCGGCATATTTATTGGCAGGAGGGTGCTCGGTTGAAATGGGAAAAGATTGAAGGGCATGAACGCTATTCTGTAAGCAACAATGGAGACATCAGAAATGATACAACAAACATTATCCTGCGTCCTGTGCTGGACGAGAGGGGATATGCACATGTTACGTTATGTCCGTCTCACAAAAGAGTTTCAGTGCACAGAATCGTAGCTTCCGCGTTTTTGCCGAGAGGAGAGAATGAAACTCAAGTAAACCATAAGAATGGAGTCCACGAGGACAATAGAGCGGAAAACCTTGAGTGGTGCACGGCTCGCGAAAATATCAGGCACAAATATGATGTTTTGAAATATCGCTGGGAAAACCATATCCGAAGAATGACGGAGGTAAATTCGCATCCGGTGGTATGCTGTGAAACCGGAACCGTTTATCAGAGTATGGCACAAGCGGCAAGAAGCGTTGGAACAAATAGTGGGCATATCTGTGAGTGCATCAAAGGGCGCAGGAAGACAGCCGCTGGGTACCACTGGAGAGCCGACGAAGAAGCCGAGAAGGCTTTGCAGGAAATGGAGGGCAAGAAGGATGGTTAAAAACCGTGTGTGCTTTACTGTACGTGGCGAGTTTGGCGCTCAGATGAGCTTTGAGGCGAACAACACTATCCAATATGAAGATCTGGTAAAGTGTGTAAACAAAGATACGCTGGTGGAGCTGATGTGCCTCGACAGTCTCGGCTATACAGGCGAGGATATCGAGTTTATTACGCCTGCCGAGTATGACGAGAGGTTCGGAGGTGACGAAGATGGCTGAACTGAAACCGTGCCCGTTCTGCGGCGGTGAAGTCGAAGAACGTGGGGGTTCGTGCAATTACGGGAAACACACTATAACGCTTGACATTAAATGTGGAGAGTGCGGGACAATTTTCAAGTTCAAAAGCAACTGGAAACTTAATCCGATTCCGGAAGCAATCGAAGCATGGAACAGGAGGTCATCAGATGCAAACGACTGAACTTGAAATTATCATTCCCATTTACAATCGCGGGGAAGCCATAATCCCCACGCTTCAAAGTCTGCTGTTGCAGACCAAAGATGAATTTTTCGTCACATTCGTATTTGACGGGGCAGATGCCGTGGCGAACGCGACCATCAACCGTCATTACGGCGATCGTCCGTATAATATCTATTCCATGCCGCATAGAGGCGTTGGCGCGACGAGGAATACAGGACTGATAACTTCGGATTCACCTTACGTTATGTTCCTCGATGCCGACGATTTGCTATTGCCAAACGCCGTAGGAACGATTCTGAACGCCATCGGTCACGGCTTTGACATGATGGTAGGCAAGACCATGCGCGAAGCCGAGAACGGCAATTTTGAGGTTGTAGGCGGCACACAGATGACGTGGATTCATGGGCGCGTATATTCGCGGGAGTTTCTGCGCAAGTACGGCATTGTTTTTCCTAATCTTCCTATGTGTGAGGATTTGGCATTCAACATGATTTGCGCTGAGTTTGCCCAGCGCGTCCCTGAGACGCAATGGCCGATACATATCCAAAGGTATACCCCCGGCTCCCTGTCGCATGCAGAAGGCTCCCTGCGGTGTCAAGCGGAGACATATATCGAAGCTTGCATGTTCTACGTTGAAAGTGCAGCCAGATTCAGGCCGCTGGACAAGCTTATGATACTCCCCGCCGCGCTGGCCGCTTGCTATTACTATCTCGACTCTGTGGAGCGAGAATTTCCGGGCGATGCCGAGCTATATCACAAAATGTGCAAGCAGTTTTCAGACTTGATAGACATCAGCGATTTTTACCAACTCAACTCAATACCCGAATGGCAAAGCCGCTTTGCAATGGCTTTGGCTACACCCGCAAGGCCGTTCAAGAAAACCTATATCCCAGCACTGACATTTGAGCAGCGAATAACAAATGCAAAATTGGAGGCTTTGAAATGAAAATCACAAAAGAAATCGTATACGCCCTTGAGCACGAAAGAATAGCGTACATACTCTGTCAGATGTCCTTCGATTGCAACCAAAAGGAAAAAGAAACTGCATTCGACATGATTTGCGGCACACATGCCATGGCCATGTCAGTTCTAAAAGCAATCGAGTCGGAGGAAAAGCAGAATGATACAAATCAAACTATTTGAAAAAGAGGAGTTTGGCGTCAAAGTCTAAACAAAAGCTTCGCCCGAAGTCTTGCCACAAATATAATCCTTGTGTATTATAAGAGTGTCATATACGTGGGTGATGTTCAACTCCATATAATGTTACCTCCTTCTCAAACGAAAGCACCGCTTTGACCGGCGGTGCTTTTGTTATTTTTGAACTTCTCGAAAAAGTTACCGATTCAAAAGTGTGGACATGTCCACACTTGATGCAGTAAAATGCAGTTTTTTGCTTAGTGGAACTGGAAATTGCATTTTTCAAAAGTTAAGAAAAAAGCCCCAAAACCTTAGTTTTTTCAAGGTTTTGAGGCTTTTTCTTTGGAGCTGGTAATGTGACTCGAACACACGACCTGCTGATTACGAATCAGCTGCTCTACCGACTGAGCTATACCAGCAATTAATTAGCTTAGTAATAATAGCAAAAACGCGCGTACTTGTCAAGGGAAAAAAGCTGCTGCCTGCCGCCCCAAAAGCGGCTTTCACTGTTTGTTACCATGTGTGCGTCGGCTCCGGCAACGTCGATATAACCATTTGTATAATTCTGTAAATATGTGATGCCAAACAGCATTCCAAGGCCAAGCAAATTTGAAAGTGTGCAGTCCTAAAATGCACTGTATTTCCAGCGTTTTTAGTTCGCTGCATGTTTGTGATTACACAGGTTTCAAAAAGTTACATAACTCCAGCAAATAAAAATTCTGCAAATAGTTATCAACATTTTCAACAGGCTTTTCAACACCTGTTAACACCTGCTGTCTCAAACCCTTGCAGAAATTTTGGCGATTTTTGTCGAAACCGCAAACGGGGTTCTGTTACGAAAAAGAAACAGTTTTTTGTTTACATAATGCAAGGCAACTCCGCGGATGGAAATGTTGTCCCGCAGAATATATCAATACTTGAACAGGTGCATGACGCCTGAATCCGCGAGAGAAACGAACTCATCATTGGCGACGATTATATGATCCTCCAGCGTTATCCCAAGCAGACCGAGCGAACGGTACAGGGTTCTGGTAAAGTTATCGTCCTCTCTTGACGGCAGCGCAACGCCGTTCGGATGGTTGTGTGCAATAATGACCGTAGTCGTCTTCACCTTCAGCGCCGTTTCGACCATGCGGCGTATATTCGCATCGACGCAGTTCACCACTCCCCTGCCCATCTCACGGCAGCAGATGACGGCGCGCTTATTGTCAAGGCAGAGCATCATAACGATCTCATCCTGCTCATCGAGAAAATACGGCAGAAGATAATTTCCGGCATCTGTGGAGTTTCTTATTATCTTGGTTTCCTTTGCCTTGGACACGTGTGCCTTTTTGACGATCTGCGGGACCATAAGTATCAGCGCCGCGGCGTTCTCGCCTATTCCGGGTATGCTGGTAAGCTCCTGCATAGACGCCTGAAACACGCCGCTGAGGCTGCCGAAAGCATCCAGCAGCCTGTGTGCAAGCTCATTGGTATCGCGCCGCGGGATCGCATAGCAAAGCAGCAGCTCCAAGGCGTTGAGCTCATTGAAGCTTTCCAGCCCGTGTTCTGCAAAACGCGCTCTGAGTCTTTCTCTGTGCCCGTCATGTACACCCATAATAAAACTCCCGGCAGTTGTTTATGTCAAATGTCCATTGTCGCGTATGCGTTGAGGGCGCTGCCCGCTGTGTGCCCGGCCAGATACTCATAATATCCCTGCGCGCCGATCATCGCGCCGTTGTCGCCGCAGAGCCTGAGCGGCGGCACATACAGACTGCAACCGGCTTTCTCCGCCGCGGCGGTAAAGTCGGCTCTTATTCTCGAGTTTGCCGCAACGCCGCCGGCGACGACTATCTTTTTGTAGCCCAGCTCCTTTGCGGCCATCATCGTTCTGGGGACAAGACTGTCGCTCACGGCCTTGGTGAACGAAGCGGCAAGTGCGGCGCGGTCAATCTCCTCGCCTTTCTGCTGCGCATTATGTACAAGGTTTATGACTGCCGTCTTGAGCCCGGAAAAGCTCATGTCGTAAGGGTTCCCGTCAACATGGGCGATCGGGAAAGCATAGCGGCTGTCGTCCCCGCCCTTTGAAAGATCGTCTATGGGCTTGCCGCCGGGGTACGGCAGGCCGAGCACACGGGCGGTCTTGTCAAAGCATTCGCCTGCCGCGTCGTCTCTCGTGCAGCCGATGATCCTCATGTCGGTATAGCCGCGCACGTCTACAAGCAGAGTGTTGCCTCCGGATATCGCAAGACAGAGAAACGGCGGCTCAAGCTCCGGGTACGCAAGGTAGTTTGCGGCAATGTGGCCTCTTATGTGGTGTACGGGTATAAGCGGCTTATTGAGCGCGAGCGCGCACGACTTTGCAAAGTTCACGCCCACGAGCACCGCTCCTATGAGCCCCGGCGCATACGACACAGCAACAGCGTCGATATCCTTTTTCTCTATCCCAGCCGCCTTGATGGCGCGCTCGGAGAGAATGGATATCGCCTCTATATGGCAGCGCGATGCTATCTCCGGCACGACCCCGCCGTAAACGGCATGGAGCGAAGCCTGAGACAGGATCTGATCCGTCAGTATCTTTCTGCCGTCCTCTACAACGGCGACTGCGGTCTCATCGCAGGTCGATTCAAAAGCAAGTATCTTCAAATCATACGCCTCATTTCAAATAGCAAGTCATTAACACGGCGTCCTCCTTAGGGGCGTCGTAATACTTTTTTCTTTTTCCGACAGGGTGAAAGCCGTGCTTGGCATAGAGCGCTATTGCAGGTGCGTTGCTCTCCCGCACTTCGAGCGTCAGGAACGCAAGCTCAAGCTCTGCCGCCTTTGCCGCGAGCACGTCTATAAGCGCGTCGCCTATCCCCTGCCGTCTGGCATCAGGATGCACCGCGACGTTGGAGATGTAGCCCTCATCCAGCACGTACATGAGCCCTACATAACCAAATACCCTGCTGCCATCCACCGCGGCAATGAACTCATGCTGCTCATCGCGCATCTGGCTTTTCAGCTGCTCCGCGGTCCACGGACGCGAAAAGCAATCGCGCTCGATCTCTTCGATCTGCCGGATGTGCTCCGCGCTCACGTCAACGATCCTGAACTCCATCAGTGCGCCTCCGCCCAGCTGTGTCCGATATGCGCATCGACCGTGAGCGGGACAGACAGTGCCGCCGCGTTTTCCATCTCGCGCGTCAGGATCTCTTTAACTCTTTCTGCCTCGCTGTCCGGGCACTCCACGATAAGCTCGTCATGCACCTGAAGGATGAGCTTCGCTTCAAGTCCCTCCTCCGCAAGACGCCGGTGGACGTTGACCATAGCGATTTTGATAATATCCGCAGCAGTGCCCTGTATGGGCATGTTCAGCGCCACGCGCTCGCCGAAAGAGCGTACATTGAAATTGGAGCTTTTAAGCTCCGGCAGATATCTGCGGCGCGAGAACAGCGTATCGACATATCCGTCCGCCTTGGCCTTTTCCACGATGCTCTTCATATAATCGCGCACGCCGTGGTATTTGTCAAGATAGGCATCCATGTACGCCTTCGCTTCGCTGGGATATACTCCGATGTCCTGTGCCAGAGAAAACGCCGATATTCCGTATACTATCCCGAAGTTTACCGCCTTTGCCCTGCTGCGCAGAGCGGGCGTCACCTCGTCCAGCGGAACTCCGAACACCCGTGATGCCGTCACGGTGTGGAAATCCTCACCGCTCAGGAATGCCTCCTGCATCGCCGTGTCACCGGATATGTGCGCCAGCAGCCGCAGCTCGATCTGGCTGTAGTCCGCATCCACCAGCACCTTTCCGGGCGACGCGACGAACATTTTTCTTATCTGCGCGCCAAGTTTCCTGCGCACCGGTATGTTCTGAAGATTTGGTTCGGTCGATGAGAGTCTGCCAGTCGCCGTGACGGTCATCTGGAAGTTTGTGTGTATCCTGCCGTCCGGTGCTATCACTTTCAGCAGGCCGTCGGCATAGGTGGATTTGAGTTTTGTCAGCATACGGTATTCCAGTATCTCGCCGATTATCGGGTGCTTGTCCCGAAGCTTCTCCAAAACATCCGCATTGGTGCTCCACCCGGATTTTGTCTTTTTCCCCGATGGCAGCATAAGCTCCTCGAAGAGGACTTCACCAAGCTGTTTCGGCGAATTGATATTGAACTCGTGTCCGGCGTGTGCCCATATCCCGGCCTGCAGCTGCGCAATGCCGTCGTTCAGGCTCTCGCCGAAATCATACAGTGCCTTGCGGTCCACGTAAAAACCGGAGACTTCCATATCCGCAAGTACTCTGCACAGCGGCAGCTCGACCTCGTAATACAGCTTTGCCATGCCGAGTTCATCCAGCTCTGAACCAAGGACTGAGTGCAGCTCAAATATCGCCTGCGCGCCGTCAAGCTCACGGCTCAGATATTTCGCGCTTATCCTCGGCAGCGAGTAGTCCCCATCGTTTGCATCGAGTAAATATGCCGCAAGCGCCGTGTCAAACTCAAAGCCCTCGACCGGAAGATCATCCTTTATAAGCAGACCCATCAGGTCTTTTATGTTGTGGCCAAGCTTTTTGACCTCAGTGGAAAACACGACACGCAGCAGCTCGTTGTACTTTTCACCGGCGACGCTCCATTGCGCGCGGTATACTGTCTCCCCGTCACATATCTCAACAGCGTCGAGGCCATCGGTCGGTACGACCGCTATATGCTCCGCTCTTTTGACTGCCGCAATGAGCGCGTCCATTCCGGCTTCATCCGAGATGACCTGCTCTGTGAGCTTCTTTGACGCTTCAGCCTCAGCCGGAGCTGTCTCAGACTCGGTAAGCCCCCATTTGTCAATGAAGCGTTTGAACCCGAGCCGCTTCATTACGCCGTAAAGCTCCGGAGTATAGCTGTTGTTCCAGATGTTCTCCTCGGGGCAGAAGTGCAGCGGCACGTCGCGTACAATAGTCGCGAGCCAATATGACTGCCGTGCGCTCGCTTCACCCTCTGTGAGCTTTTTGCGCACGCCGTCCTTTATGTCGAGTGCGGCAAGCGACGAATATATCTTGTCCACCGTGCCGTACCTTCTCACAAGGTCGAGTGCGGTCTTTTCTCCAATGCCGGGTACACCCGGAATATTGTCCGAGCTGTCCCCCATCAGCGCTTTCAGGTCGACCATCTGCGCCGGGGCAAAGCAGTATTCCGCGCGGAAGCTTTCGGGAGTATAGAGTATCGTCTCCGTCTGGCCCCTGACGGTTTTCACGTTGCAGACCGACGTCGTCTCGCTCACGAGCTGCAAGCTGTCCTTGTCGCCTGTGACGACCACACAGTCCCATCCGCTTCTTTCGCACACGGCGGCAGCCGTGCCGAGAATGTCGTCCGCCTCAAAGCCCTCTATCTCGTAGCGGCGTATACCCATCGCGTCAAGCGTTTCCTTGAGCAGCGGCATCTGTACCGCGAGCTCCTCCGGCATCGGCTTGCGCTGTGCCTTATAAAAGTTGCAGGCCTTGTGACGGAAAGTCGGTGCCTTGAGGTCGAAGCTCACGCACACGGCCTCCGGCTTCTGCTCATCGAGCATACGCTGCAAAATCGCAAGGAAGCCGTACACTGCATTCGTCGGCGTCCCGTCCGGGGCGCTCAGCGGCCGCACACCGTAGAACGCGCGGTTGACAATGCTGTTGCCGTCAAGTATCATCAGTTTCATTTGCTTCCTCATTTCTCCCCGCGCAGTCTGATTATCTCATCGCGCAGCTGGGCAGCGATCTCGTATTCCAGCATCGCGGCGGCCTTCTTCATCTTATCCTCAAGCTGACTTATCAGTTCCCGTCTCTCGCGGTCGGTCATCTTGACGCCGTTTGCCTTGGAGGCCGTGACCGCGTCCGTGGATATCTCTATCAGGTCGCGTACACTCTTTACAATGGTTTTTGGTTCAATGCCGTGAAGCTTGTTATAAGCCATCTGCTTTTCGCGGCGGCGTGCGGTCTCGTCAATGCAGGCACGCATTGAGGGCGTTATCGTGTCCGCGTACATTATGACCTTGCTGTCTGCGTTGCGCGCGGCGCGCCCGACCGTCTGGATAAGACTCGTTTCACTGCGCAGGAAGCCCTCCTTGTCGGCGTCGAGTATGGCGACAAGCCCGACCTCCGGAATGTCCAGCCCCTCGCGCAGCAGATTTATTCCGACGAGCACGTCAAACTCGCCGAGACGCAGGTCGCGTATGATCTCCATGCGCTCTATCGTGCCTATGTCGTGATGCATGTACCGGCAGCGGATGCCCGATCCGGTGAGGTACGCGGAGAGATCCTCCGCCATCTTCTTTGTCAGCGTAGTCACCAACGCACGCTGACCCATGCGTATCTTCTCGTTTATTTCCCCCATCAGGTCGTCTATCTGTCCTTCTATGGGGCGCACGAATATCTCCGGGTCGAGCAGTCCTGTCGGGCGAATTATCTGCTCGACGATCTGTCCCGCGCGCTCGCGCTCATATTCTCCCGGCGTTGCCGAGACATAGACGCGCTGATGTATCCTTTCTGTGAACTCCTCAAACTTCAGCGGCCTGTTATCAAAGGCCGAAGGGAGCCGGAAGCCATAGTCAACGAGCGTTTCCTTTCTCGCTCTGTCGCCGCGGTACATCGCGCGCACCTGCGGGAGCGTAACATGGCTCTCGTCAACAAACAGCAGGAAATCCTTCGGGAAATAATCGAGCAGGCAGAAAGGCCTCATGCCGGGCGCTCGGCCATCAAAATATCGCGAATAATTCTCGATGCCCGAGCAATGACCAAGCTCCTTTATCATCTCCAAATCGTAGTTGACACGCTCTGTGAGACGGTTGGCTTCCAGCAACTTACCCTGGTCGCGGAAAGCCTGACTCTGGGTGCCGAGGTCTATGGCAATCTGGTCAACAGCCGCTGCCGTGCGCTCTTTGCTTGCCACAAAAATATTGGCAGGGTAGATGTTGAACCCTTCCAGCTCGGTCAGCACAGTGCCTGTCTGCGGGTCGATGGTCTGAATCTTCTCTATCTCATCGCCCCAGAACAATACTCTCAGCTGAATCTCCTCAAAGGAAAGCATAATATCGATGGTGTCGCCCTTTACTCTGAAACGACCCGGTTTCAGCTCTATGTCAGAGCGCGAATAAAGCGAATCGACCAACTGGCGCAGGAACTGATTGCGGCTCAATCTCTGGCCTTTCTTGATATTAACAACGCTTTGGGCAAAATCCTCAGGGTTGCCCATACCGAAGATGCATGAAACAGACGAAACGACAATGACATCGCGACGGCCGGAAAGCAATGCCGCCGTGGTGGCAAGGCGCATTTTCTCAATCTGGTCGTTGACCATCAGGTCTTTCTCTATATACTTGTCGCTGGAGGGTATATAGGCTTCCGGCTGATAATAGTCGTAATAGCTGATGAAATACTGAACCGCATTCTCGGGAAAGAAACTGCGCATTTCAGCATATAACTGAGCCGCCAGCGTTTTGTTGTGCGAGAGAATCAGCGTAGGCCTCTTCACCTGCTGAATAACGTTGGCCATGGTGAAGGTCTTGCCGCTGCCCGTAACGCCAAGCAGCGTCTGAGCCGGCTCACCGCTCTTTACACCCTGCACAAGCTCCTTTATAGCTTCCGGCTGATCACCGGTGGGTAAATAATCGGATGTAAGTTTAAATTCCATAAATTAAGTAACGCAAAATCAGGTGGTTTTATTGTGGTGTCTCCGCTTTGATTTTGAGTGCTTTCCGGCTTCCGTTTCTGCCTGGCTGCGGCGGTGTTTCATGAGTTGCAGCGAATTGAGGATATTCTGCCATGCCACGTAAGACGCCGGTGCCACAGAGGCGATAGGATTGAGGTATGCGATAGCCAGCCAGACAGCGAGCACCGTGTTCTTCTGTCCGAGGCCCTGACCGCCGCTTATCTTGTCGCCATAGATGCCGCCGATTTTACGTCCCACGGCAAAGCTCGTCAGCGTGGCTACCAACGCTCCGGCAGCCAGCCAAACCATTTGCCAGGCATGTTCAGGCTGATAGTGGTTGATGACGTAGCTGACCGAGCTGCCCACTACGATGAAGAGCGACACGGCCCACATATAAAAGGAAATTCCCTGGTGATGAGCTATGGTGTCGTGGAAACGCCTGAAGGTGTAACGGAGGAAGAATGCCGTGAGGATGGGCAGAATCAGCAGCGGCAAAACACGTGAGCTAATCAGGGAAAACGACTGCACAAAAGTCATATCCGGATGCATACCCACCGCTGCCAGTACAGCAGGACCGATGACGGCAACCGCTACGTTGCTCACCAGCGAGAAAGTGGCCAGGGTGGACAGGGAGCCACCTAACATTGATGTAATAACAGGCGCCGCCGTGGCAGTGGGCACAAAGACGCAGATAAACACTCCGGTAGCCACAATCTCATCCCACCATATCAGGGCGAAATAAAAGAATGCAGCCAATGCCATCTGAGCCAGCAAAAGCCATACTTGCACACGCCCAATCTTGAAATCCTTCGGTTCCAGGCGGCAATAGGTTATCACCAGCATACAGAAAATCAAATAGGGAGAGAGAAAGGTAAGATTATCCATCCAGGGGTAGAAGAGCGCCCCTCCCAGGATTGCCACCGGCAACATCAGTGGCTTGAGTCTTTGCATCATCAGAGCGGATATTTCAGCGGACAGTCAGAGTTGGTAAGGACAGCGTGATAAGCCTTTGCGGCTAAGCGGGCTTCGGGCAAAGACATCAGCAGATAATTGCCGCAGTCGCGCGGGGTCGCTCCGGGCACAGCGTCTTGCCAGTTCATCAGCTCGCCCATCACCTTGGCCATTAAATCGCGAATCTCGGAAGCGTCCGGACGCCCTTTCACTATCAGGTAATTGCCTGTGCAGCAGCCCATTGGACCCCAATACACAATGCGGTCTTTCCATCCCGGGTCGTTGCGCAGCAGTGTTGCCACTATATGCTCCATGGCGTGAAGGGCGCCTATTGACAGTGCCGGCTGGCGGTTGGGAGCCGTCATGCGGATGTCGAATGTGGTAACAAGCTCACCATTGTCCATCTCGTCAACACGACTTTCATACACGCCGGGGTTGAGCGTGAGGTGATTGATGCAGAAACTGGCAATCTTATCAAGCTCGGTCTTTTCATTCTTCAGCCGTGAGATGATGGCCGTAACGAGGAGGAAGGTTGTTGACGGCGCACTCTCCCAGAAATCGGAGTATTGGGCAATGTTGTCAGTCTGCCCGGGGGTGTCGCTGATGACGCGGATTATGGCAAAGGGCACATCATGCTTTGAGCAGACCTGCGCAATGGCACCTGATTCCATATCCACAGCCAATGTCTGAGGGAAATGAGACTTTATCTGATTCACTTCCTCAACCTTCGACACAAAAATATCGCCTGAGCAGATAAGTCCCTCATGATAAGAATCCTTGTCGCCATATGATTCGCGGGCTGCCTCAATAACGCTCTCGTCGCAGAGCATCAGCGTGTCGCAGCCTGAAGCGGCACCCCATTCCGTTTCCGGACCGCACCATACATCATGATATGCCACGGCATCAGCCACTAACACATGGCCAACGCCCATGCAAGCGTCAGCGCCGCCGGCAACACCTGAATTGATTACCAGGTCAGGCTTGAAATTACGCACCAGCATTTCTGTGCATAAAGCGGCATTGACCTTGCCGATGCCACACTGGATAATCCAAATCTCCTTTCCGCTGAACGTTCCGCTGCAAACGTCCCACCCTTCGCAACTGAATTCTTTTTTATTTTCCAGGCCGATGCGGAGCAGGTTAAGCTCCTTCTTCATGGCTACTATGATTCCAATCTTCATGAGCGATTATGTGTTTATCGCGCGAAATTACAAATTTTTTTGCTAACTTCGCAGCAAGAATCAATTTTATGAGAATTTACAAGACCTGGAGTGATAATCTCGACGACCGTCAGCTGAAATCGGTTGTTGACGAACTGCAGCAGGGCGCCCTGATGGTATGGCCCACTGACACGTTGTATGCCGTGGCCTGTTCGGCGCTCTATGTGAAAGCCATAGAGCGACTTTGCCGCCTGAAAAACATCAATCCCGAAAAGACCAATCTGTCGATTGTATGCGCCGACATCTCGCAAGCAGCGCGATATGCCCGTATCGACAACCGGGTGTTTTCCATGCTCAAACAAAACACCCCCGGACCTTTCACCTTCCTTTTCCGCACGGCCTCCACGCTGCCTCGCGCTTTTAAGGGCCGAAAGGTTGTTGGCGTCAGGATTCCGGCTCTGGAGCTAAACCGGCAGATTGCAGCCGCGCTCGACGCCCCCATTCTCACAACGTCGGTGGAATTCGACAGCCAAGACTATTTCATAAATCCCTCGCTGATTGCCGAAGAGGCGGAAAATCATGTGGATTTTATGATTGACAATGGCTACGGAGGCACCGAACCGTCGACTATAGTCGACTGCACCGGAGCGGACTATGAGATAGTGCGTCAGGGTAAAGGCAAACTGCAGTGAGATTATGTGTACACGGCAGTGAAGAAATGAATTGCCATGTCAATAATTTTTTGTACCTTTGCGGCGCTGAAATATGTCGGAGAAATTCGGCATAAAAAGCATAACATCACTGATAACCAACCATAAAAAACAAAGGAAACAAATGTCAAAAGTAACAGTTGTTGGAGCCGGCAACGTAGGAGCAACGGCAGCCAATGTGATAGCATTTCGCGGCATCGCTGACGAAGTAGTGATGATTGACATCAAAGAGGGTGTAAGCGAAGGTAAAGCAATGGACATGATGCAGACGGCCAATCTGATAGATATGAACACCTGCATCAAAGGCGTAACCAATGATTACGCAGCCACAGCCAACAGTGACGTAGTAGTTATTACTTCGGGCATACCCCGCAAACCGGGAATGACGCGCGAAGAGCTCATCGGCGTAAATGCAGGCATCGTTAAGCAGGTAACCGAGAGCGTGCTCAAAGCAAGCCCCAACGCTGTGATAGTATGCGTATCGAACCCGATGGATACGATGACTTATCTTATCCACCGCATCTCCGGTCTGCCCAAGAACCGCATCATAGGCATGGGTGGCGCTCTTGACAGCAGCCGCTTCAAATACTACCTGAGCAAAGCTCTCAACGCCAACCCCAACGAGGTTGAAGGCTTTGTAATCGGCGGCCACGGCGATACCACCATGATACCTATGAAGCGTTTCGCAGCATGGCGCGGTATGCCCGTAACCAACTTCCTCAGCACCGAAGAACTCGACAAGATAGCTGCCGACACTATGGTTGGCGGCGCAACGCTCACCAAACTTCTCGGCACAAGCGCATGGTATGCTCCCGGAGCTGCCGCAGCAGAAGTTGTTGAGGCTGTGCTTCACGACCAGAAGGCCATGATACCCTGCTCAGCTCTGCTCGAGGGCGAATATGGCCACAAAGACCTTTGCATAGGCGTTCCCTGCATCCTCGGCCGCAACGGCATCGAGAAGATAGTTGAACTCAAACTCAACGAGGAGGAACAGGCTGCTTTCGACAAGAGCGCTGCTGCTGTGCATAAGACCAACGAGGCTCTGCCTTGCTGAAAACTATAAAGCAACGAATTCACAGTCCTCGGGCGGTCTGCGCCGTCCGAAGGATTGTGAATTTGTAATGTCCCTTTCTTTCAAACTCATTATTATGAACTCGCGTAAAGAACAACTTGCAGCTTTTGAGCGTATGCTCGACATTCTCGACGAACTGAGAATAAAATGTCCGTGGGACCGCAAACAGACCAACGAATCGCTGAGACCCAACACCATAGAGGAGGTATTTGAGCTGGCTGATGCCCTTATGGCCGACAACAACACAGCCATCTGCAAAGAGCTTGGCGATGTATTGCTTCATGTGGCATTCTATTCCAAAATAGGCAGCGAGAAGGGCGCCTTCGACATCGGCGACGTATGTAACGCTCTGAGCGATAAGCTGGTGTTCCGTCATCCGCACGTTTTCGGCAATGTGGAAGCTAACGACGCGGAAACAGTTTCAAAAAACTGGGAACAGCTGAAGCTGCATGAGAAGGGTGGCAACAAGACTGTGCTCGCCGGAGTGCCGTCGTCGCTGCCGGCTCTCATCAAGGCCAACCGCATACAGGAAAAGGCTGCTCATGTGGGTTTCGACTGGGAAGAACCTCAGCAGGTATGGGACAAGGTGAAAGAGGAGATTGCCGAGACGGAGGCAGAGATAAAAGCCGGCAATAAAGAGAATATGGAAGCCGAGTTCGGCGACCTTTTCTTCTCGCTGGTGAATGCCGCCCGACTGTATGGCGTCAATCCCGAGAATGCCCTTGAGCATACAAACCGCAAGTTCATAAACCGTTTCAACTATCTGGAAGCCAAGGTTAAAGAAGCCGGCAAAGACCTGAAGAGCATGAGCCTCAGCGAAATGGACGCCATCTGGGACGAGGCAAAGAAACAGTTCTGACAGTAAGACACCGGCTTATGATAGTTTGCATCACCGAGAAACCGAGCGTTGGCAAGGATATTGCCGCGATATTAGGCGCCACGACCCGTCGCGACGGCTATTTCGAGGGCAACGGCTATAGGGTTACATGGACTTTCGGACACCTTTGCTGCCTCAAAGAGCCCCACGACTACACTCCCTTGTGGCGCAGATGGTCGCTTGGCTCGTTGCCCATGGTGCCTCCAAAGTTCGGCATAAAACTCATCGACGACGCCGGAATAAGAAAACAGTTCGCAGTGATAGAGAGACTCATGCAGGCTGCCGACGGCATAATCAACTGCGGTGATGCCGGACAGGAGGGTGAGCTGATACAACGGTGGGTCATGCAGAAGGCGAAAGCGAAGTGTCCG
>ERZ780207.844-NODE-844-length-29991-cov-4.574091_pt1 | contig 29991 bp, 27 predicted proteins | sample MGYA00510977_ERZ780207 | MGnify/ENA primary metagenome ERZ780207 (study PRJEB29588, sample SAMEA2151383) | human gut metagenome | biome: human gut; feature: human-associated habitat; material: faeces | place: Denmark | collected 2008/2010 ...
GCAACCGCCAGCAGGTGATCGGCCACCTCGCGAAGCGGTAGGTCGCCCGCCAAGACAAGTTCCCTACTCCGCCTCAACCTAATAGACGCACGACTGGCTCGGCACATTTCCACCGCCCAGTCGTGCGTATTCGCTATCTCAGGGCAATTTTACAAAAAACACCTTAGGTTATAGTGATTATCGCAAAATTTAATGTATATTTGCAGCAAAATCACTGAATTACCGTTTGGATATGCCAGAGGGACATAGCGTATCTTGGGGATCGAGGTGAATGTGGCGAATTGTAATATGTGGGACGGTGTTCCACATATTATGAAAAAGTGAGACGCTGTCTCACAAATTCAAAATAGACCGTAACGATGAAAGATTTGACAATATCTAAAATAGAAAGACAAAACGTACTGAACAACCGTTTTGCCATAGACAAAATCCAAGAGCGTCTTGGCTTTGAGACTATATACTACAATGAACAGTTTTGGCTTACCAAAAAGATGGTGGCAGATTTCTATGAGGTAGAAGATAGAACTATAGAAAGATGCATCGCTCAAAACGAAGAAGAGCTCCTACATAACGGATATGTTTTATGTAAAGGCAAGTCGCTGAAATAGATTAAGTTACAATTTGCTCACGTCATAAATGTCGGGAGCAAAACAACCCAACTTGCCTTGTTTAGCATCCGTGCGTTCCTTAACATTGGAATGGTGCAGACTTAAACATATTTCTTCTATGCAAGCTGCATTATCCACCTTTCGTAATTTTGTACCAGCTTGGTACAAAAATTCAATTTGCGAAGAATAAAACAAATACCATTTGCGTATTTGATAGAGATTAGACCATGAAAATCCCTCTGCCTGTGGTAATTCCGCACGCAAATCTAGGCTCAACCCTTTCATAAAGTTTGCGCCCACTTATATTGTTTCTGCTTATCGCAAATGTCCCCTATCCCCCTAACCCTGCTCCGTTGTTACATTGTTACGTTTAGGATTTCACATCGCGCCTCCCCGCTTCCCCCAACCTACGGCCCTCCGAGGACCCTACGGTGACACGATAATCCTAAAAAAAGAGTGAGATTAAAAGAGAGGCTTGATGCAGAATGGCCCACCATTTGCCTTGGGACGATCACGAAAACAGCTTGAGGAAGCAAAAAAATAGCCATCGGCGCGGATAAAAATCCACAGAAATTGTGTATCTTTGCAGCTATATTACTATCACGTGAACATACAAAATGAATTTAAGAGATATAGTCACATTATTCAAGAATCACCAAATCCAATATGGGCTAAATGGTGATTCTAAATTTGAAGAATTATATAAATGGGAATTGGTATCCAAACAAAATGGACACCCAGACCCTAATGCTGTAGATTTTTCTAAAGAGATTAACTCACTTGTTCTTAGCAATCTCTGCTTCGGTACGCAGATTACAGCAATTAGAAATTTTGCAAAATATGAGCCAGAAGAGTACCGGAAACTCTTTAAAGCTCTATTTGATGAAAATATTCTTTTACAGGAAAGAATTGAAAAATTCACAGATAGTTGTAAGACTTTATGGAATGATAAGATTAAGGCAAGGGTCGGCAAAGAGACAAGTGCAATGTGTGATGAACGACTTATCAGCTGTTTCTTGACATTCTATAATCCTCAGAAATATACTTTTTACAAAGATGACGTCTATAAGAATTTATGTAAGCTTTTAGAGGTTAAACAACGAAAGGCAGGTCAGAAGCTTGTTCATTTTTACGAATTATTGGAACAATACGTTATCCCTGAAATAAAGGAAGAGGAAGAGCTGATTTTGTCAATCAATGACGAAATAAAGAATCATGGGTATACTCAAAGTATGCCGCTTACAGCCCAAACAGTATTGCGGTACTATAATAAAGCATTATTAAATAGCACTGATGCTGACAAGAAAGTCATTGAAAGGAAACTAGTTGAAACAAAAACAGACAAGGCTATGATGTACCAAAAATATATTGACTTGCTTAAAGAAAGCAAGAACCTAGTTCTTACAGGTGCTCCTGGTACTGGCAAGACCTATATGGCACAGGCCATAGCAAAAGAAATGGGATGTGGCGAGGACGAAATGTGCTTTGTGCAGTTTCATCCGTCTTACGACTATACTGATTTTGTAGAAGGTCTGAGACCTATCATGATGCCTGAAGGACAGATGGGATTTGAGCGTAAAGATGGACTATTCAAGGAGTTTTGCAAAAAAGCTATCAAGAATTTGGTTGATTCTGCAAAAAGTATTGAAAATCTCTCTAAAGAATTATCATGGGAAAACAAATTACAGCAATTTATAGATGACTCTATTGACAACGACACAAAATTTAAATTATCAAATGGAAGCGAGTTTACAATAGATGAAATTAAAGGGAGAAACATTATAGCTCATAATGATAGTAACCCCAAAACGCCATTTATTCCTATAAACGCTGATGAAATAATAGAGTTGTTGACCAATGATGTTCCACTACATATAGTGCGTGATATCCGCACCTATTTTAAGAGAAAATTTGGTACTCAACCAGATTCTTATGCATTCATTATTACGAAAGCTATTCGTGGAATGAAACACAAGGCGCAAGTTATATCAGCAAATAAAATTGAGCGTAAGCCATTTGTCTTTATCATTGACGAAATCAACCGTGGTGAGGCTTCAAAAATATTTGGAGAACTTTTTTATGCCATTGATCCTGGTTATAGAGGCAAGAAAGATATACGAGTGAAGACTCAATATCAGAACCTTGTCCCTGAAACAGATGTATTTGCAGAAGGATTTTATGTTCCTGAAAACGTATTCATTCTTGGTACAATGAACGATATAGACCGTAGTATCGAGAGCATGGACTTTGCTATGCGTCGCAGATTCACATGGAAGGAGATAAAGCCAGAAGATACACAACCTATGCTCGACACGCTCGAATGCGCAGCTAAGGCAAAGAACGTAATGGTAAGATTGAATAATGAGATATCCAAGATTGAAGGGCTTGGACCTGCCTACCAGATTGGACCAGCATACTTCTTAAAGTTGGGTGATAATAGAGGTAACTTTGAAAAGTTATGGGATATGAATATCGAGCCATTGCTTAGAGAATATATCCGTGGCTTCCGCAAATCTGACGAAATCATGGCAAAGTTGAGAAAAGCTTACTTCGATACGAAAGAAAGCAACTCAGATATTAATGACTACGAGTTGATCGATGAGAATTAACTTAACAGACAATAATATAGGACAAGTGAAAGCTGGAACATTTCTTCGAAAAGATGTCTCAGCTTTATTCCCTATTGCCGACAAGACAATAGCTCAATTATGTCATAAAAATGAGAATCTGCTTATATTTCCCTATAGCATAGAGGAATCTGATGACAAAGTCGGCGAAGCTTCTGTTATGGCCATTCTAAATACAAGTGACCCAGAAAAGGTACGTATCACCACAGGAAATGTAATGGGTTTTATCGGTGTAGGAGATCTCCAGATAAAAATTAAATCCCGATTTGACGAAGGGCGCGACGACTATCTCTTACATTACATGCTTCAAAAGGTCTTTTCGTTCAATCTCTTTGACCTTCATCACAACAACGAAAAAGAGGATGTGTTTGACTTTATCATGTTTATGTTCCCCCACTTGCTAAGAAACGCAATGCGCCAGGGCATATACAGAGAGTATCAGAACTTCAAACATAACGACACAAAATTAAAAGGTACTATTGACTGGGGACGCCATATTGCCCATAACAATCCGTTTGTAGGACATGTAGCATACTCCACTCGTGAATATACCTATGACAACGATATGACAGAGTTGATCCGTCATACGATAGAGTTTATGAAGTCAAAGAGATATGGTCAATCCGTATTGTGCTTAGACCAGGAAACTATAGACAATGTGAAATCTATAATTTCACTAACTCCTTCATATAACAAAAATGAGCGTGGTGCAATTATTGGTAAGAACCTTAGACACAAAAGTCATCCTTACTATACGGAGTACCAACCACTACAATGCCTATGCCTACAAATTCTAAGAATGGAAGAAGTAAAGTACGGAGAAACCGATGAGGAGATTTGCGGTATTCTGTTTGATGGAGCATGGCTATGGGAAGAGTATCTGAATACCATTCTACAAAAAGAAGGTTTCAAGCATCCAGAAAATAAGAAACATAAGGGTGGAATCTATTTGTTTGAAGATCATAGTGGGATCCGTTATCCAGATTTCTACAAAAATGATATTGTCCTCGATGCAAAATACAAGAATCTTGAAAGTTGTGAAAAAATTTCAAAAGTAAACCGCGATGACCTTCATCAGTTAATCACATATATCACCAACTTGCAGGCCACGAAAGGAGTTTTTATAGCTCCTTTGTCCGAGGGACTGCTGAAAATTCCAAAATCACGATTGAAGGACTCATCTGCTTCACTATATATATTAGGTATTGAGATTTGTCATAAGTCCACATCTTATGCAGACTTCTGTGATAAGATGAAAGCAAAAGAAGCATTCTTTGTAGAGGCGTTAAGAAAAATATAATGGGTCAAACAACTTATTAAAGCAGAAAAACTGTTCTTACTGCTTTTCTATCATTCTTGTCCACCACTTGCCTTGAGAGCAACCATAGAGCCCCGTGGCGAAGAAGCGCCATCACACGGCTTCTAGGTTCCGCTCCGAGATCATTGCAAAAGCCATTTGTATGATAACGCGAGCCAAGTGTTAACAGAATGTTAAAAACAGATACGGATTCCGTTAAAAGAAAGCTAACATATTGTTGTTTAATGAATAAGAATTATCTTTGTAGCGCAAAGGAGATTTAGTATGACACGGTTTGACAAACAGAAGCTTACAGAGGTTGTTCTTTACATCTTGAACAAGACGAAGGGATTGGACTATTACCACGTGTTCAAGATTATATATTTTGCCAATAGTGCACATTTGGCAAAATATGGATTTCCTATGGTTTCTGACGAGTTCTGTGCGTTGCCAGATGGACCGGTTCCTTCGGTGTTGTATAATTGCATAAAAGACGACGCTTATTGCGATCAGGACTTGAAAAAAATGCTTGAAAAGACGGTGTCCAAAGGTACGGATGACGCTTATTATATGTTGGAGGCAAAGCGCGAAGCCGACTCTGATTACCTTTCAAAAGCAGACATTGAAGCCTTAGATTGCTCTATTGCGGAAAACGGAACTCTTCCTTATGGGGAGTTGCGTGCAAAATCGCATGGTGAAGAATGGTGCCGTGCCTATAAGCAAGCAGGACGCAAAGTGATGGACATCGTCGGCATGGCCAAAGATGCGATGGCATCCGAAGACATGATAAACTATATAGAGGAAAACCTTGCGGTAGAAGCGGCATTGGCATGACAAACATAGGCGATTTACTTGGAAGTGCAGCAAATGAACTTTTACAGTCAAGCATTAATGTCGGTGATGTTTATTTGCTAAACCTTGACCCTACTAACGGCATAACGCCTAAGAATAATGACGCTACCCGCAATAAATTCTTCATCGTTCTTGGATTTGACGATGAAGGCAATGTGATAGGAGGACTGGTGATAAACTCAAAAATTAATTACAATTTACCACCCACAGTTACCGATTACCAATTACCTATAAGCGTTGAACAATGCCCTTTTCTGCAACATAATTCTTTTGTAAATTGCTCTAAAATTATTGTTGCCAAAAGGACAAAGTTCAGCAAGGAAACTTACAGGGGTGAAATCTCAGATACAGAACTGCTAAGCCTTATCATAGAGACAGTTAAAGAGAGTCCGACAATCAACAGAAAGCAACTGAAAGATTTCGGAATAATCTAATTTTCCGTCCCGCCAGAGGTTTATATGAACACTTGACGGTAGACCCCGCTTATATCGTTTTGCCTCTCGCAAATATCCTCGCCCACCTAGCCTTGCTCCATTGTTACATTGTTACATTGTTACGTTTAGGATTTCACATCGCGCCTCCCCGCTTCCCCCACCCTACGGTCACCGTGGGCCCTACGATGACACGATAATCCTAAAACAAAAGTGAGGCAAAGAGAGGGGCTTTGAAGCCGAGAATCCACCATTTGCCTTGAGACGATCACGAAAATAGTTTGAGGAAGCAAAAAATAGCCATCGGCGCGGATAAAAATCCACAGAAATTGTGTATCTTTGCAGCTATATTACTATCACGTGAACATACGATATGAACAAACAACAACTTGCCAACAAGATATGCACCAACTTGCCTTCTTCTGAAATGCGAGACGAATGGTTGACCAACTTCACAAAACGCATGGATAGACGACCTCTATGATGCCCGTCAAAGCGTACATTCTAAAAAGAAACATAGTTATTCGTGTCAGATGATCACGAGACCATGGCTGCTGAAAATGTATATTTCAAGTCAACTGGCCTCAGATGATTTCGGACTTACGGATGAACAAATATTTAATCTTATAGGTAATCATAATATGGAACCACGGATACCAAAAGAAGATGATCACGATCAGTTAGATTCTGGTCATAAAATAGTACTCATATTCCTATTATTCATACTCATGCTTTTCGTAAATCGTGCATGTGCTCAAACAGCACAATATGACACAGCTATTGTAAGGTATCAGAATATCGAACGAATTGGATCTCAAACAACAGACAAAAGTACAGTTCGTTACTACGCAGTTTACAATGATAAACAAGAGAATATCTCAGAACAACGATTCGAAAGTAGAGACAACAATCTACGACACCAAGTTCTATTTCTATCGTGATAAGGATATAAAACTTGATATAGCAATAGAAAAATGTTAAGATATGAGCAGTGAGAAATTTCATAATACCTCTATAACCATCAAAGGTTTGTTGGGGTTGATAGAAGCAAAAGATATAGCTATTCCAGAAATACAAAGACCATTTGTCTGGAAAAATAGCCAAGTCAGGGACCTTATAGATTCACTCTACAAGGGCTATCCTACTGGATATATAATTCTGTGGAAGAATCCTAATGTAAAATTAAAGGATGGAACGATTTCTTCTGGTAAGAAGGTAATCATAGACGGCCAGCAACGTATAACTGCACTTATGACTGCGATAGCTGCACAAAAAGTGTTCAATAACGAATTCAAAGAAAGCCGTGTCAAGATCGCGTTTAATCCTTTTGCGGCATTAGAATATGCCAAAGGAAACAGTGAAGCTGAAATGTTTGCTGTTCAAACACCAGCTCATATCAAGAGTAAAAATTGGATTCCTGATATATCAGAGATATTCAGTACAAAATTCTCTTCATGGACATTCATACCAAAGTACATAGAAGAAAATCCAGAAATGTCCGGTAATGACTTGCAGCAAGTTTTGGATCTGTTAAAAAGCGTAGAAACAACTCAAATCGGCGTTATAGAGCTTTCTGAAAAACTTGACATAGATGTAGTTACTGATATATTTATCCGCATTAACTCCAAGGGGACTCCTTTGAGTCAGGGAGATTTTGTTATGTCAAAAATGGCGGCAGATGAACAACATGGAGGTAATACACTCCGTAAGATCGTTGATTATTTCAGTCATTTGGCTGTTGTTCCGACATATTATGAGTACATAAAAAACAACGATAAAGATTTCGCATCTACCCCATATCTGCAAAAGCTTTCATGGCTTGCAGACGACAAGGAAACGGTATATGATCCAGGATGTGACGATGTGATACGTGTAGCTTTTATGCATAAATTGAAACGAGCCAAACTTGCCAATTTGGTTCAACTTCTTACAGGTCGTGATTTTGAGACACGTGAATTTAAGGAAGAAATAATTGATGATACTTTCAATAAAATGTATGAGGGTGTATTGAATGTCATCAGTCAGCACAACTTTACGCAATTTATGATAGCCATTAAGTCTGCTGGATTCATATCCAACAAAATGGTTACTTCAAATATGGCACTGGATTTTGCCTATACTATTCATTTGTTGCTACAAGAATCAGACGTGCCTGTTGCGGAAAGAAAAAGAATAGTACAGAAATGGTATGTCTTGTCTGTTCTGACAGGCCGATACAGTAGTTCTCCAGAATCAGCTTTTGCACGTGATATTCGTCAAATAACTGAACAAGGAGTGCCAGCTATGTTAAAAGCTATGGAAGATGCTATATTGTCTGAAAATTTCTGGAATATTGCTGTTCCACAGAATCTTTCAGTGACATCTACAAATAATCCAACATATCTAGTATATTTGGCTTCACAAGTTTATTTCAACGACATATCTCTGCTTTCAACAAATATAACTGTTAGAGAGCTTATCAGTCTTGGAGGCGATGTGCATCATGTATTTCCAAAGCAATACTTGATAAACAATCACTATGCAAAGAATCTGTATAATCAAGATGCAAACTATGCTTATCTTGATAGACCTGTCAATGAGTCTATCGGCAAAAAGTCTCCAAAGGAATATTTTAGTCTTGCATTAGAACAATGTCAAACAAAAGTGGCAGTTTGTGGTTCAATTACGGATGAAGATTTACTTCAGAAGAATCTTACTATGAATTGCATCCCTTCTGAAGTATTCAAAATGGACCATAACGATTATGTCCATTTCTTGGAAGACCGCCGATTATTGATGGCAAATAAAATTAGAAAGTATTACGATAGTTTGTAATTGAATTAGCATGGCAGGAAACTCATCCTGATATTGAGGTAAACTTTGTGGAAAACGAAAGTGATACTCAAGGTGATACCCAAGGTGATACCCAAGGTGTCCCTCAAGATGTCACTCAAGGTGACACTCAAGGCGATGATTTAGATAAATGGATAGAATACCAAGTAGCTGTTTATCCTAAAATAATAGAATACAAGAATTCTATGGATGATGACTTCGCATTCGAAGAAGAAAATGGAGAGCAGAAAGGTGGACCAAAAACAAGCAAGGTGGACCAGAAAGGTGGACCAGAAACTCGAGAGGCCATTCTGCAACTTATATCCGAGAACGCAAGTATCACTTCGCGCGAAATGGCCAACAGATTGAATATCAACAGGAGTGCTATATCTAAGCATCTTAAGAGGATGCAAGACGACAACATGATTCGTCGCGAGGGGTCACAGAAGTCTGGTCGCTGGATTATCATACAATAAAAAAAGGTGTATTCACCCCATTCGCTTTCATTGTTACATTGTTACATTGTTACATTGTTACGTTTAGGATGTCGTGGGCGTGCTCAACGACCAAGACGATTATACCAAGAACCGCAACTATTGGAAGTATCTGAAGACGAAGCTGAAGAAGGAAGGAAACGAACTGGTTAGTATCACTAACCAGTTGAAAATTCTTGCTCCGGATGGCAAAAGACGTTTAACTGATATCCCATGGCGTTGCATAGGTCGCTTTCGTGGACACGGACCTGACTTTTAGCAGAAATGGCCTCCGATTGCCCTGACTTTTAGCAAAAACCAGCCACTTATTGCCCTGACTTTTAGCAAAAAATAACCTCCGATTGCCCTGACTTTTAGCAAAAAGTCGTATCTTTGCGCTGTGAATCAGCAAATTACACGAAAATGACGTATTACAAGCGAAACATAGACAAAAAACTCTTGGAATGGAAGACATCTCAAAGAAGGAAGCCTTTGCTGATACGCGGGGCAAGACAGGTGGGGAAATCGTCTGCGGTACGCCAGTTGGGCAAAGAGTTTAAGTACTTTGTGGAGATCAATTTGGAAAGTCAACCATCTATCCGAGGACTTTTTCCAAAGGATATTGACGTGCATAGGACTTGTGAGGGAATCAGTGCCACCACAGGCATTCCTATCATACCTGGGGAGACGCTGCTTTTCATAGACGAGATACAAGTGAGTCAGGAAGCTATCATGTCGCTTCGTTATTTCAAAGAGGATTATCCAGAGCTACATGTCATAGCCGCGGGATCTCTGCTGGAGTTCACCCTGGAGGAGCTGCCTTCTTTTGGAGTGGGGAGAATACGCTCACTATACATGTACCCATTCTCCTTTGACGAATTTCTTATGGCGCAAGGTCTGGAAACGACGGTCAGCTACAAGCACCAGGCTTCGCCTTCTTCTCCGCTTCCCGATGCCGTCCACAACAAACTGGTGGAACAATTGAAGACGTTCTATCTCGTGGGCGGTATGCCAGCCGCGGTCACAGAATGGATAGCGTCCCAAAGCTACATCGAGTGCGCCCATGTTCACAATGACATTCTGGACACCTACCAAGATGACTTTGCCAAGTATAAGTCGCGCGTGTCTCCAGCTTTGCTGAGAAAGGTCATGCGCTCCGTAGCTTTGCAGGCAGGCAGCAAGTTTGTCTATAGACAGGTGGCCGACGATGTTCGCTCTTCGGTCATCAAAGACGCGCTTCATCTATTGACATTGGCGGGACTGATAAAGCCGGTGACGCATAGCGATGGAAATGGTGTTCCACTGGGAGCAGAAGAGAATGATAGCTACAAGAAATATCTTTTTTTAGACTTGGGACTGATGCAGACCATGCTGGGCACTCCTGCCGCCAATGTCCTTTTGGCTTCGGAAGTTGATTTTGTCAACAAAGGGGCTGCTTCGGAAATGTTCGCAGGCTTGGAACTCGTTAAGAACCATGACTGTTTCCAAAAGGCAGAAATGTATTATTGGCAGAACATGTCAAGGGGTTCCAATGCGAAGATTGATTACCTGGAGGCCAAAGAGGGGGTGGTTGTACCAATAGAAGTGAAGGCTTCCACCAAAGGCAGTATGCAAAGCTTATGGCTATTTATGAGGAAGAAAGCCCTTCACCATGCTGTTCGTACTTCCTTGGAGAATTTTGGGACGTTTGAGTATATTGACAAAGAAGCACAAAATGCACTCCGCCACATAGACGTTGTGCCACTTTATGCCATGAGCAATTTATAGCACCACTTCTTGGTTGGACCGACTGGATAGTCGCTGTCAGTACAGTACGGGCTGTGATCGGCGTATCGATTGCAGCCCGTACTGGCGTCTTGCGCCCCTTGCGCCCGCCCGAAAGACACGTTTTTGGCGAACATTTCGCACACTATCGACGAACCAAATGAAAATGTGCGCGCATTTGATAGGGAAATGGGTACTTTTGCACACAAATCATCAAAACAAACCTACGTATGAACACCATCAGACTTTTCCTGTTTCCGACAGAGTGGTCCGCCACGCTCGTCCTGTTTTTTTTTCGCACTCCGCCGTATGGCCAACTGCCAGAACCTATGGGAGGTTTTGATCCTCTTGGGCTTCTTCCTATCCATCTTTTTCATGGTGTGTCTGGCCTCGCTGACCTATGCGCGCATGGACACGCACGTGAGGGATTGGGCCAAACTGATCGCCGTGCTCGCCACGCCAGTAGTCGTGTACGCCGTGCCTGCATAGCGAGCAAAACGAGAAAAACGAGAAAAATCGCATGGGCCGCGATCTAAATGAAAATGTGCGCACCACGGCTTGCGAAACCCGTACCTTTGCAAACGAATTCTGGCGACACCAGCAGCGCAAGAAAGGCGCGACGGACTGTCATAAAGGATGAGCATAGAGCGAAGGCCGCCCAGCGGCACGAGGTCTATCAAGAGAGAACCAATAAACAAAATGATCAACTCAAAACTATCAAAGTCATGAAACGAAGAAACATTTACATCGCCAGCACACTCGTGCTCGCACTGGTCCTGATGGTGGGATTCCCTACCTCGGCAAGACCCCAAATTCACGTTAAGGTGAAAACACCCAACTTGTATGTCAACATTATACCCTCTATCACCAAAATCCAGCAAATGGTAGAGCGAGTGGAAAAGGGGATCAAGATCCCCAACTTTGCGGTTCCCCAACCCAATATGAATTCCGTGGCTTCAAGAACACACATCCTGCAACTGCCGGAAGCTCCCTGTCCGAAGCCCGCCAAGACTGCAAAGCCCGTCAAAGCCTCCCCACTCCTCAAGGTCGCGCCGACTCCCGCCCTCTTGGCAGCCAAAGCTGCCAAGGAGAAGAAGCGCCGAAAGACGATAGAGACCATCATCAGTCGCTTCACGACCTACGCCGCTATCAACACCCAGCCGTGGGACTCCTACGACCCCACAGAGTTTCCGATCACCCTGGATCAGGAAAAGCTGGCAGAACTGATAGAGGAGGAGCTGCGCAACATCGGAGCTGACAAGGACTTGATCGTCAACCGTAGCGAGTATCAGTACGTCTATGCCACGATCCCGGCCAACTGCGAAGGCGTGCCGAGCATCATGTTCATGGCCCACATGGACATCACACCCGAGTGTGTCGGCGAGGACATCACCCCCATCGTACACCGCAACTACGATGGCGGCGACATCCTGTTGCCAGCCGGCATCACCCTCAGTCCCCAGACGCCTCAGGGCAAGCACCTGGCCAACTGTGTGGGCAAGACCATCATCACGAGCGACGGATCCACGCTGCTGGGCGCCGACGACAAGACGGGCTGCACAATCCTCGTCACGCTCATCGAGACCATCCTCAAGGATAAGAAACTGAAGCATGGCGACCTCCACTTCGTCTTCTCACAAAACGAGGACATTGGCCGTGCCGCCGACCGCTTCGAGGAGGAGTATGTAGCTGGACAGCCTGACATCGTCATCGACGTGGACGGCAACGACCCCACGGCCTTCTCGGTGGAGAACTTCACCGCGGCCGCCCGCACCTACCGCTTCCATGGCAAGAACGCTCATCCCGGCAACGGCTTCTACACCAAGTATGGCGACGCGCTGACCGCTGCTTCCTACTTCATCGGACAACTGCCGCCCGAGACTCACCCCTCGGCCAGCAAGGACAAGGAGGGCTACATCCACTGCTACTCTGTCTCTCACCCCACCGACGAGATGGGCAATGAGATAACGGAGGACTATCTCGTGAAAGTGCGCCTGCGCTATTTCGACGCCCAGGATGGCGACACGTTCCGCCAGGTTCTGGACGAGGCCTCCAAGCTCACGGCCAAGGCTTTCCCCTATGTCATGATTGACGCCGACCCCGAGGTGATGCAGTATGAGAACGTGGCCTACACGATGTATCCCGGCCTGTGCGACCTGATCATCAAGGCGGCAGAGAAAGAGGGCGTGAAACTGACGCCCCGCAGCGAGCGTGGCGGCACGACAGCGGCCATGCTGGCGGCCAAGGGACAGAAGGGCGGCCCCTGCCTCTACAGTGGACAACAGGCTGAGCACAGCATCTACGAGTGGACTTGCGCCGAGGACATGTATCAGATGGTCATGGTGGCAAGATCCATCATCGAGACTGTGGCCAACCAGTGAGACCGGCCTCCGCTATCAAGGAGGAAAACTGAACCGAACGCTCGGAAAGAAGCCGAAGATTCGGAAAGGAATGAACCCGGACATGCGGAAAGAAAGGAACCGAAGTCTCGGAAAGATATGAACTGAACACGCGGGAAGAAACGAACTGAACGCACGAAAGAACCGAAAAGCAGACTCGCCCGCTTCACGGACGACCCGACCCAATAGCTGCTGCGCTTATCACAAGCAAACAGAGAGTAAAAACAACTTTGACTAAGACACTATATATATACCAACAAAAAAAGAAGGGCAGCAGCGGGCAGACCTCCTACAGAAACCGCGCCGAACTCGTGTCGAGAGGACACCGGACGGCAGCAGGGGGAGGATCTGCCCACACGGGGGAGGGAGCCGTGGAGCGAGGCGGCGTTGCGTTTTGGCGGGACATCCGCCTCGCAAGGGCGTTTAATCTGAAAAAATTTTGGGCATCAGCGTTTTTTCCGTAACTTTGCAGAACAAGACATCAAGAAGCGTTATGGAAAGAGAAAGAATAGCGCGTGTGGACCTCCAATCGCCCCGCCCCTCGTCGGCGGCAGTGAGAGAGATGGCGGAAGCAGCGCGCACAAAATACGTATTGATACAGTTGACCGACAACACCGTCTCCTTGGGCTACGGCGCGGAGCAAAGGCTGCTCCAGGTGGCCGACAGCACGGGGGCCGTCATGGTCTATGCCGACTTCTACGAGACGGAAGAGGGCCAGCGGGCGAAACACCCCGTGATCGACTACCAGGAGGGTGCGCTGCGAGACGACTTCGACTTCGGGCCGCTGGTGCTCGTTAGGACGAACGCGATCCAGCGCTGCGACCTCGGCGCCAACTGGCTGTATGGTGGCTGGTACGACCTGCGTCTGCAACTGAGCCAGCAGGGCGAGATCTTCCACGTCAACGAATACCTCTACACGGAGGAGAAGCAACCCGTGAGCGCAGAAGGCGAACGCCAGTTTGACTATGTCGATCCGCGCAACCGCGACGTGCAGGTGGAGATGGAGCAGATCGTGACGGAGCACCTGCGGGCAGTGGGCGGCCTCGTCCATACCGACCGCTACCAGAAGCCCGACGTGGAGGGCGACTTCCCCGTCACGGCCTCCGTCATCATCCCCGTGCTCAACCGCGCCAAGACCATCGGCGACGCGGTGGAGTCGGCCTTGGGACAGGAGACTGGCTTCGACTTCAACGTCCTCGTGGTGGACAACCATAGCACCGACAGCACCTCGGACCTGATAGAGCGACTGGCGGCCAGCGACCCGCGCGTCGTCCACATCATCCCCGAGCGCGAGGACCTTGGTATCGGTGGCTGCTGGAACTGGGCCATCAACGACCCGCGCTGCGGACGCTACGCCGTGCAGCTCGACAGCGACGACCTCTATCTCGACAGCCACACGCTGCAGCGAGTAGTCGATGCCTTCCAGGAGCAGGACTGCGCCATGGTGGTGGGCTCCTACCGCATGTGCGACTTCCAGTTGCAGACGCTTCCGCCGGGCGTGATCGACCACAAGGAGTGGACGGACGACAACGGAGCCAACAACGCCCTGCGCATCAACGGACTGGGAGCGCCACGGGCCTTTCTCACCTCGATAGCAAGGGGCATCGGATTTCCCAACACCAGCTATGGCGAGGACTATGCCATGGGACTGGCCGTAAGCCGGCAGTATCGCATCGGCCGCATCTACGATCCGATCTATCTCTGCCGCCGCTGGACGGGCAATAGCGACCACGGACTGAGCATCGAGAAGACCAACGCCAACAACTTGTACAAAGACCGACTGCGCACCATCGAACTGCGGGCGCGCATCAGCCTCAACAACGACCTCAAAGCATGACGCTCTCCGAGTTTTTCCACAATCAGATGGCCACATGGCCGGAGACGGCCGCACGCTACGCCGACCTGGCACGCGTGGAGGTGAGAGACTTCGGTGCGGTCAGTGCCCAGTACAACCCCGCACGCATGGTGAGCACGGGGGCCAAGGTCGATAAGAAGACGCTGGCCCAGCGTCCCTGCTTCCTCTGCAAGGACCATCGTCCTGAGATTCAACAGGAATGGGCCTTCGGCGAGGACTTCGACGTGCTCGTCAATCCCTTCCCCATCCTCCCGACCCATTTCACGATCGCCGCCAGGCGCCACCGCCCCCAGACAATCCTCGACACCTATGCCACGCTCTACGAACTGGCCGACCGCTTCGAGGGCACCCTGTTCTTCTACAACGGGCCGAAATGTGGGGCCAGTGCGCCCGACCATCTCCACTTCCAGGGGGGAGACGGAAGTGTGGTGCCGCTCTGCCGCGACTGGCGCGGATGGAGGGAACGGCTACGGGAGGTGGCGCGGCTGGACGCCGACAACCGCCTCTGCACCATCGAGGACTACCCCTTCCCCACCCTGGTGCTGATCAGCAACGACAAAGCCCTGGCGCAGACGCTTTTCCGCCGGGCCTATGCTGCCCTGCCCTGCCATCCCGGCGACACCGAGCCGATGCTCAACGTGCTGGCATGGCGAGAGGAGGATAGCGTCGTCACCATCCTGCTGCCTCGGGAGAAGCACCGCCCCGCCTGCTACACGGCCTCGTGCGAAGCAGACCGCATGCTCATCTCGCCGGGTGCGCTCGACATGGCAGGACTGGTCATCACGCCGCGCAAGGAGGACTTCGACCGACTGACGCCCTCGCTGCTGGTGAAGACGGTCGGCGAGGTGGCGCTTGGGCAGGAGGCCTTCGCCAAGGTGTTGCGCCGTCTGCAGGAACCGAGGGTCGCCGTAGGCATCACGAGCGGGCCGGAGGTGGCCTTTGTCCTGGAGGGCTCCTTCATGGTCGATGGCACGCTACAGACGGGACCGCAGACCGTGAGGGCAAAGGACGGAAGGCTTCTTTGGCAGGAAAACTCATACGACACGCTCACGTTCGCTCCCCATTCCCCTCAGTCTTCGTTCACGCTGCCCGAGGTCACGATCGGCATCGGATTCCACTGGGAGCGCAAGGAGGCACAGACCTTCGAGGGGATGCTGCGGCTGGAGGCCGACGGCGATCGGGTGTGGGTCATCAACGAACTGCCCGTGGAGCGCTATCTCGCCAGTGTCATCTCCAGCGAGATGCGGGCCACCTCGTCGCCATCGCTCCTGCGGGCCCATGCCATCATCTCCCGCAGCTGGCTCCTGACGCAGATGGCGCATCGCATCAATGCGGACCATCCCTCGGAGGAGACCTGTGGAGGATGGGAGACGGAGGAGGAACTGGTGCGCTGGTACGACCGCGACGACCACCAGCGCTTCGACGTATGCGCCGACGACCATTGCCAGCGCTATCAGGGCATCACCCGCATGGTGTCGGATCATGTGGAGGAGGCGATACGCAGCACCTATGGACAAGTATTGTGGGACGGCAAGGGCATTTGCGACGCGCGCTTCAGCAAGTGTTGCGGTGGTGCCACGGAGGTCTTCTCGGCCTGTTGGCAGGATGAGGACAAGCCTTATCTCGCCGCCTTCCTCGACCGCCCCGCGCAAGCAGGCCAGGCGGCAGACGCGCTGCCCGACCTGACCGACGAGGAGACGGCCCGCAAGTGGATTCTCTCCGCACCGCCCGCTTTCTGCAACACGCAGGACAAGCAGGTGTTGCGCCAGGTGCTCAACGGCTACGACCAGGAGACGGCAGACTTCTATCGCTGGCACATCGACTACACCCAGGAGGAACTCGCCAGCCTCATCGCCCGCAAGACGGGACTGCGCTTTGGCAAGATCCTCGACCTCGTCCCCCTGGAGCGCGGCAAGAGCGGACGCATCGTCCGCCTGAAGATCGTGGGCACGGAAAGGGAGCGCGTCATCGGCAAGGAATTGGAGATACGCCGCACGCTGAGCGAGAGCCACCTGAAGAGCAGCGCCTTCGTCGTCACGACGCAGCAGGGCGCCGACGGCATCCCGCAGTCGTTCCACCTCTCGGGTGCAGGCTGGGGCCACGGCGTGGGACTGTGTCAGATCGGGGCGGCCATGATGGGCGAGAAGGGCTACGACCACAAGGCCATCCTCCGCCACTACTACCCTGGCGCCACGCTGAAAACGCTTTACAAACCTTCCATAGAACAATGATTATGACCGAGAATAGCAAGCGACATATCAACCCGTGGGCGTGGGTGCCCTCCCTCTATTTTGCCGAGGGACTGCCCTACGTCGCCGTGATGACGATAGCCGTCATCCTCTACAAGAAGATGGGCATCTCCAATACGGACATCGCCCTCTATACTGGCTGGCTCTACCTGCCGTGGGTCATCAAGCCCTTCTGGAGCCCGATGGTCGATCTCGTCCGCACCAAGCGCTGGTGGATCGTCACCATGCAGGCGGTCCTCGCCATCGCCTTCGCAGGCATCGCCTTCTTCATCCCCGCACAGTTTTTCTTCCGGCTCACACTGGCGTTCTTCTGGCTGGTGGCCTTCACGTCGGCTACCCACGACATCGCGGCCGACGGCTTCTACATGCACGGCCTCGACAGCCACGAGCAGTCGTTCTTCGTCGGCATACGCAGCACGTTCTATCGCATCTCCACCATCGCGGGACAAGGACTGCTCGTCATCATCGCAGGACTGATAGAGGACCATACGGGCAAGATACCGCTCTCCTGGACGGTGGTCTTCGCCATCCTCTCCATCCTCTTCTTCCTCGCGAGCCTCTACCACGCCTGGGCGCTCCCCAGGCCTGCCTCCGACCGCCACGCCCCCGACCGCACGGTGGGTGGCATCCTGCGCGAGTCGCTGCTGACGTTTCGATCGTTCTTCATGAAGAAGAACATCGTCCCCGCCCTGCTCTTCATGTTGCTCTTCCGTCTGCCCGAGGCGCAACTCGTCAAGATTATCAACCCCTTCCTCCTCGACCCGATAGCGAAGGGAGGACTCGGCCTCTCGACCAGCACGGTGGGCATCGTCTATGGCACGGTGGGCATCATCGGACTGACCTTGGGTGGCATCCTCGGTGGCATCGCTGCCTCGCAAGGGGGACTGAAACGCTGGCTTTGGCCGATGGTCTGCGCCATCACGCTCCCCGACCTCGTCTATGTCTATCTCGCCTACGCCCAGGACAGCGCGCTATGGATCGTCAACACCTGCGTCTTCATCGAGCAGTTTGGCTACGGATTTGGCTTCACGGCCTACATGCTCTACCTCATCTATTTCTCGGAGGGCGAACACAGCACGTCCCACTACGCCATCAGCACGGGCTTCATGGCCCTGGGAATGATGCTGCCGGGCATGATGGCCGGATGGCTGCAGGAACTCATCGGCTAACTACCGCCACTTCTTCCTCTGGACGATCCTCTGCTGCGCGGCAACGTTTGTCGTCTGCCTCTTCATCAAGATCGACCCTGAGTTTGGCAAGAAGAAACAGCAGGTATAAGGGAAAATAGTACAATGATGGAAAAGGGAAGCAATCTGGTAAGAGAAAGGGCTGCAAGGGCCTGGGAACGCCACCTCTCATGGGTTCCCACGCTCTATCTGCTGCGCGGCATACCCTATGTCGCCATCCTCGCCCTCGTGCCCATTGTGCTCAACCGCATGGGGGTGAGCAATGCGGTCAACCTCTTCTGCTGCTCCTTGGGCCTCATCCCCTTCATCCTCCGCCCGCTGTTGGGCCGCTTCTCCCGCCAACTGACCGACTGCCACCATCTCATCCTCTACGCCGAAGTGCTGATGGGACTGATCTTCCTGGCAATGGGGATCGTGCTGCGGCTGAAAGTATGGCTTCCCGCCTTCCTCTTCCTCTTCTATGCCGAGGCCTTCGCGGCGGCCTTCCACGACGTGGGGATAGGCCGCTACTTCATGATCTGCTCCGAGCGTCGCTTCTACCAGCAGTTGCCCGCCACACGGGCTGCCGCCACCTGCGCCGCCTTTGCCCTGGCGCTGGGCATTCCCGCGATGGTGGGAGGCAACCTGGAGGTGATCCATCGCCGCATACCGATGGCGTGGAGCACGGTCTGCGAACTGCTGGGGGGCTTCATCCTCCTGCTGGCGGTCTATCATGCCGTGGTCCTCGTGCCGCTCGGTGAGCAACTGGTGCGCAAGCGCAACGACTACAAGGCGCTGCTGATCGAAGACCTCCGCAAACTGACGGACCGTCGCTATTTCCGCTTCGAGATGCTCTTCCTGCTGCTCTTCCTCCTCCCCGAGGGCTTCTTCTACCGCGTCGGCATCCTGTTTCTTGTCGACCCCGGGAGCAATGGCGGACTGAGCCTCTCGCCACAAGAACTGGCCTTCACGCAGGGCACGGTGGGTGCCTTCGGCATGCTGCTCGGTTGCCTGCTCGGCGGACGCTGCATCCACCTCCACGGCTTCCGCTATTGGCTGTGGCCGATGACGCTCGCCATCACGCTGCCAAAAGTGTTCTACGTCCTGATGGCCTACACGCTTACGACCAGCTTCTCCCTGATCACCCTCAGCGTCTTCCTGGAGCAGTTTGGTTTTGGCTTCGGCATCATGGCCTTCGTCGCCTACCTCGCCCACCTCTCACGGGGCTACCATCCCGTCATGTTCTACTCCTACTGCTTTGCCCTCGCTGCCATCGGCATCACGGTCTCGGGCGCACTCTCCGGCATCCTCGCCGACTACCTCGGCTACCGCATCTACTTCGCCCTACTGATGCTCCTCTCCCTCGCCTCCTATCTCGCTGCTGCCTTCGTGCGCACCGAGCCGATAGAGGGTCTGAAACTGTGATCATGGCGAGAAAGGATACCATGGAATAACACGTTTTCACCTTGACTATTTCCTGCTGATTGTCCTGGCGAAGCGTTGTATATAGTTGTTTCGCTACAAGCAACCTTGGGTCTGCATGGGCCTCGAAGAGGCAATGTCCCCGCGAAGCGTTGTAACTCGTTGTAAAAGTTGTTCAAGTTGTTTTCTATATGTCCACGTCGAATCACTCCATGTCCCGGACGAACCTGACAAAGGGTCTGAAACGGTGAGCGAGGACAAGAGGGGCTGAACTTTTTCTCCCTGCTACTCGCTTTTTCCAGAAATTTTATGTAAGTTTGCATCCATGAAGCAATTATTGACCATCCTTGGGCCCACGGCAAGCGGCAAGACGACCCTTGCCACACGCCTTGCCTATGAGCTGGATGGCGAAGTCATTTCCGCCGACAGTCGTCAGGTCTATAGAGGCATGACGATCGGCACGGGCAAAGACCTCGCCGACTATGTGGTGGAGGACACACCGATCCCCTACCACCTGATAGACATCTGTGACCCAGGAACGAAATACAACCTCTTCGAATACCAGCGCGACTTCCTCCAGGCCTACGAGGACATCCACCGTCGTGGACGCCAACCCGTGCTCTGTGGCGGCACAGGACTTTATATCGAGGCCGTACTGCGAGGCTACCAGCTCTCGCCCGTGCCCCAGAATCCCACGCTGCGGGCAGAACTGGAGGGGAAGACGCTCGACGAGCTGACCGTCATCCTCCAGGACCTGAAGGCGCGCAACCACTCCACGATGCACAACCGCACGGACGTAGACTCCTGTCAGCGGGCCATCCGCGCGATAGAGATAGAGGAGTACAACCTCCATACGCCCACAGAGAACCGCCAGGTGCCACCCATCCCCTCCACCATCATCGGCACATGGGTCGATAGGGAGACACGCCGCGCACGCATCACGCGCCGTCTGCGCCAACGACTGGAGGAAGGAATGGTAGAGGAGATAAAAGGTCTGCTCAAGACAGTCCCCGCCGAGGACCTGATCTACTACGGTCTGGAATATAAGTTTGTCACCGAATATGCCCTCGGGCGCACCTCCTACGACGAGATGTTCAGCCGCCTGGAAATCGCTATCCACCAGTTTGCCAAACGACAAATGACCTGGTTTCGGGGCATGGAGCGCCGCGGCCTCACCATCCACTGGATCGACACGCAGCGCCCCATGGCAGAACAAGTGGCGGAGGTATTGCGCCTTATGGCGTGACTTTTATAGCCTGCGCATCATGGCGTAAGTTTTAAGAAATGCGCATCATGGCGTAAGTTTTATGGAATGCGCCTCATGGCATAAGTTTTATGGAATACGTCTCATGGCGTGACTTTTATGAACAAAGGCATAAAAGTCACGCCATGCTTTTATTTTCTCAATAAGCACACAACATCCTGCACCAGGTTCACGGCCTCCTGCTGCGTAGGCTTTTGTTCCCGCGCCAGCAGCACCTGCATCAAGTAGGTCTGCCCCTTGCCGACCGTCACGCTCTGAGCATAACTGATCGAATGGAGAGTAAACTCATTCGGCGTCACCACTGTGTCGCGGACCACCTCCCCCGCAGTCCTCGCTATCGAATCGGTGGGGATAAACGGGACAGGATCGCAGTCGTAATAGATGGTTTCCATCTTCCTGGCCTTGACACAAGCGACGAGTTTGTTGGAATCCCGTTTCGTGCAAGCATCGAGCTGGTTGTTGGAAACCTGTCCCGTGCAAGTATCGAGTTTGTTGGAAGCCAGCTCCGTCACTCTGATCTCCATGCAGTCGTAATTCTCATAGTCATACACCTTGGCATGGCCTTCCACCACCTTGCAGATCCGATCCTGCAGCGAATGGTTAATACTGTCCGCCACCCAGCGCTTCTTTGACCAAAGGTCGTAGAGCGTATAATAACCATTGCGCCTCATCTCCAGCACACCAATCCGATTGTTGGCCGTGTGAAAGGCGAAGGAGTCAAACTCCGGTTTTACCAGCATTCCGTAACGATCGCGCAAGCCCACCTTCCCCGTCTCCTGGTCCTCGACGACGAGAATGCCCGGGTAAGCATCAAGGCGCTGACGGAACACCCTGGCAACATCCAGGCAACAGTAGGGATTGCTGCCAATAGCCATGCAGGGCAGCAATACGCCCAGATAGCCCACAGCGACTACATAGAAAGGCAGGTCCTTCACGCTCCTGAGGAGTCCACCACAAGCATAGGCCATCGCACAAAGACTGAGAGCGAGCATCGCCACACGCTCCACCCCCGCGTCAAACTGCGACAAGAAGAACGTGACCATGGCAACGGCCACCACCCACAGTTTCCCCATCGCCACACCACGGAGCCTTTGCAGCAGATAAAGACTGACCATGGGCGCCACAACACAAGCCAAGGCGCAAGCACGGTCGTAGAGGGCCAGCCCGAAATACAAGGCAAAGAGCGCCACCAACAGCAGGGCGCAGTAGGTCTTGGCCCGTCGGTCCGTCCAAAGCAACAGTCCCATCGCTTCCTTCCACGTCAAGTTGTCCACCATACCACCCTTGCGCATCGCATTGACGGCATAGGCAACGACAGGAAACAGTCCCAGCCATACTTTCAGCACCCACTGGAACACTTCCTCCCCTGGCTTGTCCGCCTCCATGCCCATCACGGCATACGCCTTCGAGGTAACAAACCACATATGCACATCAGCATCCATCAACCATTTGAGTGCCATCAGTGCAAGAGCAACCAGCCCCGAGGCCCAAGCCTTTTTCTCACCCTTGTAGAGGGCGAAAGAGCACACGATGCGAAACAGTACCATCAATGCCACTAGATTGACAGGGAAGTACGGGAACCAGCCATAGCCAGCTACCACCACGACTATTGCCCACAAGAAGCAGATAGTCCAATCCAAACCATAAAACGCCTTTTTCACACTACTGTTAATTCCTTTTTCCATCATAATGATTTCCTTTGTTTTGATTTATAGATTTTATTTGTCATCTTATTGATTTATTGATTCACTTTGTCACCTTGACGATTCCTTTGCCAATGTGTTGATTCTTTTGCTATCGTAATAATTCTTTTTGCTTCAACTCAAGTCTATTCCCTCGCTACTCCACTTCCATCAGAATAGCCGTATAATTATCGTCGCCATACTTCCAGCAGCTAAGGTCGAAACCATGCAGTATCTCCTCCAGCGACTTCTCTTCCATCATCCTTGCCTCCAAGTCCTCGGGCTCCATACTCTTGTGGACCCCATCGGAGCAAAGCAAAATCCGGTCGCCCGAACAAACAGGAAGTTGCACCACGTCGGCAATCGCCTCCTCCGGATGACTGCTGAAGAAGCTGCGCGCCACGATCTCGTACCCAAAGCTCAACCTCACATGGTCCTGCGTCTGATACACCACCCCTTGTCCTGGCCGCTGCAGATAGCACCTGCTGTCTCCCACATGAGCTATAGTCACAATGTCCCCCTCGATGCTTGCCATCACCATCGTCGTTCCCATCTCCTTCAGTCCTACCTCTCTCGCCTTCTGCTCGATAGCACGCGTCGCCTCCTGGCAAGCCTCCACGACCTTAGCCTCGCTATCCCTTTCCTCCGCATGCTGCTCCCAGTATGCCGACATAACATGGGCCACCGTCTCGCTCGCCACCTCCCCGCAAGCGTGACCACCCATCCCATCACACACGATACCCCAAAAGCACCCCCTCTCCTGCTGGTCCATGACCACGAAGAAGTCCTCATTGTTAGAACGCCTTCCCTCCTTACTGATTGTCGCATACCTGATCTTCATTGCTTGTCCTTTCTTTATATCCATATAGTTATTTCAACATCACTCGAAGCTATCACACTCCTTTATGACAAAGAGGGGATGAAAGTAACCCATCTATCACTGGAAAAACATAGAATTTTCAAAATCTATAAAATTGGCAACATAAATGACTAATTTTGCAACGCCATTAGACTAAAGAGCCTGAAAAGTGAACGGCTATCCCCGTTTTGGGTGGGTGGACATCCTCCGTTTTCAGCAGCTATGATTAAGTAGTATGATTCGTTCTTGCGTGGAAACATGATGTAGCAAATGTTCCATTTCTTTATTGGAACATTTGCCACTAACCACATTTGCATCCATTTTCTCATACTGGATAGAGAGTACAGAAGTTATTCTGTCTTTTGGATGAATTATCAGCATAACGTCTTGCCTTTTGAATAGGAAAAATTATAATCCGTTAGCCATCATCTGACAATATCGAGCATACCATCGTTTTTTCTCAGGTGTGTCTATTGGTTCATATTCACTAATGACACAACTTGTATAGAGGTCGTCTGCGAGAGTCAAAATGACATTTGTCAGTTCAAGTGTATCTTCGAGCTTTTTACCTTTAGGACAACATATATTTTGCTCGTTGATGAATTCATACCCATAAATTGCTCCAATTATATTACCACAAATTGCCCCTGTGGAATCACTATCTCCGCTGTGATTGACAGCAGCTGTGATTGCATCTTCCACACTGTCAATATGGCGAACTGTACAATATAAGGCAATCGCCCATGCCTCATCTCCAGTCCAGCCTTCCCCTAGTTGTTTAATATTCTCAATGTCTGATTTGTTGTTTTCAGCAAGTTCAATAGCCTTATGAGTAAGATTTGCCAAGAAATTCTTCTCTTGTCCATATTTTCCGACAAATATTGTGTCAAGGCTCTCTATAGTTTCAGACACCAATTCCTTTATATATCTCTTGACTTGAACGGCATCCATACAGACAACTTTATATATAAGATGTGTGAGCATAGCTGCTGGCAAAAAGCCTAGAGGATGTTTATGAGTCACTTCTGCAACTTTTGCCCCAGCTTCATCCATGACAGGAATGTCGTAAAACGAAGTTCCTCGTCCCTTGTACCCAGCCATCAATAATGCCATAGGAGCTACACGCATGATGCCACCACAGCCTTTGCTCATATTGCTCACTTTTTCATTTCTTAGCAGCTTTTCACAAGCAGACAAGCATGTATTTCCTGGAGCACGACGATGAGCCAATTCCGGCAAATCACGTAACCAAGTGTAATGAAAATCGTCAAATATATCTTCTTTCACTCCAGTTTGTGTATAATACCAGTCTATGTATGCACCATCCACATAATTTTCAGGAGCACCTCCAATACCCCTCATATAACCACGTGTAACACCCATAAGCATACCACAAGCCGTAAACAGAGTCATTTGGGTGTCATCACTTACAAGTGCTTTACCTTCTTTTGACAGATCGAATTGAGTGATGCCACTATTCCCATATTTTGACAAGATTCCTCTATAACTCATAAACTCTACAGGATAACCCAATGCATCGCCAACAGCACCTGCCATCAAGCATCCTTTTATACTGTCTCGAATGATGTTCTTCTGAAAGTCATTATAAACTCCAACCTTTTCTGCAAAGTCTATGATGAATTTTTCTTGTTCTTTCGTGTCGGGTATTTTGCGATATGCGGACTTTGGCATTCCACTAAAGAAATTGCGAAGCACCTGTAGAACATCAAGGTCATTATAATCTTTCAGTTCCCGTGCTTTAAGGCATCCGACGATGGTTCCAGTTCGTCCTACTCCTCCCCAACAATGGATATATGTGTAACCTCCCATCTTTGAAAGGTCTTCTATTTTGTCTATGAGTAGGTTTACAGATTCTATGGATTTTGGTACTCCGCAATCTGGTATCGGAAAACGCATATAGGTAACACCTTTAGGCAAAAGATGACGATAAGGCTTTAGTTCACCCTCTACAGTCAAATCAACGAAATGTCTTATTCCGAAGTGAACCATGTGCTCAATCTTTCGTTTTGCTACCTCATCATTTCTATCGCCAGGATATTCGCCCGCATATAAATACCCATGCAAATAATATGATTGTTTGAGAGGTTTTGAAATAAAGCCTTCAAAACGATCATTGATGTCGAGCAAATCTGTTGGAAGTAACGCACGACATTTCTTTATAACCTCGTCATCGAAATCACTACCAATTACATTGAGTTTTTCCGCAGCTGCTATTGCTGCTGTCATACATCCAATCGTGTCCGAATCTCCACCCATGGATATTGCTAGACGGAGAGCCTTCTCTGGAGGATAGTTGTACCTTTGGAGATATGCCATTATAGCAATAGGCACACTACCTTGACAAGTAACATCAAACGTATATTCGTTTCGTATATCTTCAAGTTGAGAGTCAAGATTGTAGCCTATGGTTTCTGTAACGAACTGATTGATTTTATAATGTTCTGTACTCCAATCTGCATGGCTTTTTAGATATACGCAGCCTGCTATAGCTTGCGCTCCCTTGATACCTTCTGGATGGTTATGGCTCACAGACGCAGAAATTCTAGCAAGTTCCAGAGTTTCCTCTAATGAATTTGCATATAGCCCAATCGGACTGACTCGCATGGCTGAACCATTACCAAAGCTGTTGTATGGTTGCGGATGTTCACTCAATAGCCACTTGCGGAACATGCTGCCATATCCTGCATTAATATATTTACGCCCGAGCCTTTGCATACAAGCCACAAGTGTTTCTGGTTTATGCTTAGAATCTGTCATGAGCCATTCCGCTACAGCAAGAGTCATAACAGTATCATCTGTGAAACGGCTACCTGGCGGAACCATTTCAAAATCTTCTGTTTTTATGTTGTGCCATTCACGAGTACTACCCACGATGTCACCAATAATAGCTCCTAACATACTTACTTCTCGTATTTCTTCAACATTTCCTTTACATCGTCCATTGGTTGAAAAGGCACGATGATTTCCAAGTCCTTATTGATAATGCAATAAGCATTCTCTTCGTCATTATCTTCCATTCCGAAACCATCCTCATCAGCAAAGTAGCGTCCATCGGGATATATTGTCCAGCAGATGGCACAAACACCATTTCTGAAATTGTCATATCTGCCGAACCAATATCGAACAGATTTACATCCATTGAAATCAGGACATCCCTTATATATTGCATCAAAGTCAATCTCGTTATCTGTCACAAGAAGGCTTCCGTCTTCACTTACAAGTTGCCTTGTCTTACCTGTTTCCTTATTGATGATGGTGTAACTTCTTCCTTCACCACTAAACACTGCGATATTCTCACCTATATCGTAGGCATCCTTTAAACTATTCTTGTCCATATCCGTAAGTTTTTATTTGTTGTAATAATTTTCCCATCTGTAAATTCCACTGATTACATTCATGTCCTCACGAAACTTTTCCATGTTAGGAACATTCATGACTGAAGTTGATATTGTCTTCAATGCTTTGGTTTTATAATCAATGGTCTCAAATGTAACTTTGACCTTTTTGTCTGATAGGAAAGAGTACGTTTCCTTTTTCAACGCAGTACCATACCTGCTGATTTCTTGCTTATATGCCAATAGCCCGTCTTTATATACACGTTGATGCTTGCTGCCATCCTCCCACGTAACGGAATACACATTCAAGTCATCAGTTATTATTGGAATGAAGACAAGGTCTTTATCATCTGACTCTATACATGGATCATGGTGCCATACTGTTTTGACAATGCGCCCATTCCGATATTGCGATTCCATTGAGGGCAGATAATCTGCAAATCGGCAAACCTTATAATTTTGCAAATCCTTTCTTTTAGGTTCCATTGTCACATGGAAGATATAAAAGCCACCATTCAAGTCGCTTTGCCAAAAACTCAGGCAAGGTTTTACCGCTATGGTCAACTTATATCCGCTTGGCGCAACAATGCTATCACTGCCATATACCATATAGGCTTTTACAGCATCGCCATCTTTATCATATTCAATGTTCGTCTGTTGGTATTTTGCAGTGTCAGGATGTTCATAAACCATATCTGCTATCATTTGTCGAAATCCAAGATACCCATCTTTGTTCCTTCCATAGCTTGTGCTGTCAGAATCCAATCCTTCAAAGATTTCACTTTTATATTGAAGGAGATGAGACAACCGTCCTTCATCATCGTAATCATACACAAGAGTTTGTGCATAACATTCCGATGCTCTTGCTATCGTGGCAATCGTTCGTCCCTTGTTATCAAAGAACTCCGTCAGACTGTTCTGTGGAGCATATTGCAAACGATGTACGCATATGAACCATCCGAGAATCGAACGGAGTCATATTCTATAAATCCACAAGGCTTCATCAAGGAATCTTCCTTGTTGGCGTTGTTAGATGTATTTTGCAGTTGTTTGAAATAAGTAATGCTTATATCTTCTCTATTACAAGAAGCTATCAATAACAGTGCAACGCCCAATACAAACAATGTATAACGAGTCTTCATAATTCTTTCCCCTATATTCAGAAACATTCAATCAATATTGCCGTATAATTGTCATCTCCTTGTTTTTCACAAAGGTAATCATAAACGTCAAGTATCTCTTCCAATGTTTTGTCATCCATCATCCTTGCTTGCAAAATGTCAGGAGCCATGCTTTTGTACAGTCCGTCCGAACAAAGTAAAACTCTGTCACCTGTCTGTAGTTTGATTTGTCGGATGTCTGGTACTGCCACTTCTGGGCGGTAAGAGAAGAAGCACTTGGCAACAATTTCCCATCCAAAATCAAGCCGGATATGGTCTTTTGTCTGATAAAGTAATCCATCACCAGGTCTTTGTACATAACAACGACTATCACCAATATGCGCAATGGTTGCCACATCGTTCTCAATGCTCGCCATAACCATGGTCGTACCCATCTCCACATGATGAAGCTCGAACGACTTTTTGTCAATAGCACAACTCGCTTTCTTGCAAGCAAGTTTCACCTTTGAGTCGCAATCTGGCGTATCAATGTGTTTCTTCCAAAAGTCAGATATAGTATTGCATACCGTTTCACTGGCAGTCTCTCCAAAGGAATGACCACCCATGCCATCACAGACTATTCCCATAAACTGATTGTTTTGTGGCATATCAATGACCTTGTAAGCATCCTCGTTATTATGCCTTCTACCAGTCTTGCTTATTGTTGCATATCTTATCTCCATATTACGATTCTTTTTAGTTTATGATAGTATAGAGGCAAATGTAACCTCTAATCTATCTGTAACGTAATATTTCCGACATTATTATTTTCAATAATATGGGAATCTTGGCTTGCTGTGTCATATTGTTCTATCAATAATATACTTGTGTTTGATACTTGATGTCATGTTCATCGCAATAATAGCAGATCTCGCTTTTCATGCAACTCCCATGTTTTTTGAACTTCTTTTTTAATGATTCGATAAGACTATAGTCGTCAGATGCGTGCAAAGACCTCATCAGACGATTGGTATTTGCCACATCAAAGAATACGAAAGACTCAACCTCGCCGTCTCTTGAATATTCTTTCTCAAATTCACCCATATCTTGCTCGGTAATGGTGAGTTTGCCATCTTCTATTTGCGCATAGATTCCTGTGAACTCACCATTCGTTTCATGTTTGTAGATAACCTCTTCCATAATTTCCAAGTGTTAATGTTTAGACAACCATTCCACAAGATTATTCACGATGCCATCGGCTAAATCCTTTGGACCATGAGTTTGTTCATTCGGTCTATTGATGATTACAGCCAAGGCATAGCGAGGTTTCTTGCGTGGGAAAACTCCGACAAAGGACATTTCTGCCAATTCATGTTCACCGTTTTCAAGTTCTTTGCCTTGGTAGTTGCCATATACTCCTGCTATATCCACTTTCTTTGGGGCATAAGATGCTTGTATGCCTTTCCCTTTGTTCAGACCAATCAATACCTCTTGCAGATATTTACGTCCTAAAGGCGTAATATTATTGTAAGTTTCCTCTGTAACTGAGTCCCCTTGCAAAGTCGGGAATGTCAGAGTGTTCTTCTGATAGACACCATTAAAGAGCGCAGCCAATTCCATGGCGTTTGTTTGCTTTTCGTCACTTGTCATTTTCTTCCATATACCAAAAGCATTGTCGCCACGATTTACCAAGAGTATCTTGAACATAGCCACGTTAGATTTGATCATAGCGCTCAAACAGTACCGCTTGTATCACTCAAATGATACCGCTTCGTT
>ERZ780207.850-NODE-850-length-29902-cov-5.053607_pt1 | contig 29902 bp, 19 predicted proteins | sample MGYA00510977_ERZ780207 | MGnify/ENA primary metagenome ERZ780207 (study PRJEB29588, sample SAMEA2151383) | human gut metagenome | biome: human gut; feature: human-associated habitat; material: faeces | place: Denmark | collected 2008/2010 ...
TGGCGGGGGACTTTGCCGGCATACGCTGCGCGCGCTTTCCGGCCACGGTTATGCGGCCGATGAAGACATCGTCGAGCATAGTCATGACGGCGCCCTGTTCGCTGGTGCAATGGAAGCCGATGCGCACCGTCTCGCCGGCATATTCGTCGAGCGGGATTATCACCTCTTCCCACTCTTCATAGCCGGGACGGAGCCAGTTCCCCTCGGAGATGGTGAAGAAGTCGGATGCTTTGGGATTCTCTTCGGTGGTGATTCCCACTTTCAGACGGCCGGCCGTTGCGTCGGCGGTACGCATATAGAAGCGGAGGTAATTGTCCTTCTGGTCGAGCGTCACCCGAGGGGTTATGAACCAGTCGTTGTTACTTCCGGCCGAGGGCTGCACGAAGGCGGCGTACTGGCGCCCGGAGCGCGGCGCCATGGTGTAGTAATACTGCACGTCCCACGCCGGGTCCACTTCCCACGGGTTGGGGATGGTGATGTATTGCATGGTCTCGCGGTTGGGATAGCTGCCCTGTATCGGGGCGGCGGTCTGTCCGTCGAGGTCGAGGCCGGTCCAGGGGCGCGGGTCGGTGGTGAAGGGGCTGTAGCTCTCGAAGTCGTCGCTGAAGAGCGCAAGCTCGCTGTTCCAGTCGAGAAGCACCGAGTTGGTGCCGTCGTAGGCGTTGTGCCGCTGCACGGCATTGAGGGCGTATGGCGCCTCTATGTTTTCCTCAAGGGTCACGTTTATGGTCTTGTTTCCGTTGACGAGAACCGACTGGCGCACCGGCTTCATCCCCGGCACCGCGAGGGTGAAGGAATGGCGTCCGGGATAGACGTTGAGGCGGCTCGTGCCGGAGGCGTTGAGCGTGGTCTCGGACGAACTGTAATCTATGTCGAAACGGTCGCAATGCAATGCGTATGAAACGCCCTCGAGGCTCTGTCCCGCCGGGTTGTTGACGTTGAGGGTGAAGCTGAACTCACGGCTTGTGCCGAAGGGTTTCAGCGAATAATCGCGGGTGAAGGTGCCGTCCTGCGAGGCCATGAAGGTGGATATCTGCGCGTAGTGATAATCGCTTTCCACCTTCAGGGTGCCGGAATGTGCGGAGTACGGGAACTGCAGCGAATAGGAACCGTCGCCCGACGATTCCGTGGTGTACGTCTTGTCATCGAGAGTCATGGTTACAGTGGCGCCGGAGACGGACGAGCCACTCCCTTGCTCGGTGACGACTCCAGTCACGACGGTTGCGCGGGCGGCAAGTGCGCCCGTCAGCAGCATGGATGCAAGTATAAGTCTGTTCATATAAGCTGGGTGCTACAGGTTATTTTTGGTGCTCCGGGAGGGCGTTGGCCGTGTCCCGGAGCTGTTGTTTGTGAATCCCGTCCGCAATTAGAATTGCGGACGGGACATTACTGTTTATCTTACGGTCCCTGCCCTCCGGGAAGGGAGAAACCCGGGGATTATGCGCGTATGGTTAGCGTTTCACGAAGCGGACGGAAGCTGAACCCTGAGCGGATTCCACTCTGAGCACGTAAACGCCATTTGCGAGGTTTGCGGTGCTTATGGTGTTGCCCTGTGCGCGGGCCACCTCCATACCGTTGAGAGCGAATACGGCGAGCTGAGCATCCTCTGCGCCGGCGACTGTGATGACGTTGCCGCGGATACTTACATTCACGCTTTCGGCCTCTACGGAACCGATACCGCTGACGGTGTCCTTGACGAGCTGGATGTTGAGGTCCACGTTACCGTCCGCGAAGGAAACCGGAGCTTCTTCTTCGTAATCCAGGTAACCTTCCTTGGTCACCTTGACGTTGTACTCTTTGTCGGTCTGCACTACGGGAATCTGATAGTGACCTTCGGCGTCCGAAGTACCGGAGTAGATAACGTCGCCGCTTGTCAGGGTTACGAGAGCGCCTTCTATGGCGTCGCCGGCAGCGCGTGCCTGGGCAGGAGCTTCAGTGACGGTACCCTGCATGTAAGTAGGCTCGGCCTGGTATGAGAAGATGGTCTGCGTGAAACCCTTCGGGTCTTTCGGATCCTTGGCTTCGATAGTACCGCTGTTGCAGTCGTCGGAACGGATGATGGTCTGGTTCTTGATGGCAGTGTTTACAAATAGGTAAACACGGCTTGTCCAGTTGGGGAGATCGAAGAGGTCAGTAACGATGATGTTGCCCCCTGTGTAGGTATAAGGTTGGTCGAACGGTATTGATATAACCTCGACGGGAGAGTCGACAGTGCCGATGCGCTGGATCTCGTAGTCAGAGATGTTTGCAACCATAGCTTCGTCGGGAGTCTCGATTACGTCGGTCTTGGCAAGTTCGGTAAATTCTGTACTTGTAATCCAGTACTTGACGGTGCCCTTAAGTTCCTTTGAAGTCTCGGCATTATAGCCCATATAAGAGATACCGGTGATTACGGTACCGGGAAGGATGCCGGCGGCTGAGAGCTGTTCCTGGGTGTAGAGCTGGCTTACGAGGTTCTTCTTATTATAAAAATTACCGGGAGCTACATTGTTACCGCTGGCTGTGCTCATCAGAGAACCTTCGCCTACGATTGCTTTGCCGTCAAACGACTCTTCGGCTACATTAATCTCTACGGGATCCGATGACATTGTAAGGTCGTCGAAAACCACGTTGGCCGACAGGTTACGGACACCTGCGTTGTGCGGAGTGTAGGAAACGGGGATCGTAACTTCTGCGCCGGCAGCAATTTCCGGAGTTTCGGTTACCGTAGCGACTATTTCGCCATCCTCGAGGAGGTTAACTGCGTATGTACCGGCAGCTTCGGCTGCGGTGTTGATATTACGTACTCTTACCGTGCCGTTGTAAACGTTGTTGACTTTAGCTGCGGCGGGAAGCGTTGTGCCAATAATGGCCATGTCGTGTGCAACGGCAACGCGCTCGCCGCCCATGAGGTTGTCGATCTGAGCGTATGACAAGACGAACTTGTAGTAGTTGTCACCGGCCGTCATCGGGAAAGTGTACTCGGCCATCTTGTTGTTTTCGGGGAAGTGGAGATCCGCATCCTCGATGTTGTATTTGCGTATTCGCGATACGAGTGTCCAGTTTTCGCGGTCGGGCGAAGAATAGATGTTGATCCAGGCGTCGTCATAATTGTAGTTTTGGGTTCTTGCTTCGATAGCCATAATGTCACCCTCGGCCGCACGGAGTTTCGGAGTGATGCCGTAAGGGGCATTTGCCTCTTCTTCAAGCGAATAGCGTGTGCTGCTAGTGAGAACATCGCTTGATGTGCCGCTGATAGTCCAGGAATAGCTCAACTCGCTGACGGCCGCGCCGTTGAGAATCCATCCCGAAGGAGCAGAACCGTTCTCGAAAGTTTCGAGCCACATGCCCGGAGCCACTTTTTTGGCGGTAAGATTGAAGGTCACGGGGTTCTCGTCGCCCGTGATGATGAACTTGGCAGTACCCGTGAGGATGCCTGAAGCGGCAGGGTCAACCTTGATGTCGAGATATTTTGTGCGTTCGTCGCTGGCTGCGGTGACCGGTCCTACCACGAAGTTGGTGAAGTCCTGGTCGCAGATGAAGCCTGCGGGAAGCTCGATGCCGGTAACGGCGAGGGGAACCGCGCCACTGTTCTGGATATAGATATGTTTGGAACCGTTTGTAGTGGCGTCTTCGGATACGACACCGAAGTTCAGGCCTTTTACAGCGAGGTTGTCGCCGCTGCAATATACCTTATAGAACATTTCGTAGGGATAAACCTCCATCCAGTAAACATACTTGGAGTTTCCGGTTACATTCTCCTTTGCGTGCAGGGCGAAACGGTAATATCCATAACTGCTGCTCTTTTCAACACCTGCATCGATAAGGTCCTGAATCTTATAAGTGCCGCTCATAACGAACTCTTTGGACTCACCTACGGCGAGGCTTTCGGTGGGAGTCCATGTGGCTATGGGAGCGCCGTTGGTGTCGGTAAGGGTGTTGGAGGAAGCGGCCATCAGCGAGAATGTATAACCTTCGTCGCCGGGATTGAGCGCTACCGTACCGTTGTTGGTTACTTTTACTTTCACTGAATACGGTATGTCCGCGCCGGCTTCGCTTTCCGACAATTTGTCAGAACCGGAAACGGCAAGGTTGGCGCTGGTTATCTGCATGCTCTTCACTTCCACATTGGGGTCATACGCTGTATAAGTGATGGAGTGGAAACCTGCTGTCGTAAAGGCTATACCGTAGTAACCTCCACTGTAGCCGGTATCGTAATTTGTGGTTTTAGAACCGGAATCGGTGCTCCAGGAGTTTTCAGATTTCAAGTAGCTTGTGGATTCCTTCTCCCAGGCTTGGGTTTCCTCGTTGTACTTCATCTTGAAGATGTAGACATTACCGGAAGCACCGTACGGATCATCATCGCCCCAGCCCATGCCGGAGTCGTCATACTGGGCGCACCATTTGATCTGGAGGTTGCCCATGATTTGCGGGGTGATGATGATGGTGTTGTTGCTTCCGTAGGAGGATGCGGAAGTTTCGATGTCTCCGAGTGACGAATAGTAGGTCCACGAGCCTCCGCCGCCCATTTTGAGCAGGTTCCACCCTTCGGGGACGCCTGTCAGGCTACTGGATTCTACCGTGAAGTCGTTACCCGTCACCGTAACCTCTTCTGCAGCCGCCGGCATGGCCAGCGAGGCGGCAAGAAGTCCGAGAAGTAATAATTTCTTCATAGGAATAGTTTGTTTAATTAGTTAATATTAAAAGTATTCAACTCTTCATTTTCGGGGAAAGCGCCTTGCTAAAGTTTCCGATTGTCTATGCGTCGGGAGGCCGCTCCTTCTTTTGCGGAAGTTTCCGGCGGCTTCTTCTGTCATTTCCGAAGCCGTCGTGCTTGTGACAGCTTCGCTCTTGGTTCAGCACACGCCCGTTTGTTCCTTTTGACAATGTGTGTGTGTTGCGGTCGGGGACGTCCAATGTTTTTATCTGCGTAGCGGCGGCAAGCGGGGCAGTTTTGCGCTCTACTGCGGCTTTGCATCAGGGGCGCGTGGCTGTGTGGGGCAGAGAGAGGTTCGGGAGGGGACGTCGGCGCTGTGGGGCGCCGGCGTTGTGGGGTATTTCCGGCGCGGCGCACGGATTGGGACGCCGCGCCGGAATTGGTTAGATTGAAGGGTTGCTTGTTTAACGTTTCACGAAGCGCAGCGTGCTTACGGCACCGCCGGCGTTGACGCGCAAGAGATAGACTCCGGCTTGCAGACCGCCGATATTCAGGCTATTGCCCCGTGCGTTCATCATTTCCATACCGGCCATGTTGTAGATGCTGAGGCTTGCCTCGGCGCCTTCAACCAGCAACATGTCGCCCTCTACGCGGACCTTGACGTCATCGCTGACTACCGACGAGATGCCGGAGAGGTCGAAGGTGAAGTGGTGGTATGTGAAGTCGTCGTAGAGATAGGCGAGGCCGTTGGTGTCAACGCGGCTTACCATGGCCACATGAATCTTCTTGCCGGCATATTCGCCCAGGTCGGTGACGAACTGTTTGTATTCCTCCTTGACGGGGCACTCCAGGGTGTATGTCGCCACACGCTCGTACTGTGTGAGGTCGGTGGGGTCTTCGGCCTGGCTTACCATGACGTCGCACTTGGCGCTCGAGAAGACTGCCGGTCCGTAGGGGTCGAAGTGCTCGTAGTTGCGGCCCCAGAACTCGAACTTGGAGTCGGACGTGGCGGTAAGGTCACGTTTGATGATCCAGTCAGCCGTCGTGTATGTCATCGTGGCGAACGAAACCAGGTTCTGGTCGCCGGTATTGGGATAGGGGTTGGGCCAGTCCACTTTCTTATAGTTGATGACCATGAAGGCCTGGGGGAGTCCGCGGTTGGGATATGTCACGTATCCGAGGGGGATGCAACTTGCGCGGTCTTCATCGACTGTAATGAATTCCTTGGGCTGGAGCGAACCTACCTCGTCGGTTTCAAAGCCGTAGAAGCGTGTATCCTCGGGCATCGCTATGCCGTGGAGGTTCATCGATACCGTAGCGCCTCCGCGGGTTGTTACGGTCATCACGTCGCTGACCTCGTCGGCGGTCTGTCCGGCGTTGAACTTGACATAGAAGGGTATTCCGGAAGCCGAGGCTATCTTGTCGCCGGCCTTCAGCGAGGTCTCGAAGCATGTGCCGGTGAAGGTCACGCTTGCCACCTCCGCTTCATTGCTGCCGTCGTTGAGCAGGGTAAAGATGTTGCCGGAGGATACCGACGCGTTATAGTTGACCTTCATGGCGTCCCAGGAGTCGAAATTGAGGCTGAGCTTCTCGCCCACGATGTTTTCGAGGGCTATGTTGTCAATGACAGCTGTGCGGCCCTTGGAATAATTGAAGATGGAGCGTTTCCAGCGCAGCGCCACCGTCTTGCCGGCGTAGGGGGTGAGGTCTATGCGTTCGCGGTACCAGTAGAGGTTGTCGTCGGCATTGGGGTCGGAGAGTTTGGCGAGGTGGTGCCACTGGCCGTCGGCATAGATTTCGAGGTCGAGGTCGGCTATTCCGTTGGAGCCCTGCGTCGGGTTCTTCATGGTGCCGCTCTCGTCTATCTTCAGGTAAGCGCCGGAGCCGTCGCCCCAGAAGTAAGAGAGGTAAGCGGGCTCGGCGGGGAGCACTATGTCGGGTGTTGTGAGCGTTGCCACGTCACCGACGAGACCGGCCTGCACGCAGGCGGCATATTTGCCCTCCATAGGGCCGAAATCGGAGGTGGACCATTTGGTGTACTGGCAGTTGTCGGCCACCCATCCTACCGGCGGGAAGAGTCCGCTTTCGAATCCTTCTTTCCAGGGGAGGGAGCGCACCGTGACATCGGCCTGCGTGGTGAACGCGCGCGTGCCTGACTTGGAGGAGCCTTTGCCGTTATAAGCTTCCACATACCAGTTGTAAGTAGTGGCGTATGCCGCTTCAGCAATGGTATATTCCAGTGCGTTGCCGAGGTCGAGGCCGTTTACAAGATTCGTGGCGGCGCCGTCGCTGCCCACGTAGAGTTTATAGCCGTCGGCGAACTGCGCGGGTTTCCATGACAGCGCTATGCCCTTGGGATAAATGTCACGTGCACCTGCCGCCGGGGCAGTGAGTTCCGGTTTCGACGGAGCCGCATCGGCTCCATAGAGCGTCGGCAGTATGACGGCATCAACGTAGAATATCGAGATTTCGGGACCGTATTCGGTGTCATATTCCTCCAGGGGTTCGTATGCAATCTTGAAGAAGCAGTTGTCAGAGCCGTCGGTCTGTTCTGTAAATTTCTGGTGTATACGTTCGTTGTACGGGCCGTTGTAGTCGTATGTCTTGAGCAGTTTCCACGTAAGGCCGCCGTCCTTCGAGAAGAAGACGTCCACCGTGTTGTCGCATCCCAGGCCTTCCTCCTCGTTGGAGAGGTCATAGTAGTCGAACTCGAAAGTGAGGGAACCGGCGGAGCCGTCGAGGCGCGGTGTTATCAGGTCATGGGCAGCCGGCTCGAGGTCGGCCATCGAATAAGCCGCGAGATAACCCTCTATCGGGGATTCGATGACACGCCAGGAGCCGTTGACCGTCCAGCCGGCCGGCGGGAACACCTTTTCGCACCCCTCGAAGCCCTCGAAGCTGTAACCCTCGGGGAGCATCTGCTTGGAGGCGCGGACTGCCACCTCGGCGTCGCCGCCGTTGGTGTGGATGGTGACGTTGCCGGTGGCCGCAGAGGTCATCGAGGCGTCGTAGACTATCTGCATGCGCACCTCCTCGTTCTTGCGCAGGCTGATTTCCGAGGCCGGTTTCTCGCATATCAGCGAGAAGCCGTTTGAAGCGTCGTAACCGCTGACGGTCAGCAGGTCTTTGCCGCTGTTGCGCAGAGTGAAGACTTCCGACAGCATCTTGGAACCTACATATACCTTCCCGAAATCCCACTCGCTGATGGAGGTGGCGGGTTTGGGGCCGTCGACTGCCTGCGAGCGGAATATCTTCACGTTGTCGAGTTCTATTGAGTTGAGCTTGTTGCAGCCGTTGTACCAATACTCGAAAGCTATGCGTATTTTCTTGCCCGCATACTGCGAGAGGTCAAGCGTAGAGACATTCTTGGCCCATCCCTCCCAGGGCACGGTATACCAGCCGTAATTGACCTCGGGAACGCCGCTTTCGCGCACCATGTCGGGGTCGTTGATGGAGAATATGAAGGGATTTGCAGTTATCTCCTTCCCCTCTTCCACCACACGCACGCGCAGGTCATACTCCTTGTTTTCGCGCGCCATGGCCGAGGAGGCCCAGGTGAACTGCACCGAAGCGGCACCGTCAAGCGTCACCCACGGTGTCAGCAGATAGTTTGAACCTTTATATGTAGCCCCCGAATAGTCCGAGATGTCGATATAAGCGGAATTGTTGCGGTTATTTTCCGAACCGGAAGCATAGATACACCAGCGTTTCGGGAAATTGGCGGTGGCGTTGGGTTCCACCCTTTCCCATCCTGTCAGAGTTTCAAGCGAAGCATAGTGCGAATCACCCTCGGGGTGTATGCTCTCGAAATTCTCCTCCAGTAACGTCTGGCCCTGAGCCGACAACGGCAACGCCACGAGAGCCGCCATAGCCAGTCCGGCAAGATTAAAAGTAGAAAATTTTAGCATAACGAGTCTATTAAGTTAGTATAAGATGTACCATAAAACTCTCCTTATATTCAAAAACAGAAATGCCGCGCAAGGCACATAAAAAAGCAATAGCATTAAAAACATGCCGCGCCGTGATTCCCGCACACGGGAAAACGGCTTCAATGCGTTATTCCCTGTCTTCGTGTGCAAATTTACAGCTTATTTTTGGAATATAAAAGTTTTTCACCAAATTTTTCAAAAAATTTTTTCCAGCTGTTTCGTTTTAACCATTCTTAGCATACATTGAAAACAGCGCAAAGACGCCTCAAATAATACATCCTGACACTTTTTCATTGACAAAATAAAGAAAGAAATACTATACAGACGCCCGTTGCCATGTTTAATAATAGCAATATTCCATATTCATACCGCTTCACTTTAATTTTCACCGGGGAACCCACTGCACTTGGCTTTTCACAGCGCAATATGACACATATTCATTGACAAAACAAAGCAGAGGAAGCCGACGCAGGCTCCCTCTTCCAATAAAGAATGGCAAAATTCCATAAGCACAGGGCGGTATCACTTTTTCAGCAAAACCGCGCACGCTATCATCTTACTGCTCGGCAAGCGCCTCGAAATAGGCGTCGGCAATGACGGTCCACTCTTCGAGCGATCCCTGGCGGGTATAACCATCTTCGCGGTCCGGGTCGCCGAGCGACTTCTCCGCCATATCGGGGGTAAGGGTGACGACCGTAGGTTTCACCTCCGTGTTGTGGTCGTAGAAATCGCCGACGGAAACACCCACAGAGTCCTCCTCCATGAGATAAACGTTATCTTTATATAGGTAAAGGCCGGTGATACGCGCCGTGCGCGTATTGCCCGTGGAGGGGCACACCAGCTCTATTTCCGGAATCTGGTGGAAATTGGCGGACGCATTGTCCCAAATGATAGCGCCGATGTTGCGCGCTTCCATATCCTGTGCTATACTTTCCTTTGCGCGGGCGAACATCTCTGCGTTCGCGGCGCCGCTGTTCTGTGTGTTCATAGTGTATCCTTTTTTGTTTGTGAACGTTTTAACACCGTTTAAAGTTTTAACACATCCCCATTCTTTCGGGTGAAGGCCAACATTTCAGGCGGTGCGTTTGTTCCAAATGGAAACCAAAGACTGCTATGAAGACACTTTTACGCAATATCGCAACTTGCCTGCTGCTGTGCGGCGCAGTGGCCGCACAGGCGCAGTGGAAAGGCTCCATGACGCCGATAAACCTCGACAGCACACCCGAGGCAGTGCCCGACTCGCTGACCGGCGTCGGAGTGGTGCGCGTGGCACGCCACGGAGCACGCTTCCTTACCTCAGACAAAACCGTGGAGGAACTCCGCGGCCTGCTGACAGAAGCACAGGGAGCCGGACGGCTGTCGGCCGACGGAGCTTCCTTCCTCCGGTTGCTGAACGACGTGGCATCCACCACGGCCGGGCGCTGGGGGCAGCTCACGCCGCTCGGCTATCAGGAGGAAAGCGCCCTGGCAGAACAGTTTGCCCATGAGCACCCGGAGCTGCTGACGTCCGGACGCATCGTGGCCCGTTCCACTGCCGTACTGCGCGCACACCAGTCAATGCAGGCTTTCGTCTCACGGTTGGCCGCACTGGCGCCCTCACTTGCCATCGACGAAGGCACCGAACCGCAATACGACCCGCTGCTGCGCTTCTTCGACACCGACGCGCAGTTCCTGGCCTTCCTCAAGGACGGCACATGGAGCGGCATCTACGAAGAGTTCGTGAAGAAAGAAATACCTACCGGCCCCGCGAAACGTCTTTTCACCAAGACATCGGGGCTGAGCAAGGAGCAGGAGCGCGCCACCACCATGAAGATGTATGCCGTTCTCAGCTCGTTGCAAGCTGCCGGAATCACCGCCGACGTGTCGCAATATATGAAAAGCGGTGAACTGAGCCGCTGCCATGACGCCGCCAACCTGCGGCACTGGCTGCAACGAACCTCCACACGATACAGCGCCGTGCCCGCCACCGCAGCCGCGCCGCTGCTGGAGCGCGTGATCGACGACGCCGACAATATGGGCGCCGAAGGTTCCGACACACGCTCATACCTTTATTTCGCCCATGCCGAGACCCTGCTGCCGCTCCTTTCGCTGATGCAGATTCCCGGCATCAACCGGCAGTTCGCCGAGCCGAAAGACCTCATCGACGAGTGGGACGACACCAATTTCATACCGCTCGGGGCATACCTCGACGTGGAGCTTTACCGAGGTCCGTCAGGTCACGTTTACGCCTCGCTGGTGCTCAACGGCGAGCGTATTTATCCCGCTCCGGGAGCCGGGAAAGTGATGTCATGGCCGCAGCTTAAAGGCGCCTGGCAGTCGGCGGCAAGCGGTCCGGCGGCAGGAAAGCCCTTCTGAGAGCAAAAATCTTTGAAAAATTAAATAACTGATAATCAGTATTATTTGGAAAATCTGATAAAATTTTGCCAAAAAAATTTGGCCGATTGCAAAAGGATTACTAACTTTGCACTCGCAAAATGCAGTGGGAATCTTCTGCAGTTGCGCTTTGTGGCCCATTCGTCTATCGGTTAGGACGAGAGATTTTCATTCTCTAAAGAGCAGTTCGACTCTGCTATGGGCTACCAATTAAAAAACAGCTAAAGATTTTAACCTAGAAGATGGCAAACCATAAATCGTCACTGAAAAGAATACGTCAGACCGAGAAGCGGAGACTTGAGAACCGCTATTGGGCCAAGACAGCGCGTAACGCAGTGCGTCGTGTGCGCAAGATGGAAAACAAGGAAGAAGCCCTGACAGCTTACAACAAAGTCAGCGCCCTCCTGCAGCGTCTCGGCCGTAAGAACGTAATCTCGAAGAACAAGGCCTCGAACCTCTGCAGCCGCCTGATGCTTCACATCAACAAGCTGGCGTAAGCACCGGTCTCCCCCACCGGCCTCCGCTATCGGGAAACAAGTCCTAAGTAAAAGGCACAAGCGCACGCATCCTCCGGTCGTAGCTCCACGGATTCCCCACGAGCACGCCGCCGCGCTGAAAAACCGGATGCAGACATACGTCCGACACATGCCCCCCATTCCAGAAGCGGGGACAGTGACCAAAACGGACAAGCCGGCCCATTCGTCTATCGGTTAGGACGAGAGATTTTCATTCTCTAAAGAGCAGTTCGACTCTGCTATGGGCTACCTCGGAAACCTGTCGACTCCTTTCGTCGGCAGGTTTTTCGGCATATACCCCTAAGTAGCGCAGGTCTCCGACCATTACCGGTCGAAAGACACAATGTGGAACCGCGTAGCCTATGGGGCGGAGACCTCCGGGTCTCCGTGAAGTGCCCCAAGCGGGTTATTGAAACCTGCATGTTATGACAAGTGAACCGACAATTCCGGAGACCGGGAGGTCTCCGCCCCCTTGGCTGCGCGGTGCATCAATGCTTTTACCTGCTTTAGGCTTCCGGCATGTTGGAAACAGCTCTCGTTGTTTAGCATTTTTGAAAAAAGCGGGCGGAAACGGCGGCTGTTTCCCTTTTTTTTGCTAACTTTGCACTCGCAACTACATTGACTTATGCAAGACATCAGAAATATCGCCATCATAGCGCATGTCGACCACGGTAAAACCACCCTCGTCGACAAGATGCTTATGGCCGGCCATCTCTTCCGCGACAACCAGAACACCGGCGAACTTATACTCGACAACAACGACCTGGAACGTGAACGCGGCATCACCATCCTCTCCAAAAACGTCTCCATAAACTACAAAGGGACAAAAATCAACATCATCGACACCCCGGGACACGCCGACTTCGGCGGCGAGGTGGAACGCGTGCTCAACATGGCCGACGGATGCCTGCTGCTCGTCGATGCCTTCGAGGGGCCCATGCCCCAGACACGCTTCGTCCTCCAGAAAGCCATCCAGATGGGCCTCAAACCCGTGGTTGTCATCAACAAGGTGGACAAACCCAACTGCCGCCCCGAAGAGGTTTCCGAAATGGTCTTCGACCTGATGTTCAACCTCAACGCCACCGAAGAGCAACTTAACTTCCCGGTGGTCTACGGGTCCGCCAAACAGGGCTGGATGTCGGACGACTGGCAGAAACCCACCGACGACATCACCGCCGTGCTCGACGCCATAGTGAAGTACATCCCTGCTCCCACCGTCTACGAGGGGAACACGCAGATGCTCATCACCAGCCTCGACTACAGCAGCTACGTGGGACGCATCGCCATCGGCCGCGTGCACCGCGGCACCATCCGCGAAGGCCAGGAGATCGCCCTCTGCAAGCGCGACGGCTCCGTGGCCAAGCAGCGCATCAAGGAGCTCCATACATTCGAAGGCATGGGTCGCAAGAAAGTGCAGGAAGTGGCCTCGGGCGACATCTGCGCCATAATGGGGCTGGAAGGGTTTGAAATAGGCGACACCATCTCCGTTCCCGAAAATCCGGAACCGCTGCCGCGCATCGCCATCGACGAGCCCACCATGTCGATGACCTTCACCATTAATGACTCCCCCTTCTTCGGCCAGGACGGCAAATATGTCACCTCGCGCCACATCTGGGAACGCCTGCAACGCGAGCTGGACCGCAACCTCGCCCTGCGCGTCGAAAAGACCGACTCAGAGGACAAATGGACAGTCTTCGGCCGCGGCGTGCTACACCTCTCCATCCTCATCGAGACCATGCGCCGCGAAGGCTACGAACTACAGGTTGGGCAGCCGCAGGTCATCATCAAGGAAATAGACGGCCAAAAATGCGAGCCCGTCGAAGAACTCACCATCAATGTGCCGGAAGAATATTCCTCGAAGGTGATCGACCTCGTGACGCGGCGCCGCGGCGAAATAACACTCATGGAGACGCAGAACGACCGCATCAACATCGAGTTCCACATCCCTTCGCGAGGCATCATCGGCCTGCGCAACAATATCCTGACGGCCACTGCCGGCGAAGCCATCATGTCGCACCGCTTCCTCGAGTTCCAGCCATGGAAAGGGGAGATACAGCGGCGCACCAACGGCTCGCTGATAGCCCTCGCCCCCGGCACCGCCTACGCCTACGCCATCGACAAGCTCCAGGACCGCGGCCGTTTCTTCATCTTCCCGCAAGAGGAGGTCTACGCCGGACAAGTGGTGGGCGAAAACGCCAAGGACAACGACATTGTGGTTAACGTCACCAAGTCGAAGAAACTCACCAACATGCGCGCCAGCGGCGCCGACGACAAGGTGAAGATAGTGCCGCCGGTAGTCTTCTCGCTCGAAGAAGCCCTCGAATACATCAAGGAGGACGAATACGTGGAAGTGACGCCCAACCACATCCGCCTGCGCAAAATAATCCTCGACGACCTGGAGCGCAAACGCGCCGCCCGCTGATCCCGCCCCAAATTCCCCGAACATAAAACGCCGCCCCCACACCGGAGCGGCGTTTCTTTTTTACCGTAAAACCAAAGGACCACCTAATCCAAAAGAAAGCGGACGAGAGACGGCACGCACAAACTAAAGCTCGCTCACAGAACCTCAAACATTCTGCGGGTACGACACTTGCATCTATTCGGCGAGGCGCTCCCGGCAGAAGGACTGGAGGACGGCGGCTTCGTTGTGGAGCGGGTCGCGGGAGGCGTAGACCAGCGTTACCACCGTGTGGGCGGCGAGGGTCTGCAGGAAGGTGGGGAAGGCGGGGTTCGCGGCCAGTTCGGCCTTGTAACGGTCTTCAAACTCGGGCCAGCGGTTTCCCGGGTCGGCGTGGAACCATTTGCGCAGGTCGCTGCTTGGCGCTATCTCTTTTGCCCACAGCGGGCAGGCGAGGCGTTCGTGCGTAAGGCCGCGCGGCCATAGTCTGTCTACAAGAATGCGGAAGCCGTCGCTTTCAGCGGGCGCCTCGTAGGCGCGTTTTGTCTTTATCTCAGTCATCTTTTTTCTATTTATAACACCGGTGGCACACCGCCGGTTTGAACCTCCGGGGCTCCCCGGCTGTTTTATATGGTAGCGTCAAGCTTCTTGATTTGCAGTTCTGAAAATTCGCAATACCTCATTATAAAAACACACAATTATGCTTAAGACAGATTATAAGTTCGGAGAGGTGCTTCCGCTGGCCTCTCAGGTAATGCAAAACGCTGAAAAAGTGGAATTCCGTGAAATCATGAACAACGGCAACGGCGGCATCGCGCTGCTGGCTTTCACCGCCGGTCAGGAACTCGGGACACACCAGGCACCCGCCGAGGTGATGGTCTATGTGCTCGACGGCGAGGTGAAGTTCCGGATGCTGGACAGCGACCTGCATCTCCGCAAGGGAGATTTCTTCCTGATGGGCGACGGCGTGCCCCACTCCGTGCGCGCACTCACCGACGCCAAGGTCATGCTTGTTAAAATCAAACACGACTGAGCTTATCCACCCCACACGGATAAGATCAAGCGTATCTACAAACCTTCATAACCTTTGCGGAGGCGGCTTCCCGGACGGCGGGACGACCGCCTCCGTTGCATTCCTGCGAATCGCGGAGTCTGCAGGGCAGCCGCCGCGAGCGCGAGCGCAGACAGTCGGCCGCCACACCGCAGGCGCAGGTGCTGACTTCGCAAGGACGCCCGGTCAACTTCGACATGAAGGCGCAACGGAGCAAGTTCAAATCCCCCGCATTCCCGCGGCAGTCAGTCTCCGCGAAAACACGCCAGGCCGCTTACGGCGAAGTTGCCGAATGGAATCGAGATGGTCGACGAGTCGCGCCGCTATCCCCTCACAAATAACAAAAAGTTGACTCTTTCGGAAGAATCAACTTTTTCCTTTGACACGCACCGGCCAATTCATTATGGCCGGTGGCTTTACTCTTGTCTTTACTTCCTTACTTTAACTGACTTTTTTAAACTCGTAACTTTTCCTTACTAACTTTACTCTGCTTATCTGACGAAAAGTTTTCCTGTGCGCCGGGCGCTTCCCTCGACGCAGTAAACATAGATTCCGACGGGAAGCGCGGCAGTCGGGATTATGCCGCTGCCGCTCACCTTCTCGCTGAAGACGCGACGTCCCGTCATGTCGTAAAGATTTACTTCCGAAGCACCTGTGAGATTGTATCTTATGCCACCCTGAACGGCGCAGAAGTCGTTGTCGGCTACTATGGTTGTGATGCCCGTGCCTGAGTCGAAGACTATCTCAAGCTTGATGAGCGACGACGGGTCGTCGGCATACTGTGCCGTAAGTTCCACCTCGACGTGCGGGATGGGTTCGTCGGCCGAGTAGGTCTGGCCGGTCTGTTCCAGCTGGCTGGCCAGCGGGACGCCGGCTTTCACTTCGATGTTCCGCTTGGTGAGGGAAGTGCCCATCTCGCAGCTGCCGCCGCAGCAGAGCTGTATGTTCTGCCCCGTGGTACAGGTGGCCGTCACTATCACGTCGTTGGCGTCCACATCGCTGAGGATGCTGATCCCAGGGTCGTAGACATAGTCTTTGCCGTCGGCGCCGTAATCTTCGATTTTACACTGGTTCCAAACCAGGCGGTCCTGCGCGTTGAACACCTTGTCGCCCTGGCAGAACTTGAGTTCCCGGGCTCCGGCAGTGGTCACCGTGAGCAATGCCGCTGCCGCAATCATGTAAATTTTCTTCATAATAAAGTAAGATATTCGAGTTGTTTTATATCCAGAGTTTAGCAAGATTCAGGCCGCGCATTCATGTATCGGGAATGACTTTCACGCGGGTGACGTTGAGCACCGAGCCGTCATAGACGAAGGCCGTGACGTAGAGGTTGTTGACTTTCCAGACCTCTTTCTTGTTGTAGCGGCACTGTATTTTACCATCGACGGTCACGGGCTGTCCGGCCGGCAACGGGCAGAGTTTGCCGCGCGTGTTGTCGCCGAAGACCATCGCGCGGAACACGTTGTCGTGCACATAGTCTTTCTTCACCGACGAGTCGGCCAATTTCTGTTCGGCTACTATCCCGTTTTCCGTTATCCAGAACTGCACGCGTGCATCGGGATGCTGGGCCAGCGAGGTGACGGTGGCCGTCACCGTAATGGTACCGAGTTCCTCGTCGGTCTTGCCATCGATGTCGCCCTCATATTTCACGGTGGCATGTATTGCCACATCGGTATTGACGCGGAAGGCGTCGCTGACGGCGGCCGCCCATTGCAGGTAGTCGAGGGGACTCCCCTTCATGTCCACGACGCCCATGGGCCATTGCGTTATGGAGTAGGAGTCGGCGACGCGCTGCGACTCTTCGTTCATCAGCCCGACGGAGCCCTCCAGGAAGTTATTGCGGTTCTGGTTCTTGGCCATGGCGCCGGAGTGGATGCTCACCGCTATGAGGTGCTCGCGGCCGTATTGCTCTTCGAGGAGTTCTATGGTCTCGTGCGCCGCCGGACAGTTAAGGCAGTTCTGTCCCGTGAAGTCTTCGAGCAGCACATTGCGCTCCGGCTTCACGCCGTCGGTCTTTATGTAGCGGTCATCCTCGCTGACGTTGTCGCAGGCTGTGAAAAGTGCGGCGGCGCCGAGTGCCGTGGCGGTCATGATTATTGAGAGATGTTTCATCTTTTTCAGAAGTTATAAGTGTAAGCTATCTGGAAACCGTGCATGGCCGGCACTTCGCGGCACACGCCTCCCGAGCAGTTGAACCCCTGACGCGTGCGGCCGTAGGAGAGCATCAGGCGGTTATTGCGGTATGTGCCCGTCAGTCCGAACATATAGTAGTGGGTCCCGGTGTCGCCGCAATTCCACATATCGGATACCGACGCCATCAGCCACGGGTTGAACGAGAGTTCGAGCAGACCGTAGGCCCAGTCTTTCTGGTCCTGGTTGGTGAAGAGATATTGCAGCTCGCCGCGCAGCGTGAACTTGCGGTTGAACCGATAGCGCGCGTCGACCACCAGTATGTTGGAGCGAATGTATTTCTCTTCTTTCTCCACTATCTTCATCACGTTGTTGTTGAAGAACTGGTTCATGTACATGAATGTGATCTGCAACGGCGCCGAGAAGCGTTTCTCCACCTGCACGTTGACGTCGAAGTAGTTGGCCTGCCCCATCTTGAAGAATGGCGACGAGTATCCCTGCGTTCCCATCACGGTGTTCACGGGTCGGCCGTCAACGACGGCCTGCGGGTTCCCTTCGTGCACGAGCGAACTGACGTAGCTGGCGTTGAGCGTCACGCGCGTGCCGTAGCGGCCGCCCAGCGGAGTGTGCTTCCTGAAGTTGTATGAGAAGCTGCCCTGGAAAGCCCATTCCCCCGGGCCGTACTGCGAGGCGTAGGGATAGAGGGCCGGCAGAGCGTAGGTGTGCTGGTATGTGAAGGCCGGCATATTGTTGATGAAGGCGGAAATGCCGCTGCGGCTGCGCTGCGACCGAAATGCCATGTTCTCGCTGCGCTTGGCCTGCACCAGTGCGCTCAGTCCCTTTTTTGAGTAGGAGGCGCTGAGCATCACCGCCGAGCCGTGACGGTAGGTGTATTCGTTGTCGAACGAGGGGTCCTGCCCTTTCCAGGCGTATTCTGCCAGCACGCTCCACGGCCCTTTGTTGAAACTGGAGCGCACGTCGATGGCGTTGACGCAGCCGGGAAGGTTCAGGCGGTAGTCAATGCCGGGGAGCATGATGTCTTCGTCGCGCTCGTGTTTGAGCACATACGAGCCCCCCACCATCCAGCTGGCACCGCTTTCGCGCAGCTTCGGCATCCATGTCTCCATGTACACTTCGGCGTTGGCACCGTACACCTGCGAGTGCTTGCTCCAGTCCCAGTAGCGGCGCTGCACGCCGCCGAGCGCCGTCAGCCTCACGCCGTCGATGGCGTTGACGTTGACGCGCGCGCCGCGGATGGAATTGTCTATACCAAGGGCGCGCTCTTCGTAAGTACGCAAGATGAAGCCGCTGCCGAACTGCTCGTAGAAGTCGCCGCCGGTCAGCTCGAAGCCCTTGTACTTACCTTTGACGTAGAAGTTGGAAAGTCCCCAGCCGGCGAAGTCGGGCTCGTAGCCGGGGAGCGGCCATTTCATGAACTCGGCGCGAAGCCCGGCGTCCACATAACGGCTCGCCAGGTTCACGTCGGCGTAGGTGTTGAACAGTATCTTGTGGTCGTAGCTCCCTGTGCCTATGGCGTCGTCTTCCTGCGGAAGCACGACGTCGGCCTGCACCGAGCCGTGCACCGCCACCTTGTTTTCGGCCGCGCCGGGAACGGCGCACAGCAACGCCAACAGCGCGGGGAGCACCGGTTTATATTTTTGGAACTGTCTCATCCTCTGTTAGTTGGAGGTTATTTTCCTTTTATCAGTTCGCGTACTTTCTCTATAAGTTCCTCTTCGGAGCCTTCGGTGTAGCCGCCGTGCGATTCCACTACCTTGCCCTGGCCGTCCACTATGATGACGTGCGGAACGTTAGAGGCGCCCATGGCGCGCTGGAAGTCACCGCTCGGGTCGAGGAGCACTTCATATTCCCAGCCTCCGGCGTCAACCACCGGCTTCACCTTGGCGGTGTCCGAGGCTTTGTCCACCGAGACGGCATAAAGCTTCACGCCGGTTTCCTCAACCCAGTCGGCGTATTGGTCGGCAATTGCCTTGAGTTCGCGCCGGCACGGTTTGCACCATGTTGCCCAGAAGCTGATAATGAAGGGTTTGCCGCCGTTCGAGAGAGTGGCGGTGTCCACGGGTTTGCCGCTGAGGTCCTTGACCTGCACCGAGGGGAGCTGTGCCTGGGCGCCCAGTGCGCCACAGAGCGCCAGCACCATCGCCGCGATTATTTTTCCAAATATTTTCATGGTTCTTTTTGTGTTTAGGTTTCTGACTTGCAAAGTTATTGCTTTTTACCAAAAAAATCGCTTTAACTATTGATAAATAATTTTCCTTACTCCCCTTAAACGGGGGCAATTAGCGGAATAACACTCTGTTTTGCCTGAAGGGAGTCGCATTCCCGGCACAGCCACGGCCGCTTACTTCTTGCGGATGCGCCGGGAACACGGTCTTTACATGGTATCAGACATTAGTCAAATTCTTTATGAGTGCATTACGGTCGTGCCACCATCACCTTGCGGACGGTGCCGTCGGAGTAGCGCACGATGTTGACACCGGGCACGGGAGCGGAGATGCACCGGCCGTCCAGGGTGTAGCGTGCCACTTCAAACGCGTCCGCATCTGTGATGACGTTCTCAACGCCGGAAACGGGAGCGAAGGGTTCGCCGTTCATCCATGCCGACGAGTTGCAGTTGACGTACTTGCCGGTGGCGCCTTCAGTAAGGACAGCTACTACGCGCATCTTTTCGGGAACGCCTTTCACTGCTAAATTAACTGCGGCGAGGCTGAACTCGTGGGAGTGGCTGTATTCTTGGCCGGCAGTGATTTCAGCGGGGATAGAGCCGGCCTCACCTTTATAGTCGGTGACGGCCACTGCTACATCGTTGAAGGTCAGGCCTTTCACAGGATCTTCGCCGTTGATGAAAAGGTCGCCGAGTTCGCCGGGCATCTGACTCTTATAGCTGGGGTGGCCGGAGTAATAGTTGGCCTGCTGCCAGCGGGCGTTGGTAAGGCCGTCGGCCACAAGGATGTAACTCAGGCGGTAATCGGCTCCGGTGTGGTCTTCGGGGAAGCGGGCCGTGGCCGTTGCCTTTATGGCGGTGTGGGATTCGTCAGTCCACTCTACGGTTACGTCGAGGTCGCCGGCGGGAACCCAGTCGCGATAATCATACCAGCCGTCGTATATTTCACCGGGGTCAACCCCTGCGGAGCGGTTGATGAACGCGTAGGGCAAACCGGGGACAGAATTGGGGTAATTCCTGATGACAGCCATAGGGTCGCCATTGTGGTAAGCCACTGCGATGAAGAGGTCGCCGATGGTTTCCTTCATTGTCTCGAGGGCAACATAGCCGCGGGGACACCATCCGCACCACAGACCTGTGTACTCCTCCACGAGGGGACGGTTGACGGGCATGAAGGGGTAAATCTTGAGCGTTCCCGTAACCTCGGGAGCCTCTACGTCGAAGCCGTTGATTTTTGTCACCTTGAGAGCGAGTGTGTGACGTCCGGCGTCGCTGACAACAGGAATCTCGATTTTGCAGACGGAAGAAGCGCCGATAAAACCTGGAATCGGAGCCGTGGTGGTGGAACCGCTGAAGGTCTGGCCGGCTACGGAGCCCGTGTAATCAATCGAGGTTATCTCGGTAGTGCCGCAGTTTACTATCTTCATCGTTGCCTTTGTAGGATCGGTGGTAGAGCCGATGATTTCGCCGAAAGAGAAAGCGGCCGACCGCTCGGGGAAGGTGCCCTCGAGGGTAACTACCATTGAAGATACTCTGCCGCCGGCCTCCTCTACCATCGAGTCCCAGTTGGCTTTGGTGCTCGATGAGTGTATGTAGAGACCGTCGGGTTCAGTGCCGCCCACAACGGAGACAGGGCGCAGTGTCTTTGACGCCAGCCTGGTGACATCGAACGAATAGCCGACGTATACACCTCCGGCGGGGATAGTGTAAGGAGTGTCGAAAGTGACGTTTAGCATACCGTCGACCACCTCACCGGCAATGCTTGTGATGTCGGGGTCGTTGACATTCTTGCCGTCGACCTCCTTCAGTTTCAGACCGGAAGTCATCCATGCCGATACGTTTCCGATGTTATTTTTAGGAACGGCCACGCGGATTCCGGTCACTTTTGCCCCTACGAAGGAGGGATTGTCGATGCGGATGGCTACATCGTATGTCTCGGCCTTGTTAAAGCCGTAATCACTATTCTTCGCCCCCTCGAAATTATAGGTAAAATCGAGAGTGGATGCCGATGCTGCCAAGCTCATTATGGCCAGACCGGCTGTTAGTAACAGTTTATTCATGGGCTTATTATTTTAAGTAAATTATTCAAGTGTTTATTATTTTAGGTGAATCATTCTTTGCCTCGCGGTGCATCAAAATAGTTTTCGCCACAAAGTTACAAAAACAAATTCGGATTACCAACTTCTGACTAATTTTTGCAAATATTTTGAGTAGCAACGTGCCTCCAGACTTAGGGAGCGGACTCTCCGGACCTCCGGCAAGGAGAGGCGACCTACGCCGGATATATCCTTATGAATCTCAATGGCCCAAAAGGCAATAAAGCTGTTAATACCTTAAATTTCAACACTTTAACAATCAGAAACAATTACACCACAATCCTTTGAGAAGGGTTATTAGCCTGAATATCTGTCTGCGGGATGAAAGCCGCGGTTCCCGGTGCAGCCACGGCAGCTTACTTCTTGCAGCTGCACCGGGAACGCGGTCTTTACATGGTATTCGACATGATTTATTATTGATTGACGACCATCACTTGGCGGACGGTGCCATCGGAATAGCGGATGATGTTCACGCCAGGTACGGGAGCGGCGATGCGGCGTCCCTCGAGGGTATAGCGTGCCACCTCAACAGCGTTGGCATCAGTCGAGATGCCGTTGATGCCCGACATGCCGGAGGCGAAAGGCTCGCCGTTCATCCATGCCGAGGAGTTGCAGTTGATGAACTTGTTGCCGTCGGTAAGCACGGCCACGACGCGCAGCTTCTCCGGAGCGGAGAGCACCACTTCCTCTATGTCGCCAAGCTCGAAGATATGCACGTGAGTATATTCCTCGCCGGCGGAAATTTCAGCCGGGACTGAACCAATCTCGCCGTCATAGTCGGTGACGGAGATTGCCACATCGTTGAAGATAAGCCCTTCCACATAATCGCTGCCATTGATGAATATATCGCCGAGTTCTCCCGGCATCTGGGCCTTGAGGTCTGTGCGTCCGGAAAAAGAGTTGTGCTGTTTCCAGCGGGCGTTCTTCAGGCCGTCGGCCACGAGGATATAGCTTACGCGGTATGATGCGCGTGAATGTGCTTCCGGAAAACGTGTCTTAGCCGTGGCGCGGATTGCGGTGTGCGATTCGTCGGTCCATTCCACTGCCACTTCTACTCCTCCTTCGGGGATCCATGTGCGGTATGTGCCCCATTCGGTGTAAATATTTTTCAGATCCACCGATGCGGAGCGGTTGATATATGCCGCGGGATAGCCGCCGGGGGTATTGGGAGTCTTGGAGATTACGGCCATCGGGTCGCCGTTGTGGTAAGCCACGGCGATGAAGCGGTCGCCTTTGCGCTCCTTCATGGTTTCGAGCGCCACATAGCCGCGCGGACACCAGCCACACCACAGACCGGTGTATTCCTCCACGAGGGGACGGTTCACCGGAATGAAAGGATAGACTTTCATCGTGCCGCCGGCTTCCGGAGCCTCGACTGCGAAGCCGTTGATTTTAGTCACCTTGAGGGTCAGCTGATTGTCGCCGGTCTGCTCCACGCCGGGAATCTCGACCTTAGCAGCGCCGGTGGCGCCGACAAACGGCAGCAGGGGTCTTTGCGGCGTCGTCGCGCCGTTGAAGGTCTGTCCGGCTACCGCGCCGCTGTATTCTACGGTAGTGATTTCAGATGTTCCGCAGTTTACAAGCGGGAGGATAACGATAGTCTGTTCGCCCACAGCCGCCTTGATTTCGCCGACAGAGAATGTGGCGGAACGTTCCGGGAAAGTGCCGTCGAGCGTTACTGTCATGGCCGACACCTTGCCCAGTTCTTCGCTCATTGGGCCCCAGCGCAGTTTCGTGCGCGTGGAGTGGATATATAGGCCGTCGGCGTTCGTGCCCTCGGCAACCATTACGGGCGAGCCGCTCTGCTCGTTTACCGTTTTTACGCTGAAAGAATAACCCACGTACACACCTTCGGCGGGGATGGTGTATGGCGTGTCGAAACGGATGTCCAGCCAGCCGTTGTTTACTTCGCCGGATACCGTGGCTATGTCGGGGTCGTTGACGTTCTTGCCGTTTTTCTTTTTGAGTTTCAATTCGGAGGTGAGCCATGCCGAGCAATCTTCGGTGCCGTCGACAGTCAGCGGAACACGGATGCCGGTCACTTTCGCACCGGTGAACGAGGGATTCTGAAGACGGATGGCCACATCGTATGTCTCCGTCTTGCCGTAGCCGTAACCTTCCGTCGCGCCGCCGTTGAAATTATATGTGTAATCGAGGGTCGAAGCCGAACAAGCTATGGTTGCCAAAGCAAATCCGGCTGAAAGTAACAATTTCTTCATAACTTGATTTTATAAAAGAGATTCCTGCTTCGCCTCGCAGTGCAAGGCGAAGCAGGACTGAAAAGCAACTCTTTAACCTTACTTTATCTTACGAAAATCTTGCGTGTAGAGCCGTCGGAGTAGCGGACGATGTTGATGCCCTTGACGGGAGTGGTTATCTGGCGTCCGTCGAGCGTGTAGCGTGCCACCTCAACGATTTCCTGCGGAGCGACCACGGTGTTTTGGATGCCGGAGAACTGCGATTTGGAAGTGCCGTTCTTGAGGTCGACGATCATGCGTTCGCCGTCGAACGATGCCATGCGGTTCTCTTCATCTTGACCGCGGAAGGCATTTGCGCAGAAAGCGTAGAAGCCGTATGCGTCCTTGTCGAGGTCAGTGTAGTTATACGAGAGGGTTTCCTTGTCGGTTTCTTCGCGGCCGAGCCATGTGAAGGTGTAGGCACCCTTCTTGAGCGGCTGGCTTACGGATATGTAGTCGATGAAGATAGGAGCCTCGTCGGGACCGGAAATGGCGAAGTTGGTTTCTTTAAGGCCGAAGGTCGGGAGCTCGAACTCACCCTCGAACTTGTTGCCGTTGACGGGGAGGGAGTAAACCTGGCCGGCGAAACGGATGCGCACCTCATAGTCGGCGATAGTGCTTTCCACACTCAGCGACAGAGTGGCTTTGTCGGCACCTGCCACGTACATATTCGGGGAAGTGAGGCGGTAGCAGCCGTAGTCGTCGACGCCGAGACCGGCTTTACCTTTCACGAGCAGGATATAGTCGTCGTTGCCGAACTTCCAGCCGGGGGTGGAGGTGAGGTCGTCGAAAACGATGTCACTGTCTTCCCCGGTAGCGTCGGGGTTGTTGATGTCCGTGGCGTCAGTGAGGTATTCGGTGGCGTCGAAGTCTTCCTCGAAGATAATAAAGTTGTCTTCATCCTCTTCTACTTGGTTAACGCCGTAGAGGTCAACGGTATAGCCGTCGCACTGAGTGATTTTGCTCCAGTTTGCGGTGAAGCTGTTTTCAGTAATGTTAGTGGCTTCGAGATTCTTCGGTGTGCCTACAACCTGTACGGGACGGATATTCTCCGCCGAGAAAGTACGATAATAGTGCGAACGGAGGTCGAAGTAATACTGCTTCGTCGGGTCGAGGTTGGTGTAGGTGTAAGTGTAGAGAGGCGTGCCTTCTTTATGTCGTACACTGCCGTAGTTGTTATAAGGTTTCTCCATCACGAACATGTCCATCAGTTCTTCAAGAGTTACACCCATTTCATCGGCCATATACTGAAGATATTGCTCAACAGTCATACCCATTTGGGCGATAGCTGCAAGCTCTTCCGGTCCGAAGAGATTATCCATGTTTATTACAGTCTTGTAGATGGGATTGCCGTTTTCATCAGTCCCGTCGAGTTCGTAGAGGTATGCATAATAATTGTAAGCCTTACGCACCGGCTCGAAGGAGACCGTGAAACTGTTTTCAGTAGCGCCGGTAAAGCCTCTGAACACAGGTTCCGCGATGAATTTGTCAACTGAAGAAGTAATCTTCATGTCATCGATAAGAAGGTGGCCGCCTGATGCAATCTGCAAGAAAGCATCGTTGTAAGCAGAATAGTTGTCGAACTCTATCTTGATTTCGCACCATCCCTGCTCCGGATACATGGGGAATGAGTCGAAGTTGCCTGCGCCATCGGTCGGATCACCGGTACCGTAATCGAAATTTTCGTAATCGTCATTGCACAAGCGCATCATGATAGTAGTAGATGAGAAGTGCCATTTCTTCGGTTCGCCGTTTTCATCCTCTTCTTCCCATTCAGTCAGTAGCGATTTAGCGAGGAAAGTCACGGTTACGGAACCGGAATAGTCCATCTTCGGGGTGTTCAGATAAGCGAGATCCTGAACATTGATGTTGAAGAGACCGGCACTACCTCCGGCCTGGCATACGTTGTGGCCGGTCCATTGTGCGCCGTGCGTAAGCGACGGGTCTATAAGTTCAGAGTTGTAGTGGCTGCAGAGCGGTTCACCCCATAAGTCCACATTCTCGGTTTCTCCTTTCGTGAAGCCTGAGAAGTCTTCATTGACAAGGATGTCGGCTTTGCTCACCGACGGTGCTTTCTGCGAGTAGTTGGACGGTTTCTCGCCCAGAGGGGTGACCGTGACCTTAAACGGAGCGGCGTTGGCCGTAAGTAGCGTGGCGGCCGCCAAGGCAATCGTTAGTAATGGTTTCAACATTTTCTGTTCTTTATGATTAATGGAAAATTAATGTCGGGAAGTTCGTTTTCCCGACGGCAAAGTTAAATCATAAAGAAAAGAAAGAAATCAACGCTTTCTTATGTATCAAAACACGTTTTAATACGTCACTCAGTATCTGATTCGGTATTTTTTGGTTCTTTGGGTTCCTTGCGCGCCATCTTCCAATACTCCGACGGCGTGAGTCCCGTGGTCTTCTTGAAGAGTGATGCGAAGGAGGTCCGCGACTTGAAGCCTACCGTCTCGCTGATATATTCCACGGTGGTGGAGGCGGGGTCGGTGACGCGCATCAGTCGGCACGCCTCGCGTATGCGGTAGCCGTTCAGGAACTGGTGGAAGTTGCCGCCGCTGCACGCGTTGATGGCCTTGGAGACGCTGCGCTGCGGCACGTGCAGTATGCCTGCCAGGCTGTCTATCCCGAACCCCTGTCCGTAGATGGCGCGGTCCTCCTCCATCACTTTCAGGATGTGCGGAAAGAGCAGGGCGCTCTCCCCGTCGGCCTCGCAATCGGCGGATTTCGTCTCTTTCCCCGGCTGCTTTTCGACGGCCGGTTCCCCGTTCTTATGTGCTATGAGCATACGCAACTGTTCCTCACGGTCAAGAAGCTCCCGGTTCCTTTGGAAAAGCAACTTGTGGTTGCGCCGCAGGTTCAGGAAAAGATAACCCAATGCCAGCAGCATTATGAACACGACTATACTTATCGAGATGACGATTACCAGGCGCCGACGTTCCTTAATCTTCTGCAAAGAGAGTTCCCTCACCTCGTCATTGGCCTTCTCTATCTGGCGCAACATATCCACGTTCTTCACCTTGCTGAATCCGGAGTTCTGGTCCATCTCCTCCTTTTTATAGAGGTATAGATAGGTGTATTTCTTAACGGAATCGGACTGATGACGGCGATCGAAGAAGTTGGCGAGGTGGGAATATGTGTAGAGTTCGTAATCGTCGAGGCGCAGGTCTTTGGCGAATTTCAATCTTCTCCGCAGCAGGTTTTCTTCCGCCACGTAGTCGCCGCTCCCTTCGTAGACATATTGCAGCATGTACATAGTGCCGTAGAGGTAACGTTCGCGGAACGGAAGGTCGGAGGGAACATTGTCGAGCACTTCCTTGAAATGCTTTTCGGCCGTGGCATAGTCGTTGCGGAAAAAGGCATTCATACCCGCTATTGTATTGACACAGACACGGCCGTAATGCGACTCTTTCGGAAAGCGGTAGGCAGATATCCGCGATATTTCCGTGGCATGTTCGCCCCACCCTTTTTTGAGTAATTGCAAGATGGAAATATTGAAGGCGATGCGGGTTATGACCTCTTCGTTGTTACTCTTAAAGGCATGGTCAAGCGCCTCGGTCAGCATCTGGAAGACGGTGTCTTTGTCCGCCTCGTCATAACACATATTATAGATGTTTGCCAAGCGCAACAGTATGAGCGACAGGTTGTAGTCGTCCCCCTCCTCCTCGGCCAGCATACGCGCCGTGGAGAGGTTGGTGAAGGCTTTCGGGAAGTCGAAGAGGCGCATGCTGTAGATGTTGCCAAGCTGGTAGAGCGCGGGGATGGCGTCGCGGCGCGCAGTGCTGTCCTCCGGCTTGGCGTAATAGCGGTTGGCGACGACGCTGAGCGCGGCCACGGCACGGTCGAGCAGCGTGTCGGCCTCGATGTATGACGACGCGCGCCCCATCAGCTCGGCGGAAGTCTTCTTCTCCAGCGGTTCTCCGCCTTGTGCCCCGGCGCAGAGCGGCGCCAACAGCGAAAGGACAAGGAAAAGCATCCTCATCGTCCAACTTATATGAATCTGGATTAACCGCGTCATCACAATGGTTTTGCGCCACAAAGTTACAACAACAAATCCATATCTCCAAATTGCCGACGGCTTTTAACAAGAAATTGCCGACGGCGTACGCAGGCGAAAGAGACATGAGTTGGAGATTCGTGATTTTTATTGTAACTTTGCGCGGTAGATTTACCGGATTATGAAAAGGTGTTTTTGCTTGTTTGCGGCCGTTTGGGCCGTTCTGGCGGCCGCGGCACAGTCGCTGCGGTGCGACGACGGCACTTTCCATTGGGAAAGCGGCATCTCCGCCGCACTCAACAACGACGGCTACGAGCTGTCGCTCCGTGGTTATTATTTCCCCATACCTTACGTCGGCATGAAGGTGGAACTTGCTTTTGCCGGCGAAATAGAGGAGATTTCCGACTGGAACATTGGCTGGGATGATGGCTGGGGCAACACATGGGACGACCGGGACGACGAGTCTGACTACGCCATACGCTTCAAGTTTAACCCGGCGATTGCGTTGCGCACGCCGCGTCTCATTCATTGGAAAGGTCAGGATGCCGGATTCTACCTCTTCACGGAACCGGGCATAGTCCTCTCGCCCGGCGCATCGGGAAGCCGCAACGCACAGTGGTTTCGCTGGGATGTAAAATCGGGCATCGACATGCAGATAGACAGGTACATATTCACGCTGGGCTACGGCATCTCCGATTTCAGCCTTTACTCCGGGAGGCCCGTCAGCCATCACGGCTACCCGGAGACGAAAACCAACTACATCACCCACACCGTCTTCGTAGCCTTCGGATGCAAGTTTTAGAGCTTATGACGGCTTGATAAGCCTATGATCGGAATCGACAAAACACACCGCTAACCACTGGTTTTTCGATTATATTTTGTAACTTTGCACTTAAACCCGAGAGACCTATGAACGAGATGGATAACAATATCATCGACTCCCAGCCCGGTAAGGAGAATGAGATTATTCTCTATCAGCCTGATTCCACCCTGTCACTGGATGTCAGAGTGGAGAATGATACAGTGTGGTTGACACAGGCTCAGATGACGGTACTGTTCCAGACCACAAGAAACAACATCACTCTACATATCCGCAATATCTTCAAGGAGGGAGAATTAGAGGAAACTTCAGTATGTAAGGAATCCTTACTAACTGCCGCCGACGGCAAACGATACAAGACCAAATTCTACTCGCTTGATGTAATAATATCGGTCGGTTATAGGGTAAAATCAATTCGAGGCACCCAGTTCCGTATATGGGCCAACAAAATTCTGAAAGAACATCTTTTGAGAGGATACAGCGTCAACCAGCGACTGTTGTATATGGAAAACCGCATAGACCGCCGTCTTTCGGAACATGACAATCAGATAAAGGAGCTTTCAGGCAAGGTTGACTTCTTCCTTAAAACATCGCTGCCGCCACGCGAGGGCATCCTTTTCGACGGGCAGATATTCGACGCATACGTTTTTGTCTGCGACCTCATAAGACGCGCCTGCAAACGCGTCATTCTTATTGATAATTATATTGACGAAACAGTCCTGGCATTGCTGGATAAACGCGGCAGAGGTGTGCTCGCTACAATATACACCAAGAGAATTGACAATAACCTGCGTCTTGACATAGAACGGCACAACGACCAATACGCACCTATAAATGTGCGCACAGCACCTAATATCCATGACCGGTTCCTGATCATCGACGATACACTTTATCATATCGGGGCCTCCATAAAAGACCTCGGGAAGAAACTGTTCGCGTTCTCGCAAATGGAGACCCGGCCATCCGTAATACTCGACAATCTTTGAGGCCACAAATTGTGACCTTAAAGTCATGCTCTGAAAATTTGACCCCGAACGATATCCTGAATGAGGGAAGCAGCAGGGTACTCCGCAACATGGACTATTATAACCTCGATGTCATACTATCTGTAAGACGTCTTGTAAAACCAAAGCCGAGAATATTAACCTTATCTTTTTAATCCGGGTTTATTCGGCCAATCTGAAACCGATATCGGGAGATTTGAAATTCGGATTGCCTACAAACCGGCATCACGGTTTATTATACTGCGGCAGATTACTGAAACATCCTCCACGGATTATCTTCCCTATGTCGGACTTCTTTGCCCCTTTGGGATTTTTCTGCGCTTTTCCCGGGTAATGGCCGTACCAGTCCTGCACCCATTCCTGCACATTACCACCCATGTCGTATATTCCGAGTTCGTTGGGATTCAATAGTCCGACTATATGGGATTTACCGTCGGTATGTCGCAATTTAAAAGAAGCCGGCTGAATGATTCAGTCGGCTTCTTTTGGCTTTCCTTGGCGGAGAGAGAGGGATTCGAACCCCCGGAGGTG
>ERZ780207.851-NODE-851-length-29879-cov-4.013747_pt1 | contig 29879 bp, 29 predicted proteins | sample MGYA00510977_ERZ780207 | MGnify/ENA primary metagenome ERZ780207 (study PRJEB29588, sample SAMEA2151383) | human gut metagenome | biome: human gut; feature: human-associated habitat; material: faeces | place: Denmark | collected 2008/2010 ...
GTCCTACCGTTGCTGGAAATACTGCACGGATAAAAGCTGAGGAACGGAGCGTGATCGCCTGCCTCGATAGACACTGATCGAAGCAGAGATACCTGCGTTCCACAGGTATCTCTGCTTTTTGATACGCGGGAACTGCTTGTGATTTTCAACAGAAAATCAGAAAAAATTTGTTGCTTCTATTCGTGAGATTAAGTATGATAAAATGATTCCAAATGCAATGTCAGATTATTGGAAAGCAGATTTGACCGTTGCCAAATATTTTAGGGATAATCTTATGTATTTAGAAAGTCTTGAGCTATATGTAGAGGAGTTGTCTGCAAAGATGCAATATAGTAAAGAGAATAGTGAGTTAGATGCCCAAGGAGTAACCAAGGAAGAACAAATAAAAATTTCAAAACAACTTTATAATGGTGTAATGGGTTGGGATGCGAAGGATTTCGGATCAATTATTCGCAATCAAGGATATTTCCAGCGAGGAGTTATACATAATATAGTAGACGAAACGGATTTTAAATGGAAAGTAGGTGAAGAAATGAATGAGCATAAATAATATAAAAAAGCTTTCCATGAATTCTCATTTTTATTCCTTACTAATGCAGGGTTTTCTTTCTGGTTACAAAAAACCTTGTGAGATAAAATTACCATTTATGGCAATCCCAATTTTATTATATGCTGAATCACGGGAACATTTAGTAAAAGCAAATAAAAGAAGTCGAATAGAGACAGTGTTGCAGCCCCCTCAAATTATTGAGGAAAGCAAGATTTCTGGAAAAACAAGATTATCTGGCTATGTCGACAGGTATAATTCACTTAAACCATATTGTAAAGAAGCAATTATTATCTTATCTTCAGAAGGGAAAATAGCCATTAACAATCACAAAATAGTCCTTATTAAGGAAATTAATTATAAAGATTATGAAGGGGCTATTGGAAAATGGCTTAGATGTGCATTTTACCTTGGAGTTGTATTTGCAAAAACCACTGAAGATCATTTATCTTATTTTTTAGGAGTTGATACAAAATGAAAAGTTATATAAAAGCCATCATTATATTTAATAAAAAAGGAGAAAAAAGAGTAGTTCCTCTTAAGCAAGGAGTAAATATAATTACGGGAGAATCAAAAACAGGGAAAAGTGCATTGGTTGAGATTATTGACTATTGTTTGTGTAGCACTCGATGTACAATACCAAAAGGTAAAATAACAGATTTTTCATACTTATATACGCTAGTAATGGCTATAAGTGATAATACCTATGTTATTGCTCGGTATAATTGGGAAGATGGGGGAAAAATGCATTTTTCTAAAGAAGGCAAGGACTTTGAACCTAAAGGATTGGAGCTAAGTTATTTTGCAGAAAAACCCGCTTTGCCATTTAGAGATATAAAAAATGAGATTGAGTGTGCATTGGGTTTGTTTGTAACTAATATACCTACGGATGCGGCTCCACAAGGGAAAAAGGCATCATTAAGAAACATGGTTTCTTACTTGTTTCAACATCAAAATTTAATGGCAAGTAAGTTTGCATTATTCTATCGGTTCTCAGATTTTTATAAAAGAAAAGACGTGATAGAACAATTTCCTGTTTTTGCAGGTATGATTAGCCAAGAGTATTATAGTGATCTAATTCAATTAAATGCGTTGAAAACTCAATTGAAACAAAAATACAAAAAGCAGAAAGCTAATGAAAAAAGCACTATATATATTAAAGAAAATCTTTCTCCGTTGCTAAAAGATTATTTTGCATTGCTTGAACAGGATTTTGATGAAAAAATTTCGGTACAGGAAATGTTGAAGATAGCTTCTAATTTGCCAGAGTTCGATGATACGCAACTTTTTGGTGAAAATAAAATAACTGAGCGTTACAGTGAATTAAATGCTGAACTAGAAAATCTTAGAAATAAAGAACGTGAGATACTATTAAAAATTAAAAATGTAAATAATGCTTCTGATACAGGTGATTCTTTTACAAAAATGCTGCAAGATTTAAAGCAACAAACAAGTGTGGCGGAAATTGAAACAGACAAATATACTTGTCCTCTTTGCGGTCATGAATGTCAAGAAATTGCCGAGAATGATTCAAAGCTTATTGAGGCTACCGAATGGTTAGATAATGAATTAAGAATTACTGAAAAATACACTGCAGATTTTTCCGAAGACGTTAGGAAACTCAAAGATGAACATTCAAAAATAGAAGAAAAAATTAAGGAAGTATGGAAACAAATAAAAACAATTGAACAGAAATTCATTTCGTCTAAAGCGCTTATTTCAAAGCGAGAAAAAGTAAATTACGCTAAAGCGAGAATTGCGTTATATGCAGAAATGAGTGATTCTGGTATATTTGAAACTGTTGATGAGGAGATTGAGGATCTAAAAGGAAAAATAGCAAGTCTTGAAGAAAAAATTAAGGGTTTTGATGTTGATAAGAAAATGGAAAAAGCTGAGAGTTTTTTATCAAATAATATGAACCGTCTTTCTTTAACGCTTGATTTTGAAGAAGAATATAGACCGATTGACTTAAATTTTGGTTTAACAGATGGTAGCTTTGACATTTATCAACATCAGAAAAATAATGAGAATATTCATCTATATGAGATGGGAAGTGGTGCGAATTGGGTTTCTTGTCATATTGCCTTGTTTTTAAGTTTTCTTCGCTTTTTTGCAACTCAGGATAATTCCCCAATGCCGTTGTTTATGTTTTTTGATCAACCGAGTCAGGTGTATTTTCCACAGGGTAATGATAAAGACGAAATTACTCAAGCAGATTTAATGGCTGTTAATAAAATGTATAAGACAATTTTTGATGAAATTAACTCTATTGGCGAAGATACTGAAAGATTGCCCCAAATCATCATTGTAGATCATGTTGATGGCAAAAGTTTGAAATGTAAAGAAGAGTTTGAAAAGTATGTATGTTGTAATTGGAGGAATAATACAGCACTGATATAATTAAACTGAAAAACGATTGAATTTAGCCAAAATCTTTAGATTATTGTAAGCATGAGAACTTTTCATATCTAAAGAAGATGAGTTAAATGAAAAAACCACACAAAACAGCAATTCACACATCGGCAAAATATAACCAAATTTCACCCAACAAAACATGGATATATTTTGCCGATAGAGGTATAATAATTCCGAAGATACTTTTATGCGAGGTAAAACATGAACTATATAAATGTGAAAGAAGCCGCAAAAAAATGGAACGTGTCAGAGCGAAGTGTACGAAATTATTGTGCAGATGGAAAAATATCCGGGGCAGTATGTCAGGGAAAAGTATGGAAAATTCCAGAGGATGCAATAAAACCGTTAAGAAAACAGCGGGCAGGTAAAGTATCTAAAGATTTACTGACAAGATTACAAATGGAAAAAGAGGCAGGGATTTCGGGAGGAATATACCACAAAGTTCAGATTGAATTAACGTACAATTCAAATCATATGGAAGGCAGCAGGCTTACACATGATCAGACTAGGTATATTTTTGAAACGAATACCATTGGAATGCATGACGGCACACTAAATGTTGATGATATCGTTGAGACATCAAATCATTTTAAATGTATAGACTTAATTATCGACATGGCTGGCTATAAACTCAGCGAGTCATTTATAAAACAACTTCATCAGGTGTTGAAATCCGGAACCTCGGATAGCAGAAAAAATTGGTTTGCAGTTGGTGCATACAAACGATTGGAAAATGAGGTTGGCGGAAATTCAACTTCAAAGCCGGAAGATGTTCCAAAAGAGATAAAGAAATTATTGAAACAGTATAACCAAAGTAAAACCAAAACATTGCAGGAAATAATTGAATTTCATTATCAATTTGAAAAAATACATCCATTTCAGGATGGAAACGGACGAGTTGGCAGGCTCATCATGTTTAAAGAATGTCTGAGAAATGGAATCACACCATTTATTATAGAGGATGATATTAAAGAATTTTATTATCGTGGTTTAAAAGAGTGGAAACGGGAACCGGGGTATCTGCTGGACACCTGTCTGACCGCGCAGGATCGTTTCAAAGTCTATATGGATTATTTTGGTTTAGAATAAAATTTTTATAATTCACACAGCAGTAAAAAGCCTAACACCACCACCCCAACGGAGGACAAAAAATGAACATCAGAAAAGCAACAAAAGAAGATCTATCGCGTATTGCCGAAATCTTTGTTTTCAATAATCGAATCAACTATTTCCCGATATTTAAGCAGGAGGATTTTTCATTTGGAGAATTGCAGGTAGTATCACTGATAGAAAATTATTTTGGAAAAACAGAGATCATGGACACGCTATTTGTAGCAGAAGACAACGGGATCATCAAAGGCTTTATGGAGATTCGGGGAACGGAAATAGGTAAATTATATGTTGAGCCATGCTTTCAAAGTGGCGGTGTAGGAGATGTGTTGATAAAATATGCCATTCAAAATCTGCATGTGGATTTTTTATGGGCATTAGAAAAAAATACAAGAGCCCGTGCATTTTATAATTGTCATGGATTTATCGAAACCGGAGAAAAAGAACATGAAGAGGGTACCATGGAGTATTTGTTAAAGTTAGTACGCAGGGAAAAGGTATAGTAACGGCAATCCCTCTCCATCCTCCCATTGAAAGCCACCCTAAACCATGCTATACTCAAACTATAAGCACATCTTACAAATACGAGATAGGATGCAGTAACAAAAAGCAATCGGAAAATTATTTACAGAAAGGAAAATGTGATGAAAAAGAAAGTATTGGCGTTATTTATGGCAGTTAGTCTGGCATCCGCTTCATTGCCGATGACAGTACTGGCAACGGAAACGAGCAATGTTTCCCAGCAGGAGGAACTGGGTATTGCAGAGGACTCTGAAACAACAGAAGAGACGGAACTGACAGAAGCAGACAACGAAAGAGAGTCAGAAGAAGAAACGGAGTCAACAAAGGCTCAAAAGACAGCCGAGGCCACAGAGACACAAAAGACAGCTGAAGCAACAGAGACAATAGAGCAGCAAGGGACTGTCGAAGTAACCGAGACCACAGAGCAGCCGGAAACAGAAAAAGAAACAGAAGCTTTTAAAGAGCAGGACAAGTCAGAAGCTTTAGAGGTAGAGACAGAGGAAGCAGACAAACAGAGAATTTCGATAGAAGAAGTTCTTAAGAACAGAGCAGGTGGACTTGCATCTGTACAGGGAACAGCATTATCCCAAGCACAAGTAGGACAGTTAAAACAGGTTAACCGGGGGGGGGATTCATACATATGGTTCTGCCATATATCTTACAGAGTGGGATAAGTATTCCTCCAATTATATTTACAACAATTTAGACAGTGATGAGCAGGCCTTCTGGGATAAATTGGATTATGTATGTTGTTTGTATCTGATAAGTGGAGAAGATGCGGTTAGCACCAGTGGGATGATCATACCGGACTATGAAATTAGCTATGCTCCGCTATCTTTAGAGCGAGCAGTGGAAATCTTTTTAATGTTTAATTATTCCAATCCACAGTATTATTTTATCAATGGCGGATATGCGTATATTGAGCCAAGTAGTATTCTTTTACCGACATTTTATCAGGAGTTCCAGAGTGGAAGTGAGCGCAGTAAGGCAACACAGGCAATGAAGAATCAGATCACATCCTGCGAGAGTGCAATTGCAGCAGCGGGAAGTGCAGAGCAGAAAGCAAAAGTTGCTCATGATTACATAGTAAAAAAAGTGGAGTATGATGATAATTATCTGACAAATCCGGAAAATCCATTCCATCAGAGTGCATATAGTGTATTCTGCGATGACCACAGCGTATGCGCAGGTTATACAAAAGCATTTGAAATGCTGATGAATGGAGCAGGCATTGATACCATAGCACTTCTCAGTACGGATCATGCATGGAACATGATAAAGATTAATGATTCCTGGTATCACACAGACTGTACCTGGGATGACATGGATGGTTACAGCGGATATGAGATGATTTATAATTTCTTTAACCGAAGCGAATCCGTCATAAGATCAGATGGCACACATGAGATCCAATCCATGTTTGACGGAAAACTTCCGGCAAGTACTTTAGATTCCGGTGCAGGAAATACCAGCATTGGAAAATGTGCAACACCATCTAAAAAAACAGCAACACCAAAGGTCACTTATAAGACAGTCAAAAATGGTGTGCAGGTAACGATTAGCAGTAACACATCCAATACAGAGATTTACTATACCACAAATGGACAGACGGCGTCCTCTTCCTATACAAAGAGTCATCGTTATAAAAAACCATTTACGATATCGAAAAAAACAACCATTAAGGCAATTGCGGTAAAAGACACTTACTGGAACAGTGACCAGACAAGCAAAACAGTAGATGGAAGAGTGTATACCGTGAACTTTAAGTCCAACGGCGGCAGCAGTGTTTCAAAACAATATGTGCAGTACAATAAGGTCATTAAGAAACCGTCAAATCCAAAGCGGAGTAAATATACTTTCGCCGGCTGGTATACGGATTCCAAACTGACCAAAGCATGGGATTTTAATACAAAGATCAAATCCGGAAAAACACTGTATGCAAAGTGGAAAAAGATCAGCTTAAAGCAGGCAGTGATCTCAAAAGTGCAGAATGTTTCCGGTAAAAAGATAAAGGTTACCGTGAAAAAAGTAAGCGGGGCAGACGGATATCAGATCCAGTATTCTACAAAGTCCAACATGAAATCTGCAAAGACCGTGACCTCAAGTAAGACAACGACGACGATTTCAAAGCTTTCTAAGGGCAAAAAATATTACGTTCGTGTCAAAGCCTATAAGAAAGATTCTACCGGTAAAAAGGTAGCCGGAAAATGGAGTAAGGTAAAGAATTTTAAAGTAAGCAAATAAAAGCGATAAATTTTTAGACATATTGTGCCGAAATAAATAGTAGGTAAAAGGATTTACCAAATCATAAGATCAGGGAGGAATCAATATGAACACAAACACAGTGGCACAATCTGACTATGCAGCAAATGCATATACGGAAAACGTGCAGCAGACAACGAAAAAGTCAGCCGTTACGAATGGAAAGACCATTGGAAATCCACAGTTGAGCGAAAAGGCTCAGAAGTATTATGAGCAATTGAAAAAGAAATTTTCCAATATGGATTTTATTCTGGTCAGTGCTGACAAAAAAGAAGAGGCACAGGCAAACGCAGCACAGTATGCGAATGCAAATCACACTGTCGTACTGATCGACACGGATAAGATTGAGAAAATGGCAGAGGATGAAGCCTATCGTAAAAAATACGAAGGGATCATCAGTGGAGCGCAGACGCAGCTTGCACAGATCAAAAACGGACTTGGAAGTAATGCATCCCATGTGAAAGGATATGGGATCAAGATCAATGACAATGGAACCGCATCTTTGTTTGCCGTGATAGACAAATCCTTAGCTGCCCAGAAAGAGAGAATCGCCAAAAACGCAAAAACGCGTGCAGAGGAGAAGAAAGTAGCTGAGAAAAAGGCAGACAAAAAGAAAACGGAAGAAAAGCAGGAATTGAAAAATGACAAGAGCAAAAAGGCGGAGGAAAAAGAAGACTACGTTACCGTTACCGCTTCCAGTGTGGAGGAATTGCTCAAAAAGATCAATGATACCATTTATGACAGCATGAGTGATCATGTGAAGACACCGCAGGAACAGCTCTTGGGTCAGCATATCAATTTTTCCGCATAAAAAAACAGTTTTTCCATATGCTATCCGAAAAAGAAGGAAGGCTACAGAATGGCGAAACGAAAAGAGACAGAATGTGCTGTTGGAAACAGACAGGATGAAGAAGAAATATTAAAGACTTATCAGACTGAAGATTATGACTATCTTGCGAATTCGGCAACCGGAATGGATTGTACGGGACTGATGCACCGGACACCTTCCAATGAGAATGAGATGGAGTCTTATCAGGAGGTCTACCAGTATCTTCCACCGAACGTTCGGGTAGATGCAATGGATGGAAAAGACAGTCACAAATAGCAGGGAGGGCAGATTTGCCCTCTCTGTTTGTATTAGATGAAGTGCAATGCTTGCAAAGCCCTAAAAAAGAGTATAGAATGAATGAGGGTTTGTGAAATGGAAACAGTATTACAGTGAGGAGAAAAAATTTATGTATGGTTTTGGTGAATTAATTAGTGTTTTGAAGAAAAATCCGAAGACGATCGTCTTTACAGAGGGAACCGATCCTCGTATCTTAGAGGCATCTTCCCGCTTACTGGCAAGTAACTTTCTTCATCCGATCCTGATAGGAAATGAGGATGAGATTTATAAAGGGGCAGAGGAAAGTGGATTTAATATCCGCGGAGCAGAGATCATTGACCCTGAAAAATTTGACCGTATGGATGAGATGGTAGACTTATTCTGCGAGCTTCGTAAAAGCAAAGGTGTTACAAAAGAGCAGGCACGTCAGACCCTGTCACATGCTAACTATTTTGGAACGATGTTAGTAAAAATGGGAGTGGCAGATTCACTCTTAGGTGGTGCAACCTATTCAACAGCAGATACCGTGCGTCCGGCATTACAGTTGATCAAGACAAAGCCGGAAAACAAGATCGTATCATCCTGCTTTATTTTAGTACGTCCGAGAGCTACCGGTGAAAACGAGCTGTTAGCAATGGGTGACTGTGCAATTAACATTACACCAAATGAAGAAGAGTTAGTAGAGATCGCACATGAGACAGCAAACTGTGCAAGAATCTTTGGTTTAGAGCCGGAAGTTGCATTCTTAAGCTATTCTACATTTGGTTCCGGTTCCGGCGAGACCGTAGACAAGATGCGTAACGCAGCCGAGATGACCAAGAAAGCATATCCGGAGCTTCCGATTGCAGGAGAGTTACAGTTCGATGCAGCCGTATCTCCAAGAGTGGCTCGTACAAAATGCCCGAATGATCCGGTTGCAGGTCATGCCAATACCTTTATTTTCCCGGACATCAATGCAGGAAATATTGGTTACAAGATTGCACAGCGTCTTGGTAACTTTGAAGCATATGGACCGATCTTATTAGGTTTAAATGCACCGGTAAACGATTTATCCAGAGGATGTAACGCAGCAGAGGTATATTCCATGGCGATTATAACCGCAGCATTAGCATAAAACAACAGATATTCTACCCTTTGGGGTTATAAACGAAATGCTTTAGATTATTTTATGATTTTCAGTATAGTAAGGTGCCACATATAAGCAGGAGATAAAGGTGCAATGAGAATTACTGACAGAGAAGCAAAGTTCAAAGAACTGAAAGAACAAAGTGATAGCAGAAAATATAAAGATGAGAAACAAAAGAATCTGTTAGCAAATAAAGTTGTTTTTATCGGCTTTTTGGTAACAGAAATTGCTATGCTTGTGAATCTTGTTGCCTGTATTCAGGATTTTGGTAACTCGGTTTTGGCAATGAGCGGCCTGGTCATTGATATCATAGGAATTTTTGCGATTATCGTTACTTATCTTAAAGATAGGGAAAGTGGAGTAATGTTCCGGCTGGGAATGATCCAATTTGTGATTATGTATCTGATCGTGGTCATTGAAAATGGGAATGACTGTATGATGTTTATTCCAATGCCATTGTTAGTTACTGTGATGATGTATAGTCAGCCAAAAAGTACAAAGGTGTTCTGCTGCTTGCTTGCTGTAGTGGATGCATTAAGATTTATGTTACTATTAACAGGAGTTATTCATTCGTCAAACACAATGAATGAGGAAAGAATGGTATCGGGCCTGGTTCTTGTAACATTACTCGCAATTTATCAGAGCACAAAAGTGTTATGGAGATTTAGCCGGGATAGTGTGGGAGCAGTACAGGATGAAGAGCAGATACAGAAGCTGATGATGGAGGATATACTTGAAATTGTCAAAGGTGTTCAGAGTCAGACGAGAGAGGCAAATCATCTGTTAGATCATTTATATTCATCAGCTGAAAGCATAAGCGATAGTGTCAGTGATATTACGATAGGAACACAAAGTACAGCAGAGAGTATTCAGAATCAGACAGAAATGACACACAGTATTCAGAATGCGATTGAGAGCGCAGCAGGAGCAACAAAAGAGGCAGTCGATAAGACAGAAGATTCCATGAAAGCTGTGAGTCATAATTTAGAGGTGATGAAGCAGCTTGACATCCAGGCAAATAGCATTTCTAAAACAAATGAAGTAGTTGTTGCAGCTATGGAGAAGCTTAGTGATAAGACAAAAAATGTTAGAAATATTACAGATTTAATCTTAGGCATTTCCGGTCAGACAAATCTTTTGGCACTAAATGCATCTATTGAGGCTGCCAGAGCCGGGGAAGCAGGAAAAGGATTTGCTGTTGTTGCAGATGAGATTCGTCAGTTAGCAGATCAGACAAAAGATGCAACAGAAAATATCACGGCTATTGTAGATGAATTGAATGAATTTTCCAATGAGGCTTCGGATGCTATACGGAAATCTTTAGATGCAACGGAAAGCCAGACGGGACTTATAGAAGAGGCCTCCGATGGTTTTATCGTAATAGATGAAAACATGAAGCAGCTAACAATGCAGATGAACAATATCAATGAAAAAATAGAGGCATTGAAAACATCTAACAATATGATTGTAGAAAGCATTATGCAATTATCTACAGTAAGCGGAGAGATTACGGCAAGTAGTGTGGCAGCGTCAGAAATAACGGATAATAATAAGAGTAACTCCAAGGATGCAAAAGAGATGTTGCAGAAAGTACTGGACTTTTCCCATCAATTGGATAAGTATATGAAAGATTAGTCAGAATCATGAAGTTCCCCCTTGTGTTGGACAATTTAAGTCTAACACAAGGGGGTATTTTTTGTCGATACCACGGATACTTCAAAGAAAGATGACTATGTTGTTGATGATGTGGAATTTGAAGACAACGAACTGCCTTTTATACGGGACGCATTAGAAGTAGATAATCATGGAAAACGCTGTGTCATGGAGGTGGCACAGCATATCGGCAATCATGTGGTAAGATGTATTCTTTTAGCATCCGGAGAGGGATTGCAAAAGGATATGGAGGTTATTGCAACCGGAAGCGGGATTGAAGTTCCGGTTGGTGAAAAGACTTTAGGAAGATTGTTTAATCTTCTTGGCGAAACCATTGACAAAGGGGAAACATTAGAGCAGGAAACCCACTGGTGTATCCACCGGGATGCGCCGAGCTTTGAAGAACAGAGTCCAGCAGTGGAGGTATTAGAGACCGGAATTAAAGTGATCGACCTGTTAGCACCTTATGCCAAAGGTGGGAAGATCGGACTCTTTGGAGGAGCCAGAGCAATGTCAAGGCTACGTTATGGTAGGAAGCTATAGTTAAGAATATAGTGGAGATCAAAATAAGAAAAGGCCACACACTTTCCAAAATGGAAAGTATGTGGTCTTTTTAGTTTATAGATCCGATCATAAAATCCTATAGGATAGAATTTTATTTATTGCTGCGTCTCCAGATGTGCATCTTCTCAGCTTCTGCAATTAATTCATCTCTGAAATCAGGATGTGCAATGGAGATCAGTGCTTCTGCTCTTTCCCATGCAGACAGACCTTTTAAATTTACGATACCATACTCTGTAACAACATAGTGTGTATTAGAACGTGTATCGGTAACGATAGATCCCTGTGTCAGGGGAGGTTTAATACGGGACTGCATTTTTCCATCCCTTGTAGTAAAGGTAGAAGAGCAGCAGATAAAGCTCTTACCGCCATTTGACAGGTAAGCACCAAGTACGAAGTCTAACTGTCCGCCGGCACCACTGATATGTTTGATACCTGAGGACTCAGAGCTGATCTGTCCGAATAAGTCGATATCCACCGCATTGTTGATAGACATGAAGTTGTCCAGTGCGGAGATAGAACGGATGTCATTTGTATAGCTTACAGGAGCACTCATCAGTTCCGGATTTTCGTCTAAGTAATCGTACATCTTCTTTGTTCCTGCACCAAAACCATAGGTCTGACGGAAACGGTCGATATTTTTCTTAGAACCATTGATCTTTCCGGCTTTTGCAATATCAACGAAAGCATCTACATACATCTCGGTATGAACACCAAGGTCTTTTAAATCAGATTCTGCAATCAGAGAACCAACTGCATTTGGCATACCACCGATACCAAGCTGTAAGCAGGCACCGTTTGGAATCTCGTCAACGATCAGTTTTGCAACTGCCTTATCAACATCTGTTGCCGGGCCGCCGCCACCAAGTTCACCGATCGGAGGATTGTCACCTTCTACAATGTAAGTAACATCAGAGATATGTACTCCGTTTTCAAAACCGCCGAGACAACGAGGCATATTCTCATTTACCTCTACGATGATCTTTTTAGAAGTCTCGCACATTGCAGTTAAATGGGAAGCATTTGGACCAAAGTTGAAGTATCCGTGCTTATCCATAGGTGCTACCATCAGCATAACAACGTCATCCGGCTGAATGGAGTCACGGTAGTAACGTGGCAGCTCGGAATAACGGATTGGTGAATAATAAGCGAATCCACGGCTGATATATTTACGCTCGATTCCTGACATATGCCATGAATTCCAGCAGAAATGCTCGCCTGCATCTTCACGTTCAAATACAGCTAAAGGCTTTAACAGAATACCGCCACGAAGTTTTACGTCCTTTAATTCGTCGGTACGTTTTGCGAGTGCTTTATCCAAAGCATCCGGAGTGCCGGTACACCAACCATAATCTACCCAATCGCCGGATTTGATAATTTTTACAGCTTCATCTGCAGATACAAGTTTCTGCTGATACTCTTTTTGAAAATCCATCTTAAGAACCCTCCTCTTTTTCTAAACATGAGATTGTTAAAATTTAAACATACATTAATTTTAACACGCAGGACAGAATAGGTCAACTCTATGTAGAGGTTCTTTTAGTTGAAAAATACACAATCATGGTATAAGATAAAGAACTGATAAGAATCATAAAAAGAAATACAAGAGGTTAAGTCATGAAAGAAGAAAAAAGAGCGCAGATCATGCAAAAGACCGCTGTGGTCTGGCTTGGTGCATTAATCTGCTGTGCATTGTGGGGAAGTGCGTTTCCGTGCATTAAAATCGGTTATCAGATGTTTGAAATTGATGCTGCTGACACCGCAGCACAGATTTTATTTGCAGGGTATCGTTTTACTTTGGCGGGAATCCTGACCGTTCTCATTGGCAGTGTTTTAAATAGAGGGTTTCTGATACCGAAAAAAGAGAGTTTTGGAAAAATATTCAAATTATCCATGTTACAGACTGTTCTGCAATACTTTTTCTTTTATGTGGGACTTGCAAATACCACCGGTGTCAAGGCATCTATTATAGAAGGAGTCAATGTTTTTGTGGCAGTTCTTGTAGCAAGCCTTTTGTTTCATCAGGAGAAGCTGACCGGGAAAAAAATCATTGGCTGTCTGGTCGGTTTTGCCGGCGTAGTCATTGTCAATCTGGGTGGCAGCATGGATATGGGCTTCCGGCTGACCGGTGAGGGATTTATTTTTCTGTCCACCGTAGCATATGCATTTTCCTCTGTTTTTTTGAAAAGATATTCTAAGGATGAAAATCCGGTGCTGTTAAGCGGTTATCAGTTCATAACAGGAGGCATCATCATGTGTGTCATCGGACTGCTGATGGGTGGAAAGGTGCATGGATTTGCAGCGGCATCCACCGGCATGCTCGTCTATTTAGCAGTCGTTTCAGCGGTTGCCTATTCCCTGTGGGGAATCCTGTTAAAATATAATCCGGTGTCAAAGGTGGCAGTCTTTGGCTTTATGAATCCGGTGTTTGGAGTTATTTTATCGGCACTTCTCTTAGGGGAAGGCGCGCAGGCAGCAGGAGTAAAAAGTCTGATCGCACTGCTGCTCGTAAGTATTGGAATCTATGTGGTAAATAAAAAAGAAGGAGACAGCGTATGAGTGTAATAGTAACGTTAAAAAAAGGTGAGGGACGTACCGTAAAGGCAGGCGGTATGTGGATTTATGATAATGAGATCGAGTCCGTGTTGGGAAGTTATGAAAACGGAGATGTCGTGCTGGTGCATGACTTTGACGGCTATCCGATGGGAGTCGGTTTTATCAATGACCATTCTAAGATCCGTGTGCGGATGTTGAGCAGGGATGAGAATACGGTGATTGATGAAGCTTTTTGGATGAAACGTGTCAAACGTGCATGGGAGTACCGCAAAAAAGTGGTCGATACCTCAAGCTGTCGTCTGATCTTTGCAGAGGCAGATTTCTTCCCGGGGCTGGTAGTAGACAAGTTTGCGGATGTACTGGTGGTGCAGTCGAATGCATTGGGAATTGACCGCTGGAAACTTGTCATTGTGGGCTGCATCAAACAGTGCTTAGAGGAAGATGGGGTACACATCCGCGGCGTCTATGAGCGAAGTGATGCGAAAGTGCGCACACAGGAAGGCATGGAGCGTATCAAAGGATTTATCGGAGAACCGTTTAATACCAATGTGGAAATTGTAGAAAATGGTGTGCTCTATGTGGTAGACATCAAAGAGGGACAAAAGACCGGATTTTTCTTAGACCAGAAATACAACCGTGCAGCAGTCGGACGGCTTTGTCAGGATGCGGATGTGTTAGACTGTTTTACACATACCGGTTCTTTTGCGTTAAACGCAGGACTTGGCGGAGCAAGAAGAGTGCTGGGAATTGATGCTTCTGACCTTGCGATCCATCAGGCAATGTTCAATGCGAGAATGAATGATCTGCAGGGAATCGTAAATTTTGCCTGCGGAGATGTATTTGATCTGCTTCCGGATTTTGAGAAAAAAGGCAAGCAGTTCGATGTGGTCATCCTAGACCCGCCTGCATTTACAAAATCCAGAAATTCCGTAAAAAATGCAGTCAAAGGTTACCGTGAGATCAATATGCGTGCTTTAAAACTCGTAAAAGACGGCGGCTATCTTGCCACCTGTTCCTGCTCACACTTTATGACCTACGAGCTGTTTACGGAAACGATCCGTCAGGCGGCTAAGAGTGCCCATAAGCGGCTGCGTCAGGTGGAATACCGTACACAGGCACCGGATCATCCAATCCTTTGGGCAGCGGACGAGAGTTATTATCTGAAGTTTTATATTTTTCAGGTTGTGGAGGAGATGTAGGGACGGATATTATTATCATGGAAGTAATGAGCAGAGAGTGATCGAGATAATTCGATTGCTCTTTATTATTGTGAATGGGTTTACATGTGGAGACTATTCTATTTTTCTCATTTAGCAAATCTGTTTTAATAGCGTTGACAAATGTGTAAAATGGAACGCTACATTGAATGCTGTGCAAAAGTCACCTCGAAAATCGTTCCCCCAGTCTTGCCTGATTTGATACAAATACTGCCATCATGTACTCTAACGATTTCACGGACAAAAGCAAGACCTAGCCCTACGCCACCCAGCTCCCGGCTTCTGGATTTATCCACACGGAAGAATGGCTCGAACACTCTCTCCCTAAGCTCCTTTGGTATTCCGCTTCCCGTATCTTCTACAGACAGATAAACATGCTTGTTTCTCTGATATGCGGTTACTGTAACCTGTCCGAGCGGATGATTATATTTGATGGCATTCTCAACCAGATTGTATACAAGCCTGTAAATAAGGATATCACTGCCTATCATAGTGGCATCCTCACATTTTCCAATCAGCTTTATATTCTTTTCCACGGCAAGAGGCTCAAGGTCTGCCAAAACCTCTTCAACAATAGCATCCAATATAATTTTATCATCCCTTCCCACCGACTGAAGCTCACTCATGTCTAGAAGAGTCTTTACCATCCTGTTTAATTTATCATTTTGTTCCGTAACCATTTTTATGGTCTGCAAAGTGTCTGCATCATTCCCAGGGTGAGTGGCAGAATTATATAAATCAAGCTGTACCTGCATTAACGCTAATGGAGTACGCAGCTCATGTGCTGCATTTGCAGTAAACTGTCTCTGTATCTCAAATGCTTCCGACAGACGCTCAAGCATCTTATTATAAGAAATACCCAGCTGGTTCAGTTCCTTAACATTGTTTTCCTCTATTCTTGAATCAGACAGATTCTGAGCCTGTACCTCTTCAATTTTATCTGAAAACTCCCTGATTGGTCTGAGTGCATGCCCGCTTATAAAATAAGTGACGACACCTCCCAAAAGCGCCAGCAAAACCGTGATTATCAGACTGTTTCTTTTATAGTCGGCCTTATTATTGTACACCTGAACCGAAAATTCATCCGCAAACTCATCCCACTTATCGTCCGGTATGCTGATATATATTTCATCTGATTTGTTTCCTTTTTCATCCCCCTGTGACTCTACCGCATCCTGCAGAGAATCGATGTAATGCACACCATTTTTATAGACAAACATAGTCAGGCAGCCACATATAATAGCAATACACAATGTAGTAATGCACGTAAGTCTCCACTGTAGCGACATTCTTTTCATCTGTCAGACTCCTCCCGTATTTTATAGCCTTCACCTACCTTGTTCAAAATGGGATCATATCCCAGCTTCGCCTTAAGCTTTTTTCTAAGTGAAGACATATGTACCCTGATTGCTCCGCTAAAGCTGTCTGCCGTGGCATCCCACACATGCTCTATCAGCTCCTCCTGACTCACCGGTCTGCCTATATTGATAAGTAAATATTCCAAAATACCATTCTCTTTTCTTGTCAGTGGAACCGGCTCTTCCTTTGCATATGCCTCGCGTTTAATCGTATCAAACTTTATTTCTCCGCATTTAAGACATATATCATTCTGTACAAATTTCCTTCTTGTCAGGCTTCTGATACGTGCCTCAAGCTCCTGCAGATGGAATGGTTTTTCCATGTAATCATTTGCTCCTGCATCCAGTCCCTCTACCTTATCAGCAATCTGACCTCTTGCAGATAATATCAAAACCTTAGTTTCATCATTGTATTTTCTAAGCTCCTTAAGAAGCTCCATGCCATCCATCCCCGGCAGATTCAAATCCAAAACTATCAGATCATAATTCTCCGACAGTATACATTCAAGAGCCTCTTTCCCATCATAACAGGTATCCACCTCATAACCGGCAGCATACAGACTCTTTGCAACCATATCACATATTTGTTTCTCATCCTCAACAATTAATAATCTCAAAATTTTCTCCTGCTTCTTAACAATAATTTTACAACCTATATTGTATAATACCAAAGTCAGCTGGTCAACAATACAACAAAAAGGAGCAACATTATGTTGAAATACCAAAAAACATGTCAAATCATTCTGCTTATCCTTGGTGTATCCATGATAAGCTATGGTGCAGTCAGAGGTGAGGCGGCTACAGTGCTTGGTAAAGCAATAAAACTATGTCTGGAGTGTGTCGGAATTGGATAAGGAAAAGAAATTACTATCAAGAAAACTGGCAAAAATACGTGGCTGGATACAGGCCGCAGCAACGCTGCTGACCAATATTCATATTCCAAATTTATTTAAGGGTAAAATATATCAGGGCAATGCAAAAACAGTATGCGTCCCCGGATTAAACTGCTACTCCTGCCCTGCCGCGACAGGAGCCTGTCCAATAGGGGCATTTCAGGCAGTTGTCGGATCATCAAAATTTAAGTTTTCATACTACATAACCGGATTTTTTATTTTACTCGGTGTAACTCTCGGCAGATTTATATGTGGTTTTTTGTGCCCATTTGGATGGTTTCAGGATTTACTTCATAAAATCCCCGGAAAGAAATTATCCACAGCCAAACTAAAGCCTCTTAGGTACCTAAAATATGTCATTCTTATTGTTTTCGTTATACTTCTTCCGATGCTTGTAACGAACTCTATAGGAATGGGAGACCCGTTCTTCTGCAAATATATCTGTCCTCAGGGTGTTTTAGAGGGTGCTATACCGTTATCTATTGGAAATGCTGCTATCCGTTCTGCGCTGGGAAAGCTTTTTTCTTTCAAGTGTATGATTTTAATTGCAGTGATTGTACTAAGTATCTTATTTTACAGGCCCTTCTGTAAATGGATTTGTCCACTTGGAGCAATCTACTCATTATTTAATAAGGTGAGCCTGCTCAAAATCACCGTTGATAGCAGCAAATGTGTCGGATGCGGTCAATGCTCAAAGGCATGTAAGATGGATGTGGATGTGTGTAAGACACCGGATCACCCCGAGTGCATACGCTGCGGTGCCTGCATAAAGGCCTGTCCGAAGGACGCCATCTGCTACCGGTTTATGGGAAAATCATGTCAAAAAAATGACAACAGATAGCTATTAAACATTTTACTATTATTTTAAAGGAGAAATTACTCATGAAAAACAAATTATCATTTATTTCTATTTTTACACTCTGCATAGCATTATCACTTACAGCATGTGGCGTAAAGCAAGCTTCCACAACAGATTCTAAGAACACTCAGACTGAAGCCGGCTCAGAAGCATCCGGCAAATCAGATTCCAGGCTTGATGATTTATATCAGCAGGAAAATCAGCTTTTTGCAGATCACGCTGATGTGTGGAACAAGGCATTTGGCATGATGAACAAAAGTGACGCCGATCCAAACGGAAATTATGCTGATTATCTTGCCGGTACCGTAGAATCAAACAAGAATTCATTCACAGACGATGAGCTTAAAACACTTAATGAGGATATTGAAACCATACGAAAAATCGAGGAACAGATAGCAGAGCTTGAAAACAAAAATACATCATCAGACGATAACAAGAAGGACAGCTCTAAAGCCTCATCTGTATTCAGTGATTTTTCCGGTGAGGATTTTGATGGAAATAAGGTGGATGACAGCCTGTTTTCCGGTAATGCAGTAACAGTCGTCAATTTCTGGTTTACCGGCTGCAAACCATGTGTCGCTGAATTATCCAAGCTTAACGAATTAAATGATGCTATCAAATCAATGGGCGGAGAAGTTGTTGGCATCAACACTGAGACCTTCGATGGCAATAAAACAGCCATCAAAGAGGCTGCCTCTGTTCTTGAAAGCCAGGGTGTCAAATATCGTAATCTGTCAATTGACTCCTCTAGCGCTGCCGGTAAATATGCCTCAGAAATCATGGCATTTCCAACAACTATACTTGTTGACAGAAATGGCAATATTGTAGGCGAACCAATGCTCGGCGGAATTGATAACAAGGACAACTATGATGCCCTTATGAAGCAGATTCAGTCTGTAATTGATGCAGACAGCACAAATAAATAGAGGTCTACATATAAAAAAGCTCCTGTGCATTGCACAGAGAGCTTTTTAGTCAAATTTGTAATTTATTTCTATACTCGCTTGGTGTCAATCTATATTTTTCTTTAAAAACACGATTAAAGGTTCTAAGACTTCCAAAACCACTGTCCATCGAGATTTCTGTCAGGGTATCATCTGTAGTTTCAATTCTCTGACAGGCATACCCCAGACGCGCCTCATTCACATATTGATTAAAACTGCTGTGGAATGTCTTTGAAAACAATCTGGATAATGAAAATTTGCTCACGCCAAGGTCATGTGCCATTCCATCAAGTGATATACTCTTATTAAAATTGGCAGAAATATATGATACGGTACGGTATATTATATCATCGCTGCCAATTTTGCTCTTTTCCACCAATTTCATCACCGGAATACATCTTGCAAGTATAATCTGCAAATAAGCTTGAACAACCCATATATCATTCAGCCCGGTATCTATTATGGATTCCACTGCTCTGTACACTTCATCCGGAATAACATCACTTTTTACAACAGGATATTGTGGAGCATTATTCCGCAGTACATTTTCAAATCTACCGAAAATCATTTGTGGAGCATTAATAAAAACCGCCTCATTGACTTCTGATGAAAACACCTGATAATGATGTATAACATCAGGAAATACTACTCCTATATCACCTGTTTCCATGTGATACAGCTCCTGTCCTACACCAAGCTCTAATGTTCCTTTCGTAACGCATACAATTTCCATTGCATTATGCAGATGTGGTGGCTGGTGCCGTGGCTTCCGCTTTACTGCAATAATCTCTTCATTTGTGTTTTCATACGTTAAATGCACTCAGATCATCTCTCCCATATTATACGATAATTATTCAATTCCTTTTTCTCTTCTAAGCTTTTCATTTGCAGCTTCTACATTCATCTTTGAAAGAAGAATTGTAATAAGAATCTCAAATACAAATGGTAACCATAAATACATTACCTGAAGCATAGTAATTGCAGATGCCGGCTGAGTCGCATTTGTACCTACATAACCACTGATTTCAAGCAGCCATCCTACAATAGCTGTTCCAATTCCACCACCAATTTTGATTCCAAGTGATGTGCATGAATACATAGTTCCATCTACTCTCTTTCCCTGAGTCAGGTAAGTATACTCAGAGCACTCGGCAATTACTGCATTCATGTCTCCCTGCCAAGGTCCCTGTCCTAATGCTGCAACTGCAGTAAACAGCATCATCAGTGGAACGCTTCCCATGTATCCTGCTACAATCACAAGTGCTCTTGCTATCGTAGCCAGAATATATCCACGTTTATTAAGCTTATACATTCCCTTCCACTTTCCAACAAGAGTTGGTGTGAAAATAAGTGCTATTATAAGAGGAATATTTACAGCCCATGCAAATACACCAAACAGATTTTTATTCTTAAGAACCCATGTACAATAATAAATACCTGCCCCGATCATAGCACTGTATAACTGCTGCAAAATATAAGTTCCACAAATCATCATATAGTACTTATTCTTAACAAGCAGCTTAAATGCCTGAACAAGACCATACTTCTTTTCTTCATCGTTCTCTATTCCGGAGTTAAGCTCCTCTTCCGGAAGCTCCTTAACCGACAATCCTGAAATTGTATTTACTACAAGACCTATCAAAGCATAAATAATAGCTACGAATCTCCATGCAGCAGCACCTCCACCGCATACATCAACAAATGCAACTGTTATAGACTGAATTATAAGACTGGTTGAAAAGGCAAAAATAAAACGGTAAGAGCCCATCTGTACACGCTCTTTGCTGTTCTTTGTTACCAGCGAAGTAAGTGCAGAATATGCAATATTATTTGCTGTATAAAATACACCATTCAATAATGTATATGCTATAAAGAACCATGCATACTGAGCAGTCCTGCCCCAGCTTGTAGGAATTGCAAAAACTGCTACAAGTGTCAAAGCACAACCTATATAGCCATAAATCATCCATGGCCTTGCTTTTCCAAGCTTTGTATGTGTTTTATCAATAAGTGACCCAAAGAAAACATCTGTAAAACCATCAAATAATTTAGATGCTGCGATTAATGTTCCAACGATTCCTGATGCAAGTCCTATAGTATCTGTAAGATATACCATAACAAAGGATGTCAGGAATGCATATACTACATTTCCTGCAATATCACCGGAACCATAACCAATTTTGTTGTACCACTTTAAGTACGTCTTTTCTTCCATGAGAAACCTCCAATTAATTACTTTGTTATATCTTTAACAGCTATACCAATTTTAAATACTTGTGCAAATTTTGTCTATAAACATAACAGGCTGTAATATGCACAAAATGATACAATAATATTAAAGAAGCTTTCTCATCTTAATTAAATAAAGCGTACTGACTCAATTTTTCTTTGCAATATATGAAGCAATATATTCCATTTTATCTAGGCATTCATCAAAAAACATTTTATAGCTTTCACAAAAATAATTTCTATATTTTCCGGTTATATCATCTTTATCTCTGCAGCGCTGACAACCATTCCTACATATTTTTATAAATTTACACTCTCTACATTCATCGGATATATTTGTTGAGCGAGCAACAAATCCAATTTCTCTTCGCTTTTCATCTATTGTTTCTGTCTGATCATAATTATAATTTCCTATATAATAATCATCTGTCATATAAAAGTCACACGGAAACACGCTTCCATCTGCTTCGACAACATTCTGAATCCCACATGTTCCACGCTGTTCACAGGATTCTGGTTGATATCCAAGTAATATGGCTATGTAATTGTCAAATTGTCTTATATATGGTTGTTCATTTTTTTCCCAGTCTTCATACCATAAATTAAAAAGCTGTATCAGGAATTTACCATATTGCTCTTGTCTTAGTGCATATTTTTTTTCCCCACGCTTTTCATCAAGAGGATCAAGACATGCTATGTATTGTTGATAGTTCCAGCCATTTTCCTTATAATAGCTATAGATTTCTAATATATTCGATGCCACCTTATCATTTACTACAGTCAGAATATTGTATTTAATACTATATTCTGACATAAGCTCAGCTGCTTTTTTAATTCTATCAAAAGTTGTGGCTCCGTTCTTATCATGTCTGTAAAAATCATGTGTATATTGGGTTCCATCAATTGATAAACCGACAAGGAAATTATTATTTTTTAAAAATTTGCACCAGTCCTCATTAATATTATAGCCATTTGTCTGAATTGAATTATTAACTGCAATTCCGTGCTTATTAAACTTTTCCTGAAACTTAACAGCTTTCTCAAAAAATTCAATTCCTCTAAGCGTTGGCTCTCCTCCTTGAAATGCGTAGTTAACATAATATTCAGCACTTCGTATTGTTTTCCTTATAACATTTTTTAACGTCTGTTCTGTCATATAACCATATGTTTCGCATGTTCTCTTTTTTGCCTCGTCAGAATAAAAACAATAATCACACTTCATATTGCATAATCCTGAAGCCGGTTTTATCATTACACTTATTGGCGGCATATCCTCATCTCCATTCAATTGTCAAATATATTTATAAATATTGTATACGTTAATTAACATTATCATTATCATTAACCCAATAAATAACATATCTACGATTTTCTCATCTATTCCTTCATTAATTTTACGTCCACATATTCCACCTGCTATTCCTCCGACAATCATTAATATAAGAACTTCCGGCTTAAATTCAGGAACATTTCCTGATATGATCGTAGATATTAAATTAGCTCCTTGTGAGAAAAAAATAATATATAATGAATTTTCAGCTGCAATTTTTGTTGGCATAGAAAAGAAGAAAAATAAAACAACTAAATTGATTGGTCCTCCACCTATTCCAAGAAATGATGAGATAATTCCAAGAAATGCCCCTATGCTAAAACAAACTGACTTTTTATCAATTCTGTATGTCTTAATCTTGGATTTATACAAAGTATATAAAAGCGTTCCAAAAGTAATGATTAAAAGACAGAATGCCTGGACTGCACCTACTTTTTCATTATTCCCGCTTACCAACTTAACATACGAGAAAAGTTCCCTGCCTGCCACCCCACCAATTGAAGCACCTATAGCTAACGGCAACATACTCCTAGCCGATATATGTGATGTACCACTACACCTATTTTTTAATACGGAATAAGTTGTCATAGAAAGTACTGTGCAGCCGGATAAAAAACTGATAGCAGTTACATCCAAAATTCCTACGGAATCGAGCACTGGCTTTATAATAACACCACCGCCGATTCCGCATATGGCTCCAATTACAGATGCAAAAAAACATACTATTAAAGCAAGTAAATTTATCATATCATTTACACCTATATAACCAAATAATTTGTTTAAAACTGTTTTGATTCGTGATAAAACTCCAGTGATTGATCAAATGCACCTTCTTCATAGCACATTTTATCCTGACCTCTGCCTGTAGCATCATATTTTCTGGCATCCATTTCAGGTGTAGAATATCTATCGAACCACTCTTCCATATCTGTTTTTAATGTCTTAATAATTTCATCATATTCCTTATTTCCGAACAAGTTATTTTTTTCGTCCGGATCATTACTAAGATTATAAAATTCACATGGTCCATTTCCATAACGATGAACATACTTGAATTTGTTTTTCTTTATCATTCTTGTCTTACTGTATTCATCAAATACAACGACTCTGTCATCATAATGGTCAAGTGGATTATTGATCTGTTTCAGCAAACTTTTTCCCGGCTGCATAGGCTCCAATTCAAACTTACAACCAGCCAGCTCAAGAATTGTAGGGAAAATATCATACTGACTTGCCATTGCTGAACATTTGGTTCCCGGATTAGAGCAATCCGGTATTTTTATTATGAATGGTACTCTTATTGACGATTCATACATGTTCGGTGGATATGTTCCATTTCCCTTTCCCCATATTCCATGATGCCCCATATTCATTCCATTATCAGACGTAAAAATAACTATCGTGTTATCTTCAAGTCCTTTTTCTTTAACTTTATCCAGGATTTTACCAACACCGGCATCCATAGCTGAAATAGCTGCATAATATCCTCTCAGATTCTCTTTTCTTCTCTCCTCTGTATCCCCTATCGGACAAGTATTAACCTGCCACGGATGAACAGGAAGATTTGGAGTATCCTTAAATTCACAGTCTTTATACCAATCAAGGTACTCCTTGGGATGCTCTGATGCATCCCAAGGACTGTGAGGGGCAGTATAATGAACACTCAAATAAAATGGTGAATGCTCATTAGACATCTTTTCCAGATAATCCAAGGCATGATTTGTTATTGTATCAGTTATATATTCCTTGGAAATTGATAACGTATTGTTATCAAATATATCTGCCTGATAATAGTGGCAGCCACCACGGCCAATTGTAAAATAATACTTGAATCCTTTTTTTCTAGTAATATTATCACCTAAATGCCACTTTCCACTTAATGCACAATTATATCCATTATCTGCAAGATATTGTATGTATGTCTTATGATCTTTTAGATAATCAATAGCTTTGTCTGTCATATCAAAACCCGGTAATTCAGCCATATTTGGATATTTATATGCGTCTAAATTGCCTTTTTTCAACCAATCCTGTACACCATGACAAGATGGTATTTTTCCGGTAACAATACTTGCCCTTGCCGGTGAACACACTGGCGATGTACAATAAAACTCATCAAATGTAACTCCCTGATTAGCTAACCTTTTTAAATTAGGAGTCTTAATATCTCTGTTTTTTTCTGATTCAACAGCCCATTCTCCTTGGTCATCTGTAATGATGAATAGAATATTAGGCTTTTTTATACTATTCTTCATGATATTTATCCTTTCACACTGCCTGCTGTTAATCCACCAATAAAGTACTTCTGAGCAACCAGAAAGATTATAAAAATAGGTAAAATTGATATTACACTCGCAGCCATAATCAAGCTATATTTTAAACCTGTTTCATCCATAAAATTAACAAGACCAAGGTTAATTGTATATAACGCTTTATCATTAATAAAAATCAAAGCATTGTCATAATCATTCCAGCTCCATGTAAAAAACAAAATAACAAGTGTTACCATTGCAGGTTTACAAAGAGGTGCTATGATTTGAAAACATATTCTCAGGTCTCCTGCCCCATCAATTCTGGCAGCTTCTGAAAGTTCATCAGGAATCTGCATCATGTACTGTCTAACCATGAATACTCCATATATTGAAAATGCTGCCGGGAGAATCAATGCCCAATGTGTATTATATATTCCCATCTCTTTGAACATAAGAAACTTTGGCACCATCAAAAGCTGTGGTGGTATCATCATAGTAGCCAGATACAATAGGAAAATTTTATCTCTTCCCGGAAACTTAAGCTTTGCAAAGCCATATCCCGCTAAAATTGATGTCGTTATAGCCAGTATTACAGAAAATGCTGTTACCTTAACCGAATTTAATATCATCAACAAATAATTATATTTGCCAAATAGCACTTCTTTAAAATTATCAAAATTCAGGTAATTGGGTATCAGCCTAAATGGAGTAGCAAAAATATCCGCTTCTCTTTTAAAGCTGGCTGATACCATCCATATAAATGGAACAATGCATAAAATTACTACAATCCAAATACATATTGTTCCAATTATTTTTCCAGTTCTACTATTGTTATTCATTAATGCATCCTCCCTATCCAGCCGCTTCATTTTTCTTTTGAATTCTAAACTGAATCCAGGTAATAATGAAGATGATAATAAGTAATACAATACCCTGTGCTGACGCAAATTCTAATTTACCATACTGGAATGCTGTTCTATATATGTTGTATACTAACATTGTAGTTGAGGTTCCCGGACCTCCATGAGTCATAAGATTTATCAATCCAAAAACCTTAAATGAATTAATAATTGATGTTATAACTATAAAAAATGTTGTTCCTGACAGCATTGGAATTGTCACATAACGAATTTTCTGCAGTCCATTTGCTCCATCAATTGCTGCCGCCTCATATAAATCCTTTGGTATATTTACCATACCTGACAAAAACAAAATCACAGTATATCCCAGATTCTGCCAAACACAGATTAATACAATTGTAGGCAATGCCCAATGCAGGTCTGCAATAAATACCGGTGGATTTTCAATACCCACTTTCTTTAGGAAGCTGATAACCGGACCATTATTTGAAAATAATGCAAGCCATACTGCTGAAATAGCTACAATGTTTACAATATATGGTAGATATAAGCCTAATTGCACTATTTTTTTCCCTACTACGTACTCATTCAGCACATATGCAACGACGAATGACAGTACAACCAGAATTAGAACAAAGCTAATTGTAAATATGATATTGTTTATAAGCGATGCTCTAAACCATTCATCTTTCCACATTTCAATATAATTTGATAATCCAGTTAATTTGATTCCTTTTATTCCTTTTGAATAATCCCATTTTGAAATACTGATTATAAAACTGAATATTAAAGGTATTGTCCAGAATATCAGTACTCCAATAAGATTTATTCCAATGAATGCATAGCCCTTTGCCGCAGTTTTTATACTTCTAATTTTATTTTTATTCATTAGAATCCCTTTCCTTCATTACTTTTCGTCAGCTATCTTTTCATCAGCTCTCTTCTGGGCATTGGCAAGAGTTTTATCTACAGACTGTGCTCCTGCAAACGCTTTGTCAAATTCTTCTGTAAGAATAGTGTTAACTTCTGTAGCAGCTGCTAAATTTTTCCTGGTAGAAAAGTCTGTTCCTTTGAGATAAATGTTCTTGGCACTGTCCATATCAAACAGATCAGATTTATCGCCAAAAATTAAAGAAGCCACTTTTTCCTCATCATATTTTTTGCAGGCAGGAATTCTTGCGAATGGAGCAACATAATCCATACCTTCTTCTATATACCATTTTATAAATTTCATAGCTTCTACCTTATGCTCTGACTTTGAATTTATACTCATATCGTCGGTATAAGATGTAGTCAAATTCTTGTCCTGATTTTCTGATAAGCGTGGCATAGTTGCAAAACCTACTTTAAAATCATGCGGATAATTATCTAAATCCTTGACATCTCGTACGCACCAATCTCCATATACCATGGCAGCTTTTCCTGTAAGAAGCATATTTGCCGGTTCCATCTTTTGTGTAGTTACATCTACATAGCTTGGTTCAACACCTTTCTCAACGCGATCAAGATATTTCTCTGTTACATCTTTGACATCATCTGTATCAATAGCCGCTTTTGTTCCATCCTCTGTATACATCCAATCAGCACCTAATTTGCTTACAAGCATACTTGTCGCCGGCTGACCTGCATCATATCCAGGGAAGAAATATCCATAAACCTTGTTGTTACCTTCTCCATGTGTAAGCTTTGTTGCAGCATCTAAAAATTCATCATATGTCCAATCTGCGTCAGGATATGCAACTCCTGCCTCATCAAACATATCCTTATTATAAAGAATAGTAGATGTCATCTTCTTTGCCGGAAGGCTATAATAATGACCATCCTTCTGTCTTTGCTCAATGGCATCATCATAATCGTCTTTAATATTAAATCCAACCTTATCAAACAGTTCATCAAGTGGCTCCGCATATCCGCTATCAATTCTCTTATTGAGCAAAACATCGTTCAAGCTAAGGAATACATCAATTGAGCTGTCAGACATAAGTGATACGTCCAGCTTTGTATTTCCTGCATCATCATTTACAAATCTTGTGTACTCAACCTGAAGGTTTGGATCAATCTTGTTAAAGGCTTCACATACCTGATTCGGTCCCATATTCTCCGGGAATGAGCCCCACCACTGCAGCACAACCGGTTCTGAACCACTCCCGTTCTGTGATGAATTCTGTGAAGAATCTCCACATCCTGCAAGTAATCCTGTTAACATTGCAGCTGTAAGTCCTACTGATATCAATTTTTTTCTGTTCATATATTAATCCTCCATTGCTAATTGTTGAGCCTATTATATCAACACGCATAATTTTCTAAAACAAACATCATTTTGCCTTAATGGTAATAATTTATTATTTATTTATAAAACAATTATCATGAAAAAAATCAAACTATTACTCGTAGCCGGCGCATGTGTTGTGCTGAGTGCATGTTCACCTCAGGCTCCTACTGTTCATACGACCGATAAAGGTACGCAATGGGAGTGGAACGAGGGAACTATTGTTGTAAAAAGCCCCGAACGTCCTGCCGGACAAAAAAGCGTGATCGGACTTACTGCTCCTAAAATGGAGGTGGTGCGTGTAGGCTTTGTTGGCTTGGGAATGCGTGGTCCCGGAGCTGTATCGCGTTTCACCCATATTCCCGGCACCCAAATCGTGGCGCTTTGTGATTATGACCCTAAACGTGCGGAAGCATGCCAGAACATTTTAAAGAAAGCTTCTATGCCGAAAGCGGCAATCTACTCGGGTGAGACAGGTTACGAGGAACTTTGTAAACGTGATGATATTGATTTGGTATATATCGCCGCAGACTGGTTGCACCACTTCCCCATTGCCAAATGTGCATTGGAGAACGGCAAGCACGTAGCCATCGAGGTACCTTCTGCCATGAACCTGCAGGAATGCTGGGATCTTGTCAACTTGAGCGAGACAACACGCAAGCACTGCTTCATTCTGGAAAACTGCTGCTATGACTGGTTTGAGATGAATACGCTGAACATGGCGCAGAACGGTGTGTTCGGTGAGGTAATCCGCGCACAAGGAGCTTACATCCACAACCTCAGCGATTTCTGGGATTATTACTGGAAAAACGGTGAAAACGATAAACTGGGCTGGCGTCTGGAATTCAATATGCGTCATCGTGGTGATGTGTATGCTACACACGGCCTTGGCCCTGTGGCACAAGTTTTGGATATTCACCGTGGCGACCGTATGAAGACACTGACTGCCATGGATACCAAATCAGTAGTAGGAAAAGGATTGGTAGAAGCCAAAACAGGTTCAGAATGCACTAATTTCCGTAATGGAGATCACACTACGACTATGATTCGTACCGAAAACGGTAAAGTGATCGAAATACAACACAATGTAATGACTCCGCAACCCTATAACCGTTTGTATCAATTGACAGGTGTGAAAGGGTTCGCCAACAAATATCCTACAGAAGGCTACGCATTGGGAGCTGATCAGCTGAGTGCTTCAGGAGTACAACCCAAGGTGGACAATCTCAGCTCACACGGATTCCTGCCACAAGCTGAAATGGATGCTTTGGTTGAGAAATACCAGCACCCTATTCTGAAGAAGTATGGTGAAATAGCCAAAGAGGTAGGCGGACACGGGGGTATGGACTTTATCATGGACAGCCGTCTGGTATATTGTTTGCAGAATGGTCTGCCTCTGGATATGGATGTGTATGACCTTGCCGAGTGGTGCGCACTGGCCGAACTGGGTGAGATATCTATGGACAATAACTGCGCTGCCGTAGAGTTCCCCGACTTCACTCGTGGAGAATGGAACGTGGTGAAAGGCTACAAGCACGCTTATGCAAGCCCGGAAGAAGAGCAGGCAAGTATGGAAAAAGCCAAAGCATTCACCGCTAAACTGAAAGAACAGGGAGCCAAAGAGTGGACGACGGAAGCTGACAAATAATGTAGCATTTAAGTGAAGTGTATCGAGTTTATGTTGTTCTTAAGCATCTGCTCCAGACTGGAGGACGGGTGGTGTGGATGCTTGGAACAAGGTGAAAGGATATCATGACACTTTCTAAAATAATTTTATAACATTCTATTTAACGTGAGTTCGAAATAAAATC
>ERZ780207.864-NODE-864-length-29470-cov-4.343974_pt1 | contig 29470 bp, 21 predicted proteins | sample MGYA00510977_ERZ780207 | MGnify/ENA primary metagenome ERZ780207 (study PRJEB29588, sample SAMEA2151383) | human gut metagenome | biome: human gut; feature: human-associated habitat; material: faeces | place: Denmark | collected 2008/2010 ...
TTCCTGGTGGCACCACGCAAAAGAGAGTATCACGAAAGTGATGCTCTCTTTTTTTTGACCCATCCGCGGTGGCGCAGCGATAGCGCAGCATGCGAGTGAGCGCCGCCGCCGACATAGGCATGCACTCCGACTCTTCATCGCCCGAATCTTGGCTCAGTAGAAATTTAGTTGGGATAAATTTCTACTGACCCCAATCTCCTGCTACGTCTTGTCTGTCACTTCTTGCCCGATAATCTTTAGAGACTTAGGCGCAACACCGAAAATCAGCCAACCGCCTTCGGTGTTCAAAAAAGCACATGCCGAATGCATACCGTCTTTCAACTCTCCAGTAGTCTTCTTCAGTTCCAAAGTCCGCGACTCATCGGCTGATACAAGGTTCTTTATATCGTCAATTGTCAAACAGTGCCTTCTTTATGATTTTTGTTTGGCTTTTAGGCCAAATAGATGTTTCTATTGTATCTCCAATGACCTTATAGCTAAAATCAAATTGGTAAAGTTTTTTTGCACGTAACAATAAGACTTCATAGACTTTAGCCTGTTGGTAATATGTGTGATACAGCGTATCTAACTCAGAATAAGTCATCGGCTTATTAGTCTCAGTGCTAATAAGATATTTTTTTATAAAATATCTTCCAGTAGAGTCAGCATGCTCTTCTATCAGATCTTTCGTTAAAGTTGTATGAAGCATCAAATGGTCAATAACCTTATTATTCTCCTCAATCTGACGAGAATAAGAATAATTGGTATAAATCAGATATGCCCCTAATACTACCAATATTGTCATAAATAGGTAGTAGACAATATGATTTTTCACATTATTGAGTATTTTATTCATCTTCTTTCGCTTTTAGATTGCCTAATCTGTTGCTTTAAATCGTTAACTTCATTTGTTAATGCAGAGACTTCAAGATTATAATCGTGAATTTCTTTCTCGTGTTGTTTGCCAATCTCAATAATTCGTTCACGATACTCATTTATTTTATCTTGATATTCTATTTTGGAGTTATTATTGCCAACATATATTCCAGCAGCAAAACCTGCTCCAACAAGAGAACAGCCTGCAAGTATCAGTTGCCATGTTTTTGTGGCCTTGTCAATATTATCGGGCGTATTGATTTGCCGACTTATTCTTGTCCTTCTTGACATTATTGTTTCATTTTATATTTATTATATTCTTCAATATAACATAGAGAACCGATTAAATCTTTATCATACAAATAGAATTACGATTCTGCAACCATTGATGGATAATTATCAATGGTTATTTCATAGGGTTTTACTGTTGAAACTTTTGGCGTAAAAACTTCTGACTTGAACTCTTCAAGAAACATTTCTTTATTCTCATCAATAAGTTTTCTAACTTTAGCATCACTCGTCTGACGGAGATAGCGGCGAAGTACCTTTTGATATTCTTTCTCTACTTCGTCTCGTGTGAAGTTAGGGCTACGGAGCATAGCCATGAATTTGCCGTCAGTTTTGAGGAACTCAAACAGTTTGTCTGTTTGAGCGTTCCAAAAGCGTATCTCGGCTTCTCGTTCTTGTTCTGTGGCATTCATTCTTGCGAGCGTATCAAAGATAGATGCAAGTCCGGGCTTTTGTCCGGGTTTCGTGGGCTTGGTTGTGCCATCCTCACCGCCTCCGGGTTCCTCGCCTCCATCTTCTTCAAGTTCTTCGCCTACCAGCAGACCGAGGTCTCCATCGAAAGAGGTGCTGACCGTGCCGAGTGGGTTCTTTTTTTCAAACATAGAACGATAAATGTAGGAGTATCGCTGCCAAAAGTCAATGAAGACCGCGTCCGAAAATTTGGCGTCCAATTCGATTACACCTTGCAGTAATACCATCAGGTTGTTGAAACGGCCTATAGATTTGCGGAGAAGTTTAGCAGCATCTTCAGGTTCGGTCTTCTTAGCATTGGCTTCGTCATGACGCCATTCTTCAAGGAAGCGTACATGTGCCTCTGTAGTGGCTTTAATCCAAGCACGGATGTCCTCATCCATTGCAAGACAGAGTTCAGCGTTGGCGATTTTGTCACCAATGGTGGTGCGGTAGCGTTCAAACCATTTTCCGTAAAGCGGTTGGGCGAGCAATCCACGATAAAGTTCTTCGATAACGGCTTTTTCGCGTATGGGATCGAAATCGGTAATCACTGTACCACAGAATTTGCGGAAAGCGGCACCAATATTTTTGCCGTTGACATTGGCGAAAGAGAAGTCAACGATGTGGCACTCATTCTTATATTTCGTTGTGCGGTTTACACGCGAGATAGTCTGAATGGCGTTGATGTCGCGAATCTCCTTATCAAGGAAAAGCGTGTGCAATTTAGGCTCGTCAAAGCCGGTCTGCAACTTATCCACAACAATAATTAGTCCGTTTTTGGCAGTCTTAAAGTTGTCGACAACCTTGTCTTCAGCAACACCGTTGTTCATAGAAGCGCATTTTTCGTAGTTTTGATTGTCGGAATATACAATCGAAATAGGAGCATCCGCATATTTGGCAAATTGGCCGGATGCGGTTTTCTCAGCAAAAATGCGTCGTATTATCTTACAATACTGAATGGCAATAGGAATCGAGGTTACGGCAAGCATCGCTTTTCCTTGACCTCTGATTTTGCCATAGACCAGAGTAAGCAGGCGGTTGACAATGAAGTTGGAAATCGCCTCTATGCGGTCAATGTTTTCGTAAATATGTTTCTTGGCAAGTAATACCTTCTCATCAAGACCGAGGCGAATTGCTTCCTCAACAGCCTGCCGCAAACCGTCAGGCAGTTCAAAATACATCTTAGCCGGAACAGGTATAATGTGCTTTGTAGGGTCGAGGATATAGCCGTCGTTGATAGCTTCCTGCATGGTGTATGAATCGAAAGGCTTCCACAGCTGCCCGAAGTTGGTGCCGCGGTGAAACTCTCCGAAGCGAGCCAACACACGGTCGCTCGGAGTGGCGGTGAAACCGACAATCAGGTTCTTCTTCTTTGAGCCGCGAGTAATGAAACCTCTGTCCTCATCGAAGATGTCTTGGATTTCATCGAAAGCCGAGAACATCTCCTGATGCACATCGTCGGTGTTTGAGCGGTGCACCTCATCAATGAGGAAAGCCACGCGCATCTCCTTGAAGTCTTTGCCCGCTTTCTCAATGGCATTCTTCAGTTCCCAGAATTTCTGAATGTTCACCACGATGATGCGCCGTTTGTCGGAAAGTGCCTTGACAAATGTGTCTTGGTCGGTAGCCTCCACAAACATAGCCTTATCGATGTTCATATTGAGCATCATCGAGTCGAGCTGGTCACGGAGCTGAAGGCGGTCAACGACCAAAAGGATTTTGTCGTAAACCCATTCGCCGTTATAGCGGAGGTCTTTTAGTTGCAAAGCCGTCCACCCTATGATATTGCTTTTGCCGAACCCGGCTGCATATTGGAGAAGCAGTGAATAGACATACTTGTTGTTGCAGTAGCTTTCGCGCTCGGCGATGGCCCTTTCTATAATATCTTGCGGAGCACTGAGGGCAGTAAGCTCGGAGCGAAGCTTTTCTATGAAATAGTTAGGCTCTTGTTCGTGGGCGAGAAATTCGCCGACACGCTCTATGATGCGGTCACAGCCGAATTTCTGCTTGGGGCGCGGCGAGATAAGCCGCCCCGTCTTGTCCTTGTATTCCTTTTTCTGCACCTTGCGCCCGTTCTCAGTTACGGTCACTGTCTTGTAGGTGTATGCCATAAAGTTGTAATAGAGGATCTCTTTCTCTATCATCTTTTTGGAATACAGCGAGCGCATGGCTTCTTCAAACCGCTCTCGCGGAGAAGCTTCCTCCGAGACGAGAGTGGGCAATGGCTTGAAAACCTCTTCGACTATCGGGCGGTAGGAAGATATCGAGATAAGTCCCTCTTGAAATCCTTTCTTCGCCTCGTCGAAGAACTGCCCGGGATTGCGGAGCACAAAGGTGTCGCTAATGTCGGTGGTTACAAGGTGTATAGACTTCTCGAACGGTCGGAGCATCGTGCGGCGAAGCGTTTGCTGAACGTCGTTCCCATCAGCAAGTTTGGTGTATTCCCATACGGCTTCGAGATAATCGGTGATTACCTTATTGCGTCCGTTGGTTCGTGCTGTCTGATTGGTGAAATTGCTTTTGAGTTCGGCATATCCCAAGAATATGCCGTTGACGAAGAATGAGAGGTCGGGGCGGAAAGAGAAGATACGTTTTCCTTCACGGTGAAACGTATATGTCATTTCCTCGACTGCCGAAAAGATATTCTTCTCGAAGTCCTCGTCGCCCCTCAATTCCGAGCCACTGACAAAAAGCAATTTCAGAGTCTCTCCTTGGAAAGAGTATGGCTTGTTTTTGGTAGTGCTATTCAGAAAGATTGCCACGTTGGCACTCGCCTCAATCTTGCGGCGCAAATCGTCCATAATGTCGCGGAGCAACTTCTGTTCATCTCCGGCATACTCGGATTTGCGGAGCAGGTTGCTCCATGCTTTAGAGGAGTTTGTTTTCAGAAACTCCCGAAGGTCGGCGGGTATAAAGAGGTCGGGGGTAACGGCATTGTTCTTCACCTCGCGATAGCCGAGGCCGTCGTTGCGACGGCAGAAGAAGTCCATTACATATTCACCCTGTAATTCAAGTTCGGTCATAGTCTGGAAGTAACGTTTTGTGGGGTTGTGATTTTCTATGCAAATAAAAAGCGATTGATATTCAGTGAGATAATGCAAAACCACATTACTGGAGTAAATAAAAACTCAGGCATAGAAAGGAACATAAGCAGAGAATTTTTTTGATGCACTTTCCTCATCTTCAGGTTTAATAAGTTTCATTTCAATGGCATCAGCGAGTATGCGCGATGCCACGGACGATTGGTTCTTATTCAATCCGAACCGTTCACGGACGGATTGATTGTTTATCGCCACATTGTCCTCCCACATCAGACAGGCATGTTGGTAACAAGCCATTATTTTCTCTTGCTTGGTCATGTCAGCGAGAGGTTTCTGAGGGTATAATGACACTCGGGTATAGTCATCAAGTGTTTGGAAGCGGACAGGGGGTAGAAACATTTTCTCAACCGCCTCGATTGCACGGTCAACACCGCTTCCGCGGCGCTCACATAAATTGAGCAGCAACATTGATTGAGCAAGCCGTTCATTTCGGGAACGAGGAGGCAGGTCAAGTAGTCGTGTAATGTTGTTGAGAGATGCGCCCGGATTTGTTATAACCAGTCGATTGCTGAAAATTTCTATGGTTATAGGAGAACCCTCTATGGCAAAATCTTGATGAATGAGCGCATTAGCGACAAATTCGCGGATTGCAACGCGAGGATATACGGGTTCTATATTTCGTGCTACGTCTATGACCTCGGTACCTGTGTTGCGCATGATGAAGTCAATTAGGCCCTCAAAACCTACGGCGTAGCCATATCCTCCACGTTGTTCAAGTTGGAGCTGCCGATTGTTTTGCCCCACATACTTTCTGACAATGACCTCGCGACCGCTCAAAGATGGAAAGTCTTTCAGCGAGCGGGCAAAAAGAATCGCACCGAGGTTTGTTATAGTCCATTTGCCGCTCTTTTCATAGCAATACCCCATCTCGGTCAGCTTTGACATAATGGTGTCGGTGGACTTGGGTACGTTCTTATCGAGCAAACGGTATAAAGCATGATAATCAAGATGCTTCAGGACATCATCTTGTGAGAGGTCATCAAGGGCGGTGCTTTCCTCAAAAGATATACCCATTGATTTGGCAATAAGCATCTGAACTTGCTTACCCGACATCTTCAAGGTCTGACCGCCGGAGCGATAGTAGGATGCATAAATATCCTTGCCCCTCAGATGCACCGGTTTGCTTTGTTCTTCGGGGATGAAGATAAAAAGCAGGTTCTCACCGTTATATTCTTGAACGGCATGTTCAATCTGAATATGATTCGAGAGATTGTTATGGGCGATGTTGCCAAGTTTTTTGACAATCTCATCTATCTGCTCCTTGCTGAGGGAAAACAAAGAACCGTCGTCGTTAACTCCAAACACCAACATACCACCATAAAGATGATTGGCGAAAGCGGAAATGTGCTGTGCCAGTCGGTCGGTTTTATCCGACAGACCGCTTTTCCAATCAATCTCGTTAAGTTCGGAGGGAACAGGTTCGAGGCTGTCTTTCAGCAATGATAAAGCACGTTCTTTCCAATCCATAGTTTACAATGTGTTAATGGCGCGTTGGCCAGTTACTACTTCATTTATTAGAGAGCGTTTGAGCTGCTTCAATCGCTCGATTTTGGCTTCTATCTTTTCTATCAAAGCATCAATCTTACCGCATTTATCATCAAGATAGGCTGCTATTTCGCGCTGCTCATCAAATGGAGGAGTTGCAAAAGGAATTTCCCTTAATGCAAGTGGAGACATATCCCATTGATCAACACGAATTCCTTTTGAATATTTCCAAAAGAAATTGATATATTGACGGCATCTGATAGCCATAGAGAAGAAAGGTTCATATATGTCATGGACATCACATATATAATAAGCTGGACTGACTATGCCGTTATACTTTGACACTCCATATGAACCCATCCACGCCTTCATCTTGTTGATGACGAATTGATTCTGTTTTACAACTTTATAGTTGCTCAAATCATCGGGAATACGATTGTTATTACCGTCTTCTCCACGTTCACCACGGATAATTACACCTTTATCGCGAGTGACAGAAAGTAGCTTATAATCTTCTTCTCCTTTTTTATCTGGAGAAATCAAGGTAATAAATGAGCGTATCGGCAGGACTTCCCAATGCGTGGGGATTTCTCCGATCCAATCGTTACCCGATGGTTTCAGGTGGACATTGGGATTAAGGCCGCGAGTGACGGCGCGGTTGATGAGCGAGCGGCGCAGGCGGCGATAGCTGTCAGCCTTACGCTCCAACAACTCAATCTCTCGCCCAATCTTCTCGCACTCCTTATCCAAGTATGCCGCAATCGCCTCCTGCTCGAATTTGGAAGGTATTTTTATATCGCTTGCTCCAACCTGTGAAGCGTTAGTTCGTGGCATCTTGGTGCCCGCAACTTGGTTTCGAATGTAGCCGATATATTGAGGTGAAAGAAGAAAATATAAGAGAAATTTATTGTTGGTATCCGCAAGAGGACGAAGAACAATAAATTCGGGTGAGCATAAAGAATCTTCGTTTGGTATATATCCTTTAGCAAGATATGGTCTGAGCTTACCAAAAAGGACATCACCAGCCGCACACAGATTACTATTACCATCAGAAGCTGAGTCAGACGGTACAAATGAACCATCCCAACTGATTATATTATCAAGTGCGATGTATGGTAAAGCCAAATTATCAGATTTTTGGCTGATAATTGAAGCCACATCTTTTATTCTACAACTTCGCCAACTCATAACCCCAACTCGTTTTGAAGTTTTACAAGGTCGCGGTCAATTTCGGCAATTTCAGCGAGGATAGTTTCTACAGACTCGACGGTTTCGGGCACATAAAATTCTTTGTTGAAGTTGACTTCAACACCCACAGTGTTTTCGAGAAGCTGATATGGCTTTGTGATATACTTTTGCATGAACGCAAGGATTGCCGCTTCGTTCTGCTCCGGGTCGGGATTGTATGGTATAATCTCGGTGTCCTTGTAGGTCTTGTCAACCAATTTGGCAGTTACGGTATTCTTTCCCGTTTTTTTGTTATGGTTGAACGAAACATTTATTACACCCATTCCGAGGTTTTCCTGCTCATCAGTTTTACGATTGATGCGGAAAACACCGGGTCGGTTCTTACCTGTGAAATAAATGTAATCCTTGGTGAATACTGTAATCTCATTGGGCGCAATGCCCCACTTCTCAATTTCATCAGTGGGGAATGTTGCATCGTCTTCGACAGGCCATGCCCACTGACCGGGGAAAAATCCCCAAACGGCTTCGGTGTCTTTGAGTTTGTATGGCTCGCCATAATATCCCAAAGAGTCACTAACATATTTGCCGAACTCGTCTACTTCTGTAAGCTGTAATTGCTGCTTGTTGAAGTAGAAATGCCATTTGTCGTAGACCTTGGCAATGTCAGAGTCTTCGAAACGCAGAAGCGCATCAACGATGCGGGTGCGGTGTTCGGAGTTCATCTCCTTACGCTTAGAGCCTTTGTTCTTTTTCAATGGACGCCAAAGGTCGGCGGCGTTGATAAGGATAACCTTGTCGCGGCGTTTGGGAGCTTTGGCTTTGTTCAATATCCACAGATAAGTGACAATGCCGGTGTTGAAGAACTCGTCAGAAGGCATCTGTATGATAGCTTCGACCCAGTCCTTATCGAAAAGATATTTGCGGATGTTGCTTTCGCCGCTACCAGCATCACCACTGAAAAGCGAGCTGCCGTTGTTGACTTCAACAACGATGCCTCGGTCTTGCCAAAGGTGGTGAGCGTTATGTTGCAAGAAAAGCAACTGTCCGTCGCTGACAGAAGGATAAAAAGCAAACTGACCTGTTTGGTCGTTCCGCACTTCCTTTTCATACCCTTTCCAAGGGATGCCATAGGGAGGATTGGCAACAACCACGTCAAACTCTTTGTCGCGGAAGCGACCTTGAGTGAGTGTGTTGCCATATTCGATTTTTGAATCTTCGCGGAATAGAGACTCGATTTTCGCCAAGGCGTAAAGTGCGTCGTTGAAGTCCTGACCGTAGGTTGCAACATATTGGTAGCCACCAACATTCTTCAGTCGGTCAGCCACGCCGAAAAGAAGGTTGGCGCCGCCACAAGTTGGGTCATAAAGACTCACATAGTCCGATTTAGGAATATCAACTTTTGCAGCGACGATTTCAGCGATGAGTGAAATAATATCTTCGGGGGTGTACTGTTCTCCGGCGGTCTCGGCTGAAATGTCTGCCCACTTGCGCTTGATGTGTTCTTCAAGCGTTGTAATGTCGGAGTTGTTGTATGGCGAGAGGTCAATCTGTGCCCAACGGGTAACATATTGCATGAGCACTCCCTTTTTACGAAGCTCTGCCTTGATGCCGTCAAGGTTGAGAAACTTGCTATCTTCAGTTCCGCGTTCGATGCCGAGAAGTTCTTTCAAAGTGGAATCAAAGCCGTTGAGATATGATTGAAAATCCTGCTCAAAGGTTTTATCGTTGTCGCAAATGGAAGCAAGCGTCTTGCCCTGCATAACGATATATTCGTTGAAACCACATCCACGGTCGCGGAATGCTTCAAGAAATTCATCGGGATTGTCTATGCGATTAAGGTCCTCCGCTTCTTCAATATCCTTGATTTCATTGAGCATACGTCCTTCAAGCATTATCAATGCAAAGAATGGCATCATATAATCAGGAAATTTGCTTTGCTTAATCCCAGAGGAAATAAGCAAATCGGCGCACGACCAAATCTCAGATTCGTATGATAAAATATCTTTCATTTTGTCTTAATCAATCATTATTACCGCCATTGATAAGTTGGCGAGGGTCAACATTCAAAAGTCCTGCAATTTTCACAAGCATATCAAGGGATGGCTGCATCTTGTTGGAACACCATCTTGAAACAGTTGCCTCGTTCTTGCCGACCTGTTCTGCCAGCCATTTCCCGGTTTTACCATTCTCAACTAACACAACTTTCAACCTATTGATTTTTTGCGATTCCATACGTCTTGATTTGCCTGTTAATTACAATACTTTGATTTATAACGCAAATATAATACTTCTATTTTGAATCTATCACATTGTTTCTCAGAAAAGTGGATTAAAAAGGCGGAAACGTAATGATTCCCCGTTCTAATTCACTACCTTTGCAATAGAAATCAAACTCTTCCGTATCAAATTATGAACGAGGAAAACAAAATAATACTCTATCAGGATGACAACGAGATAACCCGTGTGTCCGTGCGTTTTGCCGATGAGGATTTGTGGTTGACACAAAATCAGTTGGCAGAAATATACAGTACAACGAAGCAGAATATCAGTCAGCACATAGACAACATCTTAAATGATGGTGAGTTAGACGCAAATCGAACTGTAAAGGATTTCTTGACAGTTCGGCAAGAAGGTAAACGCCAAGTGCAGCGCAGTGTTTTGCACTATAATCTTGATATGGTTATCGCTTTGGGTTATCGTGTGCAGTCGCAAGTGGCTACCCGTTTCCGTCGCTGGGCTACTCAGCGGCTTCATGAGTATATCCAAAAGGGATTCGCTATGGATGACGAGCGATTGAAGCAAGGAGGTAATCGGTATTTCCGTGAGTTGCTGCAACGCATTAGGGATATTCGTAGTAGCGAACGCAACTTCTATCAGCAAGTCACCGATATTTATGCTACGGCTACGGATTATGACCCACGTGACAATATGACAAAGATGTTCTTCGCCACTGTACAAAACAAACTGCATTATGCGGTTCATGAGAATACTGCAGCAGAAGTGATATACAATCGTGTGGACAACGAGAAGCCATTTGTGGGTATGACGAACTTCAAGGGAAACTATGTGACTAAGGATGATGTAAAGATTGCCAAGAACTATTTGACTGAGATTGAACTTCAACGTCTAAATCTGCTTGTTTCCGGTTTCTTGGACTTTGCTGAGTTTCAAGCGTTGGAAATGAATCCTATGACAATGAAGGATTGGATAGAAGCACTGGACAACCAAATTATAGCACACAAGCGAAAGGTTTTAATTGGCAAGGGAAACATTTCGCATAAACAAGCGATTGAAAAGGCAGAAAAAGAGTTCGCCATCTATCGCAAACGCGAAATGGATATGCTTGAAAGCGATTTTGATAAGGAAATCAAGAAACTGAAAGACAATGATTTAAAGTAATTCACCACCGTTGCATTTGGGAACCTTCACGCAACCTTGCGCAGAACGCAGCAAGTCATTGGTGGAGCAAACGGAGGAGATTACGGTTGAGTAGCTTTTAGAAAAGAATGATATTCAACCACTTGGAAATAAATTGCGATTCCTGGTGGCACCACGCAAAAGAGAGTATCACGAAAGTGATGCTCTCTTTTTTTTGACTCATCCGCGACGGCGCATTATTAGGGGTCGTGATTGAGGGCAGCCCGAATAAAATCGTTGCGAGTGATTCAATAAAAAAAGACTTGGAATCGTTTATGACATGCGTTTCCAAGCCTTTTTTATCCCAAATGTACGACCGATTTGGGTTTATTGTAGTGTTCAGTCTGCTGTTTGTGCAGATACTGACACCTCTATACTATTGATTTCAACGAAAAAATACATCGCAATAGTATCCTGTCTATTATTGTTTTTCTTGTATTTTTAGTATAGACTTTTTTCTGACTCACCAAGGAATTTGAAACCATTCTTTTGATAGAATGGCACTGCTGATGAGTAGGTGTAGAGTCAAATTGCTCCATGACCCGAAAATATTCCTCCAAAAGGAGTGTGCTTCTCAGATTTAATTTGTATTTTTGTTATGTCTATCGTTGGATTTTCTTGTTTTCTTTTCGCAACACTAAGACAAATTAATCCTTCGACATAGCAAAATCCTGGGCCGCTTGGCCAGTCTAAGAACTTTTTGTTACTCAGGCGTTTAAAAAGTTTAATTTATAATAGTGTTGCAGAATTAAGGACTTACACATTATCATGAGACATATCATAACATCTTGCTTGATTGCAGTGTGTGCTATGACAGCCATTGCTCAGCACACTCCCGTTTATCTTGACGAGACACAGCCTATAGAGCGGCGCATTGACGATGCTCTCTCACGCATGACTCTTCAGGAAAAGATACGCGTCATACATGCGCAGAGCAAATTCTCGTCTGCCGGAATACCGCGTTTGGGGTTTCCCGACTTCTGGACAGACGACGGTCCTCACGGTGTACGCCCTGACGTACTGTGGGACGAATGGGAACAGGCAAGACAGACCAACGACTCATGCGTGGCGTTTCCTGCGCTGACATGCCTTGCCGCCACATGGAATCCAGACCTTGCCGCACTCTATGGCAAGAGTCTCGGCGAGGAAGCTCTCTATCGTGGCAAGGACATGATTCTCGGACCGGGCGTCAACATCTATCGCACTCCGCTCGGAGGACGCAACTTCGAGTATATGGGCGAAGACCCTTATCTGGCTTCCACGATGGTGGTGCCTTACATACAAGGGCTACAGTCGATGGGAGTTTCGGCATGCGTCAAGCATTACTGCCTGAACAATGACGAGGAATATCGTAATCAGGTGAACGTCATTGTAAGCGACCGCGCTCTGCATGAGATTTATCTGCCTACATTCAAGGCTGCCGTAGAACAAGGAAAGGCTTGGGCGATTATGGGCGCATACAACCTCTACAAGAACGAGCATAACTGCCATAACCAGTATACGCTAAACCGCATTCTGAAGGGCGACTGGGCATTTGACGGCGTGGTGGTAAGCGACTGGGGCGGATGTCACGACACTGATCAGGCTGTAAAGAACGGACTGGACATGGAGTTCGGATCCTGGACCAATGGTCTGTCTGCAGGCACAAGCAACGCTTACGAGAACTATTATCTTGCCACACCATATCTTAAAGATATCAAGAGCGGCAAGTACACCACACGGGAACTTGACGACAAGGTGCGCCGTGTGCTGCGACTGTTCTTCCGCACGACTATGAACAGACAGCGTCCTCACGGCTTCCTCTGCTCTGAATCGCACTACGAAGCAGCCCGTCAGATAGCTGACGAGGGCATCGTGCTCCTACAGAACCGCAACAACGTGCTGCCCATCGACCGCACCAAGGCGAAGCGCATACTCGTAGTGGGCGAAAACGCCATCAAGATGATGACCGTCGGCGGTGGTTCGTCATCGTTGAAGGTGCAGCGTGAGACGCTTCCTCTTGACGGACTGAGAGCGAAACTCGGAGGTTCGGCAGAGATTGATTATGCACGAGGCTACGTGGGAGACGTGACGGGCGAATATAATGGAGTGGAGACTGGTCAGAATCTGAAGGATAACCGCTCCGCTGACCAGCTCATTGCCGAGGCTGTGGAGAAGGCAAAGAACGCCGACTATGTCATTATGGTGGGCGGACTGAACAAATCGGACTATCAGGACTGCGAAGGACACGACCGCAAGCAGTATAATCTGCCATACGAGCAAAACCGTTTAATCGAGGCTCTCGCCAAGGTTACTGACCGCCTCGTTTACGTAAACGTCTCTGGCAACGCCGTGGCAATGCCTTGGAAAGACAAAGTGCAGGCCATCGTGCAGAGCTGGTTTATAGGCTCAGAGGCAGGCAACGCCATCGCCGATGTGCTGACGGGCGACGCCAATCCGAGCGGAAAGCTGCCATTCACATGGTACGGAAGCCTCAACGACTGTGGCGCACATGCTCTGAAAACCTATCCTGGCACGTGGCGCGAGACAGACGACACGGCTGCTGGTTTTGACAAGATAATAGACGAGGAATATAAGGAAGGCATATACGTGGGTTACCGATGGACGGAGAAAAACCGCATCAAGCCGACATTTGCTTTCGGACACGGACTGAGTTACACATCTTTCAGCATCAGCAACTTGCGCCAGTCTGCCAAAGAGATGACGCGCGACGGCAAGCTGACATTCACCGTGACCGTCAAGAACACCGGCACGAAGCGCGGCGCAGAGATCGTACAGCTCTACGTAAAGGACGTGGAAGCATCGGTGGACCGTCCCGTAAAGGAACTCAAAGGATTCAAAAAGGTATGGCTCAATCCCAGCGAACAGCAGGACGTGGACATTACCATAGACAATACAGCCCTCGCTTTCTACGACGAAACGTCAAGCTCATGGAAGTCGGAGAACGGCGTATTTGAAGCTCTCATCGGCAACGCCTCGGACCATATAACACAGAAGGCTCGCTTCACACTAAAATAGAAGACCGCCCTTTTTGAAAATACCCATTTAACCCAAATCGGTCATTTGGGTTTGCTTGGATTTTGTTCTTTTAGAAGAGTGGATTTTGTTTGGGTTGAAAGATTGGATAGAGGTACTGGACAATCAATTCATAGCACACAAGCGAAATGGAGTTGTTGGAAAGTGCTTTTGATAAAGAATTCAAGAAGTTGAAAAACAATGGTTTAAAGCAATTCACCACCTTTGCATTTGGAAACCTTCACGCAACCTTGCGCAGAACGCAGCAAGTCATTGGTGGAGCAAACGGAGGAGATTACGGTTGAGTAGCTTTTAGAAAAGAATGATATTCAACCACTTGGAAATAAATTGCGATTCCTGGTGGCACCACGCAAAAGAGAGTATCACGAAAGTGATGCTCTCTTTTTTTGACTCATCCGCGGTGTGGCGGCGATAGCGCAGCATGCGCCGCCACACTCTGCCCACCGACATTGCCAATTCTTCATAGCGCAAAGTTCGACTTATTCCGCCGTTTTAACATTGGCCAATCTTACCTACTCAAAATCTACTGAGCCGGATTAGACGCTCGTCAGAAAGCAAGAGCCGAAAAGACTCGCCATCCCTAAAGACAACATCTTTTCGACTCCAACTATATTTAATAGCAAATCCCACATTGTGTTCTCAGCTCTGAAACTGACATTTCCTCAATGATTCCACCGCAATTGAGGAGACCTCGGCAATTCTCAGACTTGTGATATCGTTTGGCAGACGCTCCTGAACAAACATACACTATCTCAGAATTCGCTCTTTCTGACTTGTCGTAAGAACAACACAACAAGACCACTGCCAACACAAACGATATTATGTATTTCATTTATCACCATTTAAAAAGTTATCTATAACAGTCTCCGTATTGTTGGACAAATCAGTTTCAGAAACGACAAAACGCCCAATTTCCATGTCCTCAAACCAATTCTCAAGAACCGATTGCAACCGATCATGCTCTTTTGGGCTATACGGATTGGTTTCAAGCATAAGCACCTCCAATCCCTGCAATCCTTTTCTTTTAACAATCATTGAAGAATTCTGTTTTAGTAATGTTTTTGACGTAACATAAGAATAAGCATCTTGACTTTGCTGTTTGTTTAATTCATAATACAAATATCCATCTGTCAAAATAACGAGGACATTTCTATATCCCTTTTTAATGCATAAATCGTCAACTTTCTTATTGCTGAAGAATCCCCAGATATCACTTCCAAGCCATTTTTTAGCATTCAACGTTTCATCATAAATTTGTGCCAAGCTATTTTTAAAAACGCTTGGCATTTTCTGAAGTTCAACTCTTTTATCTTTTGCCGGCAGATTTTTCATATCAATCACCAAAGCCGATGCAAGAGTGTTTATTTCTGTATTTTCCGGAGCTGGATAAAACAACACTTTAAGCCTATGCTTTGATTTTAAAATACCCGTACTCTGGCACGAATCCTGAAACAACTTTGTAAAATGTTCAACAATTGCCAAATCCCGTTCTCTTTGCGACGGAGTTAGGTCTCGCACAAGTCTATCAGACAAATCCAAATAAATCGTGATATTCAAAGGAAGTGATAGATCTTTCTTTGATTTGACTTGCTTCTCCGAACTACACCCAAACATTACCATCGCAACAATAATGGCAGACATAGCCGATTGTATTATTCCTTTCACTTTCATTTTTCCTCACTTTCTTTTATTGATGTTACATTAAATAAATTTTCAAATGTTGTTTGATACACATTTTTTGCTTCTTCTTGCTGAGCAACCCCCTTTCCAAGCGCAGGCATAACCGTCATCCAACCAGAAAAGAAATCGCTGAATGCTACTTTTATTGGCGACAAATCCACAAAAATATTATTGTTCAACGAGCTCTGTCTGTTATTTCTATCGCCATTAAGTTGAGCGAGTTTATTCTTAATGTCAGTCAACCCCTGTTGCAATTGTGCGAGTTTTTCCTTAAATGAATCCATCTTGATGTTACAAGCTTCCACCTCCCGTTTGGTTGATTTTCTATCTTCAAATCCAGTATATGCCATATCAAAGACAACACCCCAGATAATATATACTATAAATCCACAAAAAATTACAGCCCACGTATTTGCATCGCAAATGGCCATATAAATTGAGTAGTTAGGCATATCCGCTAGCGTGTTCAGTTTATCATAATCATATATACTTTTGCCTATCAAATAGGCAAGAATGCAATCGAAAAGCAATGTGACAAGAACAATAAATACTATTTTAACATATTTCGATCTTTTTTTCTGCTGAGTGAAAATATGCAGACTATAGCCAAGCCCTAAAAAAATAATTGGAGCGCTAAGCACAAACAACAACTCCATTATGCCTTCAGACATGGCTTTGCTCAAAGCCTGAGGGTCAAACATCGCTGCTTTCACTCCTATATTTTCCGCTGTCCCAAAATCCTTAAAAAAGGCCGAATAAAAAGTTGAACTATAGAATGTAAAAAGATATATGGTCAATGGTACTAGAATTACAATTCCTAGAATCATCTTAATGTTCGCACTCCTATTCAACTCATTATCCTTTTGCTTCAGACCTACGATATTACGCTTGACATCTTCTATTTCCATTCTCACATCTTCAATCTTCTTATTCTGCAAGTCAAGATTATTGTTTTCTTGGGAGATTTTAATATCAATATCTGCAATCTCTTTCTCTACCTGCAACCTCATTTGTCGCTGCTTAGCCTCGTCAACAATCTGCGAATGCCTTTCCTGACTATATATGCGTTGTAGAAATGGTGGCAACGCCGCAACACTTGCATTAACAATACCGCACAGTCGCCTGCCATAATTAATATACGTTTCACCCTGTTGTCTCGCCTCCTTGATGCCCTCAAAATTTGTTGCCCCATCAACTCTTTTCACATCAGGGACACCCAAACTAAACAGTTTTTTAAGCCTATGCATAATTATTCCTCCTTCATTATGTTGTCGATTACGTCTGAGATTGGGACATGCGCCTTTGCTTGCTGCAAAAGATAATCTACAATATCATTGATATTCTCTTCAATAAATCCCATTCTTTTCGCATATTTACAAATCAACGAACGCTCAGAATTATCAAGTTGATTATCGGCAAGCGCAATCTCCGACATTTGATATAAAAAACTAATTTTGCCTGGCAAATCTTCTGGGCAATGAAATGGAGTTCCGCTTTCTTTAATGGCCAAGTCTATTTCTTTTTGGGAAATTCCATACTCTTCCCTCCCTATTCTATAAAGAGTCTCCATCTCCCGCGCATCAATTATGCCATCTGCCAATATCATAGAATAAAGGCTCAAAAAACGCGCTTTAAGTTTGTAATCCATCTTTTATAATCCGAGCCACCACACGCCCCAATGGCTCCTTCTTTTTGGTATTAAAAAAACGCGAAGCGTGGCGCTGCTTATGCCATGCATCTAAGTCGGAGGTCGTAGGAATAACCTTTATTCAGAGATATGGTAATAGCAGCCCACGCTATACGCGTGAGAACCATTACGCCTTTCTCTCTGAATAGTCTTGAATTTCCTACGTTCCCGACTTAGAGATAAGCATAACGCTTCACAGTTATCGATATGTCACATGACAGTTTTTCTGTCTGCAATGCAAAGATAGCAAACCAGGAAACCCAAACAAAATTTTTTCATAAAAACAGTCGTTTTTTATTATACTCAAATATTTACCTGGTCTATCCCAACCCAGTCAAATCGATTTTATAAAACTCAGGCGCATCATTGTCGTGCTCCAGAAACATTGTCATATAAACCGGGGCATAGACAACACGCCCGTCAACACGCAGATTGTCATTGTTCAGCACAAGCGCATACGGAATGTCATAATCCGCACAGGCAAGGACATTGTTCAATGCCCGATGCTGCGCATAGTCTTTTCCCGACTTCACTTCTATCGGCAACACACCGCCTTGCTTCTCTACGACAAAATCCAATTCACCGCGTTTCTTGTTGTTGTAGTAGTATGTGTTGAACCCGTGCGCCGTCAATTCCTGCGCCACGGCATTCTCATAGACCGAACCATAATTGATGTCGTTTCCCCCTTCAATAATGCGCAACTGGATGCCTTCAGCATATTGTGCGGCGAGCAACCCCACATCACTTTGAAATAGCTTGAATAAATTGCGCGACCGCGAAAGCAGCAACGGAACTTTCGGCTCTTCAACATTATACACAGGCAACGCCACGCCAGCGTCTGTCAGCCACAGAAAACTGTTCTGCAAGCGCGAGAATTTAGCATTTTCATTTAATTTCTTGAGAACGAACCTCTTGTTCTTGGCATTTAATTCCGGAGGAATTAGATTGAAGATTTCTTCTATATAGAGTTTGTTGCCCGAGTCATATTTTGAAATGTCGCGCTTGTATAGATTTATTATGTCGCGCTGTATTCTTATAACCGTCTGCAGATTGTTGGTTTCCAGATATTGCTGTACAGCATCGGGCATTCCTCCAACAACAAGATACAGGCGATAAAGCTCCATCATTTTAGCGTGGACAAAACTGTCGACTGAGGTGCGGTCAAGCCATGCTTTCCTAACTGACTCCACTACACCGTCGCCAACACCCACATTCCTTATAAACTCCTCAAAATCCAGCGGATACATATTCTTAACACTCATATACCCTACAGGAACAGACCGCAAATCCTTCAAATCCACACCAAGCAACGATCCGCTGAGCACATAGCGATAAGAACCCTCTTCCACAAGAAATTTTATTGCCGTGACAATCTCCGGACATTCCTGAACCTCATCAAAAAATATTAAAGTTTCGCCTTTGACAAGTTCTGCTTTTGTCAAAAGCGACAAGCGCAACAAAATGTCGTGCGCCGACAAACCTTTGCCAAACATCTCTGCAGCTTCGGGATTGTCGACAAAATTTATCTCGACAAAATGCTTATACTCCTTGCCATACTCACGAATCGAGAAGGTTTTTCCTATCTGTCGCGCACCACTGATAAGCAAGGCGTTTCTTGACGTCTTGAAAAAATCTCTTAAAAATCTGTCAATCTTTCGTTTAAGCATCGTCTTGTCGTTTTTCCAAGGCAAAATTATGCGTTTTTGTCCGCTTTTCCAAGCGTTTTTCACATTGTTTTTGTCCGTTTTTCCAAGATTTTTTCTAATACTTGAAGCTGCTGCCGCCAAGGAACTCGCGCAAAAGGCTTGTGGCTGGGATTTGACGGTTGGGGATGGCGTTGAAGTAGCTGAGGAAACTGAGCAGACGGTATGCCTCGGCATATTCCGGCACGTTGTGCGGCACCTGCTTCAATATCGGCTCGGCAAAGTCCTTCATGACACCAAGCTCGAATATCAGCGATGAGTTAAACATTGCGTCGGCGTTCTCCTGATACGGGAATATCCATTTTCCTTCGCCACGGCGCACGCTCGGCCAACGGCGGATGGTGTCGAGCGCCGACGTGCCGCGATACTTGAAGTCGCGCACAATGCGGCGCAGCAGTCGGTTGTCGGTTGTCGGCACCCAGTTATGGTTGTCGATGTTGAGCGTTGTGAGCGCAGACACATACACCTTGTACTTCATCTCGTCTGGGATGCTTGCCGTCAGCTCTGGATTAAGTCCGTGGATGCCTTCCATCAGCAGTATCGAGTTGTCGTCGAGACGGAGCTTGTTGCCTTTGTATGTGCGTTTGCCTGTGGTGAAGTCATACGACGGCATCGCCACCTCCTTCCCGGCGATAAGGTCGGTCAGGTCTTTGTTGAACTGTTCGATGTCGAGAGCGTAGAGCGACTCATAGTCATAGTCGCCGTTCTCGTCGCGCGGCGTGTGCTCACGGTCTACGAAATAATTGTCGAGAGAAATCATCTGCGGGCGCACCAGATTGGCAAGCAGATGGATGGACAGGCGTTTGGTTGTGGTCGTTTTGCCCGACGACGACGGTCCTGCCACCAGCACCACGCGCGCGCCTCCCTGGCGGAAACGTTCGGTGATCTGGTCGGCGATGGCTCCGATTTTCTTGTCGTGGATGGTCTCTGCCACGGCAATCAGCATGCCCACGTTGCTCTTGTCGGCGACGGCCTTGTTGAGCATGCCCACGCTGCCCACTCCTACCGTCTTGTTGAGTTTTATATAGTCGGTAAACGCCTTGAACAGTTTTGGCTGCGGATTAATCCCCGCAGGCTTCGTGCGGTCGCCGTCAAAGTCGGGCGGCAGCAGGAGCAGTCCGCTCTCGTAGGGCACAAGGTCGAACACCCCGACATAGGATGTCGACGGCACAAGGTCGCCATAGTAACTGTCTACAAACCCTTCAAGACTGTAATATGTGGTGTAGAGGTCGGCGGCAGTTTCAAGCAGCGTCACCTTGTCAGCCATCCCGGCGTTGCGAAACAGCTTGATGACATCGGTCGTAAGCTTGGTGCTTCTGACAAACGGAATGTCGGCGGCAATGATTTCCTCCATGCGACGCTTCACGGCAGCGACAGTAGCGGCGTCGGCAGTCTGCCGGTCGATTGTGGCATAGTATCCGCCGGCGATGGAATGCTCTATGCACAGACTGGCGGCAGGATACAGGTCGTGGACTGCCTTGGCGAGCACCATGCAGAGCGAACGCACATACATGCGCTGTCCCGACGGATTGCCCTCATCGATGAAGTTCACCATCTTCGGCATAAAAAGCGGATAGTTGAGACCCTCGGTCTTGTGGTTGACGTGGGCGCAAATAGGCTTCACGCTGATTTCATCCTTTATGCGGTTGTACACGTCGAGCAATGTCTCTCCGCCTTTGACATCCATATATTTGCCTGTGTTCTCACAGAAAATCTGTATCTTGTCGTTCATAGTCGATTCGCGTTTTAAAGTTCAGCGTAAAGTTACGCTTTCTGACGCGATTATCCAATAACAACCCTGTCACAATTTGTTTTTGAGCGACAAATGCACTAAGTTTGCAGACAGTATGGCTAACATCTATGACAACAGACGGATCTGGAAGACGGTGTTTCTGGCGGTGTCGCTGGTGCTTGTGGCTTTCTTCCTCCACATTTCCAACAACTTGGTCGACGACCTTGCCGACCAGGAACGCGAGCGTATGGAGATTTGGGCCAACGCCACAAAGGCGCTGACATCGGCTCAGTCGTCCGACATCGACTTCTATCTGAGCATCATAAAAAACAACAACAACATCCCGGTGCTGCTTGTCGACGACAACGACAACATCCTGATGTCGCGCAACTTCAAGATGCCCGAACCCGTCGACTCGCTGACGCCCGACCTGCTGTCGGACGCCAATCGCGCGTTTCTCGCCAAACGGCTCAAGGCTCTGAAAAAAACAAACAACCATATCCCAATCAAAATCGACGGCGCCACAACGCAACACATCTACTATGAGGACTCCACGCTGCTCACAAGCATGTCCTACCTGCCGCGCATCCAGATTGCCGTGATGATAATCTTCGTGATTATCGTATACCTTGCCGTGATGTCGACAAAAAAGGCAGAGCAGAACAAAGTGTGGGTCGGACTGTCGAAAGAAACCGCCCACCAGCTCGGCACGCCGATTTCATCGCTAATGGCATGGGTGCAGATGCTCGAGGCGTCGGGCGTTGACAAAGAGATTGTCGAGGATATGGACAAAGACGTGAACCGGCTGTCGATGATTGCCGACCGATTCTCGAAAATCGGCTCCAAGCCGGAAATGAAGCTGGAGCCCGTGTGCGAGTCGGTAAGGCAGGGACTTGACTATATGCGTGCACGCATCTCCACGAGTGTGGCACTGTCGGTCAACCTCCCCGACGACGACCGCAACGTGATGCTCTGCCGTCCGCTGTTCGCATGGGTGATTGAAAACCTGTGCAAAAACGCTGTCGACGCCATGCAGGGCAAGGGAAGTCTCAACGTGACCGCCGGCTACGACCACCGCACGGCATTCATCGAAGTGACCGACACCGGAAAAGGCATTGCCCGAAAAAACTTCAAGACGGTGTTCAGCCCCGGATTCACCACCAAGAAGCGCGGATGGGGACTCGGCCTGACGCTGGCGAAGCGGATTATTGAGGAATATCACGGCGGACGCATCTTCGTCAAGTGGTCGGAAATCGGCGCCGGAACCACGTTCCGCATCGAGCTGCCGATAAAATAGCGACAAAAGCTCTGAAATTTTTTTGTAGTATAGTCGGTTTTTGCGTACTTTTGCGTTGATAAAAAATCATTTTGTCATGGTTCGTAAATATGACTATCTCGTAATCGGGTCCGGAATAGCGGGAATGAGTTTCGCGCTGAAAGTGGCAGAGACAGGCCGTGTGGCGCTAATCTGCAAATCGGACATAGAAGAGGCCAACACTTTTTATGCACAAGGCGGTGTGGCTTCAGTGACAAATCTCAAAGTCGACAACTTCGACAAGCACATAGAAGACACTATGATTGCCGGCGACTGGCTCAGTGACCGTGCTGCCGTGGAGAAGGTGGTGAAAGGCGCTCCCGAACAAATCAACCAACTGCTCAAGTGGGGCGTTGATTTCGACCGCAAGGAAGACGGTGAGTTCGACCTGCACCGCGAGGGCGGACACTCGGAGTTCCGCATCCTGCACCACGCCGACAACACCGGTGCCGAAATCCAGCAGAGTCTCGTGCGCGCCCTCAAAAGTCACCCCAACATCGACGTGTTTGAGAATTTCTTCGCCGTTGAAATCATAACCCAGCATCATTTGGGTAAAATCGTGACGCGACGCACTCCCGACATCACTTGCTACGGAGCATATATCCTCAACCCCGAAACCGGAAAAGTGGAGACTTTCCTGTCGAAAGTGACAGTGATGGCAACCGGCGGCATCGGTCAGGTCTACACCACGACAACAAACCCGATGGTGGCAACCGGCGACGGCATCGCAATGGTGTACCGCGCAAAAGGTACCGTAAAGGATATGGAATTCATTCAGTTCCACCCAACTGCACTATACCATCCGGGCGACCGCCCTTCGTTCCTCATCACTGAGGCTATGCGTGGCTACGGCGCCGTGCTGCGCACAATGGACGGAAAGGAATTCATGCAGAAATACGACCCGCGCCTGTCGCTCGCTCCACGCGACATCGTGGCGCGAGCCATCGACAACGAGATGAAGATGCGAGGCGACGACCATGTGTGGCTCGACGTGACCCACAAAGACCCGGAAGAAACGAAACACCACTTCCCAAACATTTACGCCAAGTGTCTGAGCCTCGGCATCGACATTACGAAAGACTATATCCCTGTGGCGCCGGCTGCACACTACCTGTGCGGTGGCATCAAGGTGGACCTCAACGGATGCTCTTCAATCCAACGCCTGTATGCCGTGGGTGAATGCTCATGCACAGGCCTGCACGGAGGCAACCGACTGGCTTCCAACTCTCTGATTGAAGCCGTGGTCTATGCCGACGCGGCGGCAAAGCATTCGATGGCAAACATTGCCCACTACTCGCTGCGCGAAGACGTGCCGGAATGGAACGACGAGGGCACGCAGCACAACGAGGAGATGGTGCTGATCACACAGAGCCTCAAGGAGGTGAACCAAATCATGAGCACCTACGTAGGCATCGTGCGCTCCAACCTGCGACTCGACCGTGCATGGAACCGCCTCGACATCCTATACGAGGAAACCGAGCGTCTGTTCAAGCAGAGCAAGGCGTCGCGTGAAATCTGCGAGCTGCGCAACCTCATCAACGTGGGCTACCTGATTATGCGACAGGCAAAGGAACGCCACGAGTCGCGCGGATTGCACTATTCAATCGACTATCCGCCTGAAAAACGCCGCTTGTAAGCGTTTCAACAAACAGACAAAACAACACAGCGACGCCATCCGGTGCCGCTGTGTTGTTTTTGCTTATATTACTGAAAAAGAGACTCACCCCTCCCCTATTTTTCTCTTACAAACCGCTTGAGCAGAAACGCAAGAAAATATGGGAAGGTATAGAACCTGCCATTAAATCCAATATTCTTATTGCATAATTTAATGCCGTAACGGATATCCGGATATTTGCCGTCATTAGCCGTCAACTTTGACAACGATTTGGTTGCATTGTCCGATGCCTTCACCTCTATGGGTATCAATGTTTGAATGTCGCGTATGAAGAAGTCCATCTCTAACGTTGATTTTTCATTACGATAGAAATACAAATCATAGCCTTGCTTCGCCAACATATCACCTACAACGTTTTCATAAACAGCACCCTTGTAAGTACCATAATTCTTATTCACCCGCATATCCTCCTGCGACTCCTCGTCGAGCGAGGCAACAAGCAAACCCGTATCCTTGTAATAGAGCTTATATGATTTCGGATCGTAGTTGCCCTTAAGCGGCAGGGAGATATGCGCAAGACAATGGCACACATTGACTATTCCGGCATCACTAAGCCATTCCACCGTGCCGACATATTCCCGGCTTCTGGCACCATGGGCAATCTTGCTGATCTGAAATTTCTTATTGTCTTGCCCCAAGAACACAGAAATGTGGTTGTAGACATTCTTTATCTTACCCTTGTCAAGACCTTACGCATACTTCGTTATGTCCTCCTCATAGTCGAGAAGAAGTTGCCGTTGCATCTTGAGCGTGCCGCTGAAATTGCCCTTCTTTACAAACAAACTGACCACCGCCGGCATTCCGCCGACAATCATATAGTCGCGAAACAACCCTCCCAACACATCCATCTCCAAGCTCGACAACGGTGTGACTGACACCATCTTTTCGAACAGTCGCTCTACAAACGCGGAATCATAACCTTTTGCCCATAGAAACTCCTCAAAATCCATGGAATGCATTGTATAATCCTCTTTGTAGCCCACACTGTTAGACTCTATTTCCTGATAATTAATGCCCATAAGCGAGCCTGAGCAGACCACGTCATACCTACCATCTATTTTGAATGCCTTAAGACTTGTGGCGCAAACAGGGCAATCCTGCATCTCATCGAAAAAGAAAATCGTGTTGCCCGGTTCTAATTCTATACTGGGGTCGATAAGCGTGATGTTGCGCACAACACTGTCCACATCATAGCCGTCATCAAATATCGACTTGAATTTCTGCTGTAAAACAAAATTGATGGCAACCACATTCTTATAGTTGTCATTTGCAAATTGCATGATGGATGCCGTCTTGCCAATCTGCCGCGCTCCTTTGACGATAAGAGGCAATCGATCCTCGTTTTCCTTCCATTCTTTGAGAAAGTCGTCTATTTTTCTCCGCATTAATCTCATAATCAACACATTTTTCTTTTGCAAAGATAGCGTTAAATCACAAAATTCCAAGCAAATATATGCGAAAAATCACAAAATTCCAGTCCTTGTGGCCTATTTTATCACAAAATTCCAAGGAGTCGCACGTGAAAAATCACAAAATTTCCAATTTCTACCCCTTACGACCTTCCTTCTTTTTGCGGAAACGGCCAAGGGCATAGCCCAGCACTTCGCGCTGAATTGTTGAGTTCAGGAAGCGGTTTGCCACATAATAGAGCGCGAAGCACACAGATGTCTGCGCAAGGATGTTGAGCCACGGATTAGCAATGCCGACAAGCACAAGGCACTGAACCGCAGCCACAGCGCCCGAAATGACGGCATACGGAAGGATGTCGCCCACCACGTTGCGCGTCGGATAGCCTACGATGCGACCAGCCACAATCACGGCATAGACAAAGAACAGCGCCGACGCCACAAGCTGTCCCCAAATCATCGCCGTTATGCCCATGGGGATGGTCACCACGATGGCGGCTATCATCAATGCGTCTTTGACCGATTCGTAGACCACAAGCGAGCGCGAACGCCCGAGTCCGAGGATGTAGTTGTTGATGTTGGTGGCAAGCACTATAAAGATGCCGCGCACGGCGAGTATCTGAAACAGGATTATGGCTTCGTCCCACTTCGTGCCAAAAAGGATGTGGAATATCGGTTCGGCACACGTCGTGAGCAACAGCAGCAGAGGAAAGACAAGATAGGCGGTGAAGCGGTTCATCTTGCGCATGGCGCGCAGCAACCGCTCCCTGTCATCCTGAAAACCGCTGAGCACGGGCAGGAACGACGCCGTCAGTATCTGCGCTATCGACTGTATGCCCATCTTGCTCCATTTGTCGGCTTGCGTGTAGCATCCGAGTTTGGCAAGGTTGTAGTAAGCACCGATGATAAACGAATAGGCGTTGAGCGACAATGTGTTGAGAAATGAGCACACCATCACTCCGCTGCCAACGGAAAACACCGACCGCAGCGACGCCATGCTGAACCCCGTGCGCGGAAGCCAGCCTGTTGTCGTCCACAGGAAGACCGATTTGACGGTGGCGAGCACAATGGTCTGCCACACGATTGCCCATGCGCCGTAGCCTTCCACGGCAAGCCAGATGCCCACGGCTCCCGACACGACAAGCCCCAGCGAGTTGGCTATCGCCACGCGCGCCATCGTCATCTGCTTCATCATGCGGTTGGTCTGCACAAGGGCGGTGGCGTTGATGATAAACGACAGGAACATCACCCTCGACAGGCTTATCAGTCGCTGGTCGCCGAAGGTGTCGGCAATCAACGGCGCACACGCCCATAGGATGCCATAAATGGCAATGCTGATGCCGAGGTTGAAATAAAAGACCGTACAATAGTCGGTTTCAGTAGGCGATTTTTTCTGTATCAGCGCCGCGCAGAATCCGCTGTCGACAAACAGTGATGCGAACGCCTGAAACACAAGCATAGCGCCGACCAGCCCGAAGTCTTCCTTCGAGAGCAGGTTGGCAAGCACGACGCCCGTGACGCCGTAGAACACCTGCGACGCGAATTTGTCGATGGTGTTCCACTTCAGCGTGCGCGCTGTTTTCAGTTTAAGTTCGGTTTCTTCCACGCGCCTATTCTCGGTTTACGACTGCCGGCTCCGGCACTTCCATCAAGTCGAGCAGACCGATGCCGTTGTCGGTGGTTTCCGAGACTTCGGCAGCCTCTGTTTCCGGCTCATTGTCTTCAATCACATCGGTGGCTTCTGTCTCGACGCCGCCTTCGAGCTGCACGATTTTCACATTCGACAGCTTGCTCTTGGTGATGACAGGTTTCCCGATATAGTACACCTTTCCTGAGCCTACGCCCTTCACGGAGAGCGTTTCTTTAGAGGCGCACCCTATTGCACCGGTGCCCATCAGCGTGCATTTCACGTGTTTCGCCGCCACCTCGTCGGCTTGAATCTCGCCGGTGCCCACATTCTTTATCGACAAGTTCTCACATTTGCCCGATGTTATGATTTTACCCTTTCCCGTGAGCAGTTTAAGGTTGATGTTGATAGCGTCGAGACCGTTGGCAATGATTGTGCCGTTGCCTTGAAGCTGTATGTCGATTTTAGCCCCAGGAGCCACTTTACGCAGCGTCAGGGTGCTGTCTTTTGTATTCTCTGCCTTGTACAGATACGACGAATAGACATAGACCGTAGGCAGTGTCTTGACAGTGATTGCTGCAGGGTCGAGCTGTATTTTCAGTCTGCCCTTCGAACGCTCTGCCATAATGTAGGATGTGTATTCCTTCTCGATGTCAAACGCCACGATGCCCACTGAGTCGGCATTGTTGGAATAGACCACGTTGATGCCGTCGTTAACCACCAGTTCGTTGAATTCGCCCACATTGATGGTGTGTGGAGTGGCATTTACCGCTGCCGCGCAGCAGAGGGTGATGATAGCCAAAAAGAATTTCTTCATAACGTCGCTTGTTTCTAAATATGTAAATAATCAGTTTCTATGCGTTGCAGCACGTCGTCGAGCTCTGCCCACGTCTTTGCCTGAAGCATTGCGATGCGCGTTTCCCTGAAATTGGGGATACCCTTGAAGAGCGGCGACGCGGCAAGATGACGGCGGATGTGGAGAATGCCTCTCAACTCATCGATGCCTTCGATGCTCTCCGCAATCTGGCGGCGGAGCAGCGCCATCTTCTCCGACGCCGGTATCTCTATCGCGGTGCCGTGAAGCAGATAGTGCTTCATTTCGCGGAAAATCCACGGAGCGCCTATCGAGGCGCGGCCAACCATCACGGCATCCACTCCATAGCGGTCAAAAGCCGTTTTCAAGCCCTCTGGCGTCGTGATGTCGCCGTTGCCGACAATCGGTATCGTGATGCGGGGATTGCGCTTCACCTCGCCGATAAGCGTCCAGTCGGCGTCGCCGGTATACATCTGGCTGCGGGTGCGTCCGTGGATTGTAAGCGCACAGATGCCGCAGTCCTGCAGCTGCTCGGCGAGCGTGGTGATGATTTTGTTTTCGCAGTCCCACCCCAGACGGGTCTTGACCGTCACGGGCAACTTCACCGCATCGACCACCGAACGCGTGATTTGCAGCAGCTTGGGCACGTCGCGGAGCATTCCTGCCCCCGCACCTTTCGACGCCACCTTCTTCACCGGACATCCGAAATTGATGTCGATGACGTCGGGACCGGCTGCCTCGGCGATTTTTGCAGCCTCCACCATCGGTTCCACCTCCTTGCCGTAGATTTGTATCGCCACAGGCCGCTCGGCGGCGTTGGTGTGGAGTTTGCGGGTGGTGCTGTTGATGTTGCGCACAAGAGCGTCGGCCGACACGAATTCCGTGTAGACCATATCGGCTCCCTGCTCTTTGCAGATGAGACGGAACGACGGATCAGTCACGTCTTCCATCGGTGCCAGCAGCACCGGGCGCTCTCCCAAGTCAATTGTTCCTATCTTCATTCGCTTCTTTCGTTTTGTGTGCGCAAGTTACGCATTTTTATCTGTCTTTCCAACATTGCCGGAAATTGAAATGTTCATTCTTAATGTCCTATTTTCTGTCTGTTTTGTCGGTTGCGCGCAGACGGGCAAGCATTTCTGCAGCCGTCAGCAGGCTGACGGGATGCCGCCACCCGGGCGACAACTCGCAGAGCGGTGCCAGCACAAACTCGCGTTTGTCCATCCGTGGATGAGGCAGGACGACAGCGGCGGTGTCGACAACCTCATCGCCGGCATACACGATGTCGATGTCAAGCTGACGGTCGGCATAACTGCCGTCGGCATTGCGGTGGCTGGAGCTTCCCGCCTCGCGCTCGATGCGCTGGAAGATGTCGAGCAGACGCCCGACGGGCAAGTCGCTCTCAAACTCGACAGCGATATTGAAAAAGGGGTTATCAGACTGATAACCCCATGCTTCAGATTCGTATATGCTTGAGACTCGCGGGGTGCTGCCAACGCTGCGGGCTATCTCGTCAACGGCGCGGCGCAAGTTTGCCTCGCGGTCGCCGAGATTAGTTCCGATGTTGACACTCACTGTCCGCATTGCCTGCGTTTACAGCGTTTTTGAAACCTCTACTTCTTCGTAGGCTTCAATCATGTCGCCTTCCTTCACGTCGTTGTAGTTGGCGATGTTAAGACCGCAGTCGTAGCCCGACGACACTTCCTTGACATCGTCCTTGAAACGCTTCAGAGAGCCGAGCTCGCCCGTGTAGATGACAATGCCGTCGCGGATAAGGCGCACTTTGCTCGTGCGTTTCACCTTGCCCTCGCGCACCATACAGCCTGCAATCGTGCCGACCTTCGATATCTTGTAAGTTTGAAGCACTTCTGCCGTACCGGTAACCTCTTCTTTGAGCTCCGGCGAGAGCATTCCTGCCATTGCGTCTTTAACCTCCTCAATTGCATCGTAGATGATTGAGTAGAGACGGATGTCGACGCCATCGTTCTCTGCCAGACGGCGGGCGGCTACC
>ERZ780207.876-NODE-876-length-29168-cov-9.032254_pt1 | contig 29168 bp, 24 predicted proteins | sample MGYA00510977_ERZ780207 | MGnify/ENA primary metagenome ERZ780207 (study PRJEB29588, sample SAMEA2151383) | human gut metagenome | biome: human gut; feature: human-associated habitat; material: faeces | place: Denmark | collected 2008/2010 ...
TACTTGACCGGCTCATTTCCTAACCGGTCGGGCAATATTTGTTCTCAACACCCCTTGCCGAGCAATAAGCTCACGGGAAGTCACTAAGGAACAGACTGCTAATCTGTATCATAGGAATTTCACCTCTGCCGGGTACTCCGCCAGCTCCGTAGAGAAGTATCATTATCCTTCTGACTGTCATCGCCGTAACAGGGGCAACCTATTACTTATACCGGGAGTTCTCGCTGTTCTACAATGCAGAAGTCACGGCGTACCCGATAAGGTGGCTAAAATCATCAGAATTAAAGTCTTAGTGAATGATTTATTCAGTTGTCAAAATACAAGTGAAAGGGCTGACCTTTTTGTGGTTCGGAATTAACCCCTTCACTCATTTGGACAAAGGGGGTCAAAATGCACACCCAAAATCACCCCTTTTTTAAAAATTTCTTGAAAAAATTTTTTTAGAAACAAAAAAGCCGCCTATTTCCCTCGTAATTGAGGTCAATAGACGGCGGGTAGAAATATTCATAATTTTGGTGTATAATAAGAGTTAATCAAAAGAAAAATTTGAATTTGTTGTAGGGAGAGAATGTTGAGAAAGAAGCGTATTTTCGTCACTATATTGTTGTTATTATTTATTCTTGTCGTGTGGACCATATGGGGCAATGTTACTGTGGGCGTTACCCATTATACCGTAACGAGTAATCGTTTGCCACATTCTTTCGATGGCTATAAAATTGCTGTTGTATCTGATTTGCATAATGTACAATTTGGAAATAATAACAGTCAGTTAGTAGAAAAGATTAAAAAAGAACATCCGGATATCATCGCAATAACCGGAGATTTAGTTGATTCAAATAGAACAGATATTGAAATAGCCATCCAACTTGTAAGTCAGCTAACTGAGATAGCCCCCTGTTATTATGTAACAGGTAATCATGAAGCGTGGATTAATGAGCAATATCAGGAATTGGAAAAAGGACTGATTGTTGAAGATGTCGTAGTTCTTCATGATAATGTGATACAGCTGACCAAGGGGAGCGAAACAATACAGATTGCCGGACTGGATGACCCTGATTGTACTGATAGGGATACCTATATTCAGGAAAGCATGGTTCAAACAAAAATAAGCAATATGTCATTATCAAATGAATACAGCATATTGTTGTCACACAGGCCCGAAATGTTTGAGGAATATGTATCAGAAGAAGTTGATCTTGTGTTGAGTGGACATGCGCACGGAGGACAATTTCGTGTGCCGTTTATTGGAGGAATCATTGCTCCCAATCAAGGTTTGTTCCCTAAATTTGATGCTGGTAAATATATCAAGAATAATACGACAATGATTGTAAGCCGAGGTATCGGCAACAGTATCATTCCTGTTCGTTTTAATAACAGACCTGAAATAGTTATAGTTGAATTAATACGTGATTGACAACTTTCAGTCTTACGGAGAGGCTGAAAAGCAACAGAAGATTTGAAGTTTACGGAGGTATTCACTATGAAAAAAACAGTAACCGCAGTCCTTTGTCTTGTGATTGTACTTCTTTTCGTTGGATGTGGAAAAGCCGATATATCAAAAGTGAAAATTGATTACGGGAAATCTTCCGTTTATTCAGAAGAAGATATGAATGCTGCAATTGAGGTCATAAAGAAACAGTTCAGTTCGTTTGAGGGCTGCGAATTGCATAGCCTTTCTTATAAATCTGATGAAGAATGCAACAATGATGATAACATCGCTTGGATGAATGATTTAGAAAAGGCAAATGATAATAAAGAAGTCTTTACGCAATGTATTGCATTTGATAGCAGCTTCCGTTCACCAAAAAAAGGAGGCGGTGCATGGGAGGCTAACGAAGAATACACTTGGTCATGGTGGCTTGCGCGAAGTGAAGGTGGAAAATGGAAGCTGATGACCTGGGGTTATTAAAAGAAACAAATTAAGGTTTGTCGGATTTACTCTAAATTTGGCAAAGACCGCTTACATCGTGTAGGCGGTCTCTTTTCGTATTTAGATATATTTAATTTTGACCTTTCTTTTCTTGGCTGAAAGCACCTTGCAGAGAACATCGTCAACTCCGTCGGTGTATCTGCCTTGTGCAATCAGACTGTTCTTTAAGTGGATAAGTGATTGTATTACTCTGCTATATTCGTCATCATTAAGATAGATATGGAACTTTTCTTCTCTCACAGTCGCTTCCTCCATTCATTGAATTTTGCTCTGATTACCGAAACATCTGCTTCGACATCAGAATAAATAAAGATATGTACGCTTTTGAAAACTGCTTTTACTCTATCGGCATACTCCGCTTCCGTTTCGGTTGTCTTAAAAGGGAGTTTTACAAGTTTTATATTTCGCTGCTTGCATAGATGGCTTTTGAGAACCTCCATATGTTCTGAGCCGTTCGTAAATTCTATCGCCAGCTTTTCTGACGGAATGTAGGTTTCAAGTGGTATCCCTAATAGTTTATCTGAACCGAGCTGTACCTTTAATCCTTTTTGATTGGCGTAATAGGCGACCGCCAAGCCGGGGAATACGGAGCGATATTCTTTTTCGCACACAGTGCATTTTTCTACGATAATTGTTCTATCGCTGATTTTTGCTTTCCAAGAGTGTCCCAGTGAACATTTCCACCACACACTTTTCATCGACCTTCTTGACACTTGTGTCGGGAGCAGAGAGTTTTTTTCGTAATCCCATTCAGCAAGCAGTTTCCTGTCCGTTGTGGCTAAATCATTGTATCCTGCAAGAACTGCCCTGTCCGCACAAACCGGGCATACTGTTCCTTTTACACGAGCATTGATAACGGACTTCCACTCATTGCCACAGGTCTTACACTTCCACCAAACATTGTGTCTTGATTTTGCGTTTACCTCATCAGGCATTAGGGGATAATTTCTTTCTGCCCACTCGGCGGCAAGGTCAGGGTGCGTAGTCGCCAAGTCATTAAATCCTTTGAGCAATGTATATCCACTACAATACGGACATCTGCTCCCACCGGAACGGGTTGAAATAAGAGTGTGCCACTCGTTTCCGCAATCTTTGCATTTCCACCAAGCCTTACTGTTTGCAAAGGCTGTCACCATTGTAGGCAGCAACGGAAGATTTCTGTCAGACCATTCAGCAGCAATATCGGGATACTGTGAAGCAAGGTCATTGAACCCTGCAAGGACTTTATTATGTGAGCAGTATGGACAGCCTGTGCCGTTTACCGTTCTGCTTTTAACGCTTGCTTCCCATTCGTGTCCGTGTTTACATTTCCAAATAATCTTCTTATGAGAAGCGACAGAAACCTCAGTAGGTTTTAATTCGTTCTTTTCAGACCACTCCTGAGCCAGCAGGGGCTTCAATGTGGCTAAATCATTGATACCCTCTATTACTCTCGCTCCTGAGCATATCGGGCATTTCTCGCCCTTTGAGCGAGCTTTGACGCTCGTTTCCCACTCGTGTCCGCAAGCACCTTTCCACCACACTCTTTTATTTGAACCGAAGGTTATCTTATCCGGCGTCAGCGGTAAATTCTTCTCTGACCATTCAGGAATAAGCTCCGGATGAACGCTTGCTAAACTGCCCGTCATAGTACAACCACCCCTTCCTTTGTGATTATCCCAATTATATTGAGAAAATCGGGATTGGTGTAGTTTGCGAATAATAAGAAAGACCTTGGGAGAAAATATCTCTCAAGGTCAATAAGTGATTCCTCAGTTAGAATTTTATCTTTCCTGTCGGGCAATAAGAGTGGTTACACTATAATAAATCATCACTAAACCCGCACTTAAAATTGCCCCGCCAATAATATCAGTAATCCAATGAACACCGGATATCAACCTGCCAATTACCATAAAAGCAGTAAATGCAATTAAAGCAAAGGCAAATGCTCTTTTCATTTTTGTATTTCTAATTCTACTGTTTAGCTGCATAACAGCTGTCGGCATAACACACATAACAAGCAAGGTTGTCGATGATGGATACGAAGCTTCAAGAAAACCGTTAATCAATACCGGGCGGTAATTGACAACATAAAATTCAAAAAACAAATATGCCGCCATTACAACAATATAGAATGCTCCCAACACCAAAATACTGTAATCGACCTTGAATAAGCTTTTTCTTTTAATAAGCTGTATAAGTCCAAGCAACGCAAATCCCAAAATAAAGCAAAGCGGTATCAGTCCTAACCAGTCCGTAACGGTATATATTGCCATATGCACACCTGTCAGGCTGTGGATAAAGCCGTTCAAGGTTGCAAATCCAACAGAAGAGTTTTGTGGCCCGATGGGCTGAACATCAATAAGGCTTATTGCCACTGTCCACAAAATAAATAACACTACCATTGCTATTCCTGAAAGCAATACTTTTTGACTTTTTTCTTTTTTCATTTTTATCAATCCTTTGCCATAATTATTTGGCTTTCGCCTGTTTACAATATAGGCGGAATGAATAAAAATGAAAAGAATTTCACCGTCACATTGGCGACACGCTTCGTATCATCGCCATTTTATCAGCATCAGAGACTTTATCGCCAAGGAAACAAAAGTGAAAAAGGCTGCATAAGGTTGAAGTGTTATCATAAATTCTATTGTAGCAACTGTGCTTAACACAATGGATATTTGATGTTTGTGTTTCAACCAAAACACTGCTTCATAATTTTGTAGAGCGAGAAGCAAAACACCTGTAAGTACAATTCCAAATACAATAATTAAATACGGTATTTTGATATACTGCGGGGTACCTGTCAGCGAAAGTAAAGATACCTCTTTTATAATCTCATCACCCTTTTGTCCAAAGAAAGGCAGAAACAGAAACATAATCAAACTGCAATCGAGTAAACCAAACACTAAGTCTCTTGTATGTTTTTCCTTTTGCTTATTATCCTCGTCAGCAATTTTAAGTATTTCTTCACCGGACAATAACTCATCTATTGACACTGAAAAAAACTTTGAAATTGCTTTTAATGACTCGATATTGGGAACTCCTCTGCCGGATTCCCACTTAGAAATTGCAGTGCGAGACACAAATAACGCTTCCGCAAGTTCTTCCTGCGTGAGTCCTTTTTCTTTCCTCAACTCTTGTAATTTTTCACTTAATTCCATAATAAACATTCCTTTTGCACTCAAATACGAATGTATCCTTTATTAGAAATGGGCAATCCCACTATGGGACTGCCCATTCATTCCGTAAATTATGCGATTTTTTAGTCTCTGCACCGTTTTCAGCACCGATTGGTGTAAATTTGGTGTAAAGAGGTAAATTTATTCGGTTTGGAAAGTCCCAAAACCCGCATAAACACTGGGTTTTTCTTACTTGTCGTTCGGTAAGGACTTCATTGTCGGGAAGAGGAGAACATCACGGATTGCGGCTGAATCTGTGAGGAGCATACACATTCTGTCGATACCAAAGCCGATACCGCCTGTCGGAGGCATACCGATTTCAAGTGCGTTGAGGAAATCCTCATCGGTTGTGTTAGCCTCATCATCGCCCTGTGCGAGAAGTGCCTCCTGAGCCTTAAAACGCTCTCTCTGGTCAATCGGATCGTTAAGCTCTGAATATGCATTAGCCATTTCCCAGCCGTTCATAAAGAACTCAAATCTCTCAACATAATCGGGATTTTCGGGTTTCTTCTTTGTAAGCGGAGAAATCTCAATCGGATGGTCCATAACGAAAGTAGGCTGAATCATATGCTCTTCTGCAAATTCCTCAAAGAAAAGGTTGAGGATGTCGCCCTTCTTGTGGCGTTCTTCAAACTCAACACCCTTTTCCTTAGCAATTGCCTTAGCCTCTTCATCAGAATGAATTTCGTTGAAATCAACGCCTGAATACTTTTTAACAGCGTCAAGCATTGTAATTCTCTCAAACGGCTTGCCAAGATCCATTTCAATGCCGTTGTATGTGATTGTTGTTGTGCCGAGAACCTCCTGTGCAACATGGCGATAGAGGTTTTCGGTAAGATCCATCATACCGTTGTAGTCGGTATATGCCTGATAAAGCTCCATAAGAGTAAACTCAGGGTTATGACGGGTGTCAACACCCTCGTTACGGAATACTCTGCCGATTTCGTAAACCTTTTCAAGTCCGCCTACGATAAGTCTTTTGAGGTAAAGTTCAAGAGAAATTCTGAGCTTTAAATCCTCGTCAAGAGCGTTGAAGTGAGTAAGGAACGGACGAGCCGACGCACCGCCGGCATTGGCAACGAGCATAGGAGTTTCAACCTCCATAAAGCCCTGATTGTCAAGGTAGCGGCGGATACTGCCGATAATTTTTGAACGCTTTACAAAGGTATCCTTTACCTCGGGATTCATAATAAGGTCAACATAACGCTGACGGTAACGAAGGTCTGTATTTGTAAGACCGTGATACTTTTCGGGGAGGGGTTTGAGTGATTTGGAAAGGAGCTTAACCTCTTTTGCATGAACAGAAATTTCGCCCATTTGCGTTTTGAAAACAAAGCCCTTTACTTCAACGATATCACCTATATCCCACTTTTTAAGGAAACCGTATTCTTCTTCACCGAGATCGTCAAATTTTGCAAAAATCTGGATTTTTCCCGAACGATCCCAAAGGTCCATAAACGAAACCTTGCCCTTGCCTCTTTTTGAAAGCAAACGGCCTGCAACGCATACATCTTTATTTTCGTACTCTTCAAAATTGTTTTTAATTGTTTCCGTGAGAACATCACGGGCACTTGTTGTAATTACAAACGGATCTCTGCCTGCTTCTTTGAGGGCGTCAAGCTTTTCGTATCTGACCTTGATAACATCGCTTGTGCCGGTCTGCTGTGGCTTCTGACTCATTTCCAATCATTCCTCTCTTTTCAACATCAATAAATCTGACGGATTGCAAAAGCAGAATCCGTCAGCAAAAATTCAATAGATAAACAAATTACTTTGAGATTTCAAGAATCTTAAATGTCTTTACGCCGCCGGGAGTTTCAACCTCAACAACATCACCGACACATCTGTCCATGAGAGCCTTGCCCACAGGTGATTCGTCTGAAATTTTGCCCTGTGCGGGATTTGTTTCGTTAGAACCCGAACCAACGATTTTGTATGTCATCTGTCTGTCTGTGCCAACCATTTCGATTGTAACAACAGAAGTGAGGTGTACCTTATCGTTAGATGTTTCGGACTCATCAATAATCTGAGCAGTTTTGAGGATAGACTCGATAGTAGCGATTCTTGCCTCCATAATAGCCTGCTCGTTCTTTGCGTCATCATATTCACTGTTCTCGGACAAGTCGCCGTAGGAACGGGCTACCTTGATTTTCTCTGCAATTTCTTTACGCTTGACATTTTGTAATTCTGCAAGTTCCTCTTCAAGATTTTTAAGACCTTCCGCAGTAAGCATTGTTGGTTTAGCTGCCATTTTATATCGTTCCTTTCAGTTAATACCGCACCTGCACAAGCGTGCATACGGTATAAAATTCTTTCATATCAGCAAAAAACTGCATATAGATTTATTATAATTTTTTTCACACCGATTGTCAAGCAAAACGGGCAAGATAACTGCAAAGAGATTTCACTGTCTGCGCCTCTGTATCATTACGGCACAAATCGGGGACAATTGAACCGAGTTCGTACTGTGAACCGAGTGTGTAGAGTGCTGAGCAGAAGTATTCCTCCGACAATCCCTCAGGCCGCAAAAGTGCGAAACCGTTCGGCATTTTAAAGCAATAGCGAAAATACACAAAGCCCTTTATATTTTCCTTAGGTCTGCCGTTTGTGAGGATAACCGCATCATTTCTTACAGGCAGATTTTCTTCAATTTCAAACGGTGCAATGACAAAATCACAATTTGAAAGCTGTTCACGGTGGTGAGTAACAACGGCACACGCACCTGTTTCTTCGGCAATGGTATTCAGCTCATCATAGAACACATCTTCGTTGTCTGTGATAATACAGACATTGCCCGTATATTTCAACACAAATGAAACAAGGTCGGTGCATTGAGCGTCGGGATCATAAATTCCGACCGTCAGCCTTTCGGAAGTATCAAATTTGCTGAGGGCAAAAAGCGCCATATTGGTACAAAGTCTTGCCGAAAAAAACGGCGAGTAAAAACGCTTGTAACCGCTGTCATTTGGGAAAGTCATTTCTTCGCAACACAAAAGTCTTGTGCGCTGACTGCCGATTGCCCTGTCAATTTTATTGAGATTGACCTTTTGTCTGCGACAGATGTATGTAAGCTGTTTTACGCTTACGCCCCTTGCCCTTTTGATTTCAACGCACACCTTGTCCCCTCTCAGCCTGTTAAAAAATCCCCTTATTTTCCCGCACTTTTCGGGAAACACAACATTCAATGAAGTAATCAAAACAAAAACCTCCGCATATTTACTTATTTAAGTATATGCGAAGGCTTTTAAATTAATTATCAAATTGTGTATGTATCAAAGAAATTATCACATGTACGGATACTCAGACATCGGGTTGTATCTTACACCGTTAAGACGGCATTCGTAGTGGAGGTGAGGTCCTGTTGAGTTACCTGTTGAACCGACATAGCCGATAACCTGTCCTCTAGAAACAGACTGACCTGAACTTACTGTAAGACTTGTAAGGTGACCGTAAACTGTCATCTTACCGCCCGCGTGGCTGATCATTACATAGTTACCGTAACCGCCGCCGCAGCCGCAGCTGTAGCTCTTGCCCCAGTTGTGTGTACAACTGCTGTTGGTTGCAACAACAGTACCGTCGGCAGCCGCAACAACAGGAGTTCCCATAATGCCTGCGCCGGCAATATCAATTCCGCCGTGGTTATAAACTTCTCTGTCCTCAAACCATTCAGATGAAAGGCTTACAAAGCCCGGTGTAGGCCATGCAAAGCCCGAACCCGACGGAACAATTACAGATGATGAACCTGAGCTTGATGAACCTGAACTGCTTGAGCCGCTTGATGAACTGCTTGAAGAGCTGCTTGATGAACTGCTTGAGCTCTGTGAAGCCTGAGCAGCCCGTTCCGCAGCCGCCTTTTGAGCGGCATAGTACTGGCTGATTTTAGCTTCAATCTCATCACTCTGCAAAGCCGCACTTTCCAAGGAATTCTGCGCCTCGGAATTTGATGCGTAAAGATTTTTAAGAATCTCGTCATTATCGGAAATGAGTTTATTAAACTCGTCCTGATCCGACTTCAATGACGCCTGCTGAGTTTCAAGGTCTTTCTTGTCGGCCTCAAGGGATTTCTTCTTGGTGCTGAGCTCGTCCAGCTTTGTCTGGATTTCGCTGATAAGCTCCTTGTCGCTGTTTGCAAGGCTCTTTACAAGCTCCATCTTATCAATAAGGTCAGAAAAATCCTTTGCACCGAAAATAATTTCAAGGTCGGTTGCATTGCCTGACATATAGAGAATTCTGAGTCTGTTTGCAAGTGCGTCAAACTGATCCTCAACTTCCGAAAGTCCCTTGTCATAAGCGTCCTGCTTTTCCTTAATATCATCGTTAAGGCTTGAAATTTTCTCACGAGTTACTGCAATTTTTTCATCAAGAACCTGAACCTTGCTTACAAGGGCGCTCTTGTATTCTTCCTTTTCTGCGATGTCAGACTTTGTATCATCAAGAATCTTCTGATACTTCTGATTTTCCTGTTCAAGCTGCTGAAGCTGTTGTTCAAGGTCTGAGATGCTGTCCTCAGCAGAAACAGTAGTCGGTATTGCCATTGGAATTGAAATCATGCATACGCAGAGCATTGCACATAAAATTCTTTTTAATTTGTTCATTGTAATCTCCTCCTTTAAGATTTCTGTCGGGATTACCAACCGAGTATTTCGTTACCTTCCATTTTAAGGTATTTTCTGATTGAAATAAAGCTGCCGAAGAAGCCGATAACAATACCTGCAATTGCAAACAAGCCGCCTGTAATCCAGATAACATTGTTAATCGGAATGAAATCAATCGGAACAATCTGATAAACAAGAGCCTGTGCAGTCTCATAGAGGATTGCAATTGCGCCTGTTGAAACAATTGCGGAAATAAGTCCGATTATCATACCTTCAATAAGAAACGGCCATCGTACAAACGAGTTCGTTGCACCAACCGATTTCATAATGCTGATTTCAAATCTTCGTGAATACATTGTCGCACGAATTGTGTTGGCAATGATGAAGATTGAAATGATTGTCAAAGCACACACAACAGCAATACAAATCATATTGACAAGATTGCTGATGTCCGTAAGCTTTTTGGCAAGTTCACGGTGGTTGCTTATGCTGTCAACACCGTCAATTTTTTTAATCTGAGCAACAGTATCGTCATACTTCGACAAATCCTTCATAACTACAATGAAAGAATCGGGGAGTTTGTTTCTGCCCTGCATTTCTGCAAAGAGGTCGTCGCCGAGAGTAGATTTATACTGCTTTATCGCATCTTCCTTTGAAAGAAAGGTTGCCGACTCAACATTGTCAAGCTTTTCAATTGCTTTTCCTACATAAACAGCCTCAAGCTGTGAATATCCGTCTTTAATGTATACAGAGGTTTCGTTTGACTTGCCGACAGATTCAACAACATTGTCAACATTCATCGAAAAAAGTGCCGCCGCACCTGTGAGAACAAGACAGCTTATAAGTACGCAGACAGAAGCGATACTCATAATACGGTTGTTCCACACATTTTTGAAACCTTCTTTTGCTAAATAACCAAATCCGGTCATATCAAAAATCCTTTCAAAATCCTATTTGCGCAAACGCATTATTCCGGAACAACCACTGCATTATCGGGATAATCCGGTGTGTTTTCTTCTTCACCGCTATCATCACCGTAATCGTCAGCATAGTCATCTTTAACAAACAAATCCTTGGTGTCGCTCTTAATTTTTCCGTGGTCAAGAACAACAACTCGTCTGTCAAACTCACGAACAAGGTCATGTTCATGCGTTACAACAATAACGGTTGTGCCTGTTGCGTTAATTTCATTGAGAAGCTCAATGATTTCGTGTGACATCTCGGGGTCAACATTACCTGTCGGCTCATCGGCAATAATAATTTCGGGGTTATTCACAAGGGCTCTTGCAAGGCTTACACGCTGTTGCTCACCGCCCGAGAGTTCACTCGGTCTGTTTTTCATCTTATCTTTAAGACCGACAAGCTCAAGCACATACGGAACACGCTTTTTAATTACTGCCGAAGGTTTTCCGACAGCACGCATCGCAAACGCAACATTGTCGAAAACATTCATCTTGTCAATAAGTCTGAAATCCTGAAAAACAATGCCCATATGACGGCGCATATAAGGAACCTTGCTCCTTCTCAGCTTTGTAATATCAGTGTCGTTGATAACGATTTTGCCCGATGTCGGAGTTTCCTCATGCATAATGAGTTTAAGAAATGTACTCTTGCCCGCGCCCGATGCACCGACAATAAATACAAACTCGCCCTTATCAATACTCAGCGTAATACCGTAGAGAGCATGAGTGCCATTAGGGTATGTTTTAGACACATTTATAAAATCAATCATAAAGTCACCTTTGTTTTGTAGTTATTGTACAAATACTCACAAAAAAGTCAAAACGCCCAAAGCACAGCAAGACACTGTGCTCGGGCACACTTTAACCAAATCAGTATTTTGTAGGACTTGCGTTGAGGTATTTCTTAACCATAAGAGCTACCTTGAACACGATTGCGTCCTCAAACTCACGGAGGTCAAGACCTGTGAGCTTTTTAATTTTTTCAAGTCTGTACACAAGAGTGTTTCTGTGTACAAAAAGCTTTCTTGAAGTTTCGGAAACATTGAGGTTGTTTTCAAAGAAACGCTGGATTGTAAAGAGAGTTTCCTGATCAAGGCTCTCAATTGAACCACGCTTGAAAACTTCTTTGAGGAACATTTCACACAATGTTGTTGGAAGCTGATAGATAAGACGGGCAATGCCGAGGTTATCATAGCTTACGATTGTACGGTCTGTGTCAAATACCTTTGCAACCTCAAGAGCCGACTGAGCCTCCTTAAAGCTTCTTGCAAGATCCTTGATGCCTGTAACCGTTGTGCCGATGCCGACAACACAGTGTGTGTAGAACTCGCTCGAAAGTGTGTCTGAAATCGAGCTTGCAAGCTTTTCAAGGTCACGGCTCTCTGTGTCGGGTTTAATCTCCTTAACAAGTGCAATTTCAACCTCGTTAATGTTTATAACAAAGTCCTTTGACTTGTCCGGGAAAAGATTCTGAACTATATCATAAGCGGAAACATCTGTTTTTGAAACAATTTTAATAAGCAGACACACACGGGAAACCTCGCTGTTAAAGTGAAGCTCTCTTGCTTTAAGGTAAATGTCACCCGGAAGAATGTTGTCAAGAATAACATTCTTAATAAAGTTTGAACGATCATACTTTTCGTCATAATACTGCTTGATGCTTGCAAAAGAAACCGACAAAAGCTGAGCATACTTCTGAGCATACTCATCGGTACCCTGAACAAATACTGCATAATCATACTTTGCATTGCTGCCGAAAGATCTGTATGTATAGCCGTTCACAACAAACGGTGCTGTCGAGCTGAGTGTTTCGGAATTAACGCTCTCGTTTACCTCGCCGATTTTTCCAAGCTCGGAGCAGGCAATAACAACCGAAGTCTCGTCAATTACGCCAATCGTTCTGTCGATTGCGTCTTTCATCTGGTGTACAATACCTTGAAATAATCTGTTTGACATAAATTTTTACCTCGTTTTCTCCGCAGTTATATATTGTGATTGTAAAAGAGTTCAATAAAATACAATCTGTCTCATATACATATTACACAAAAACGAAAAAAAAATCAACCTCTATTTACAATTTTTCTTGAATTTTTTTAGAGAATTTGCATAATCAGCAACAAGTTACAGTTTTGAAAGCAAAATTAAACAATTGTTACAAAGTCTTATTTGTTTTTTAATATATCACAACATTGTGTTGATTTTGTGACAAAATACGAAAAATATCTATTCATCACGGTTAATCAATTATAAAATTTAAATGCAAATGGGTTTTGAAAGTTATTGTGCTTACGGCAACAATTATTTTCCTTCTGCAAACGCAAAGACGGCGGAGCATAACGCTCCGCCGTAAAAACCAAATTAAATTATAATCAGTTTGTGATTGTTTTCTCAGTATCCTTATCAAAGATGTGAATCTTGCTGAGGTCGAAAGCAATCTCAATGTCGTCGCCCGGATTAGCTGTTGAAGTAGGTTCAACACGAGCTGTGATAGGTGTACCGTTGATATTTACATAGAGATAAATTTCAGCGCCCATAAGCTCGGTAACATCAACATTGGCTTTGAGAAGACACTCAGCCTTAGCAATTTCTTCAGGCTCATCGTGAACATGCTCAGGACGGATGCCCAAAACAACTTCCTTGCCAACATAGTTGTCGAGGTCAGCATTGACCTTTGACTCCGGAACAGGAACGTGATACTTGTCAAAATCAAGAGTATACTTGCCGCCGTTCTTAGAGAGAACAGCGTTGATGAAGTTCATCTGAGGTGAACCGATAAATCCTGCAACGAACATATTGCAAGGCATATCATAAAGATGCTGAGGAGTATCAACCTGCTGAATGAAACCGTCTTTCATAACAACAATTCTTGTACCCATTGTCATAGCCTCTGTCTGGTCATGGGTTACATAGATAAATGTTGTGCCGAGACGCTGATAAATTTTTGAAATCTCTGTTCTCATCTGAGCACGGAGCTTAGCATCAAGGTTTGAAAGCGGTTCGTCAAGAAGGAATACCTTCGGGTTACGAACGATAGCACGACCGAGAGCAACACGCTGTCTCTGACCGCCTGAAAGAGCCTTTGGCTTTCTGTCAAGATACTGCTCGATACCAAGGATTCTTGCAGCCTCTTCAACTCTTCTCTTAATCTCTTCCTTAGAGAACTTACGGAGTTTAAGACCGAATGCCATATTATCATATACAGTCATATGAGGATAAAGAGCGTAGTTCTGGAATACCATTGCGATATCTCTGTCCTTAGGAGCAACATCGTTTGCGAGTGTATCGCCGATGTAAAGCTCACCCTTTGAAATATCCTCAAGACCTGCAATCATTCTGAGAGTTGTTGATTTACCGCAACCTGAAGGACCAACGAGAATGATGAATTCTTTGTCGGCAATTTCAAGATTGAAGTCTGTAACAGCAGTTACACCGCCGTCATAGATTTTGTAAACATGTCTTAATGAAACATTTGCCATTGTGTATAAACCTCCAATTAGTCGATAACGATAAAGTCCTTAGCTTTATTACATACAATAATATACCACTTTTCGCACAATTTGACCATACCGAAATTGACCAAAGATATATGCATTATTTTATTTAAAACCGACACAGGATAAAATTCAGATGCATTTTTTAGTGTATATTGCCGATAAAAACCGACTTTTTATCCAAATCCGTTAACAATTTGCACTCACCTATGTGCAAATTGCTATCAAGATACAAACCGCCTATTGAAATTCGTTGAAGATGCACAACTTTTAATCCACAACACAAAAACATTTTTTTAACCTGATGATATTTACCCTCACAAATTGTGACAATTCCTGTTTTTTTATCATTTTTGTCACATTCAAGCACGGCACTGCGACACTTCGTACCGTCAGAGAACTCAATTCCGTCAGAAAAAGCCTTTACGGTATCTTCCGTGATTTCTCCGTCAAGCTTTGCAACATACTTCTTGTCCACATGCTTTTTAGGCGAGGTTATGCTGTGCGCAAAGTCACCGTCATCTGTAATAAGAAGCAGTCCCTCCGTATCACGGTCAAGTCTGCCGACGGGAAAAAGTCCCTTTCGTTTCATATCTTCGGGAATAATATCAATAACAGTCTTAAACTGCCTGTCCTCGGTTGCCGACACAACTCCCGCAGGCTTGTTCATCATTATATATATGTATTTGCTGTAATTCAAAGCCTGTCCGTCCACAACAATTTCATCCTTGTCGGGGTCAACCTTTGTATCAGGCTTTTTACAGATTTTTCCGTTCACAAGAACCGCACCGCTTTTTATGAGCTTTTGAACCTCTTTTCTGCCGTCGGCTCTTTGTGACGAAATAATTTTATCGAGTCTTTCCATCTTAATCAACAAACGGCAGATTTTTGCTGCCGTATTCTCCGTTTGTAATGTGTCCGCCGATTACCCTGTTTTTGTAAACAAGCAAAACGGCATTGTTATCCTTTGGCTTTTCCAGGGGAACGATAATCTCCGTAACCTCTTTGCCTTTAAATTTTCCGAGGTCAAGTCCGATTTTCTTCTGAAGTTCGTTGTATTCCTCATAATATTTATTAAAATCCGACGGAATTACAACCGAGCGTTTTTCGGGCTTTGCGTCGGCGGTTTCAATTCCGAACTGTTCAAGGAATTTTTTCTCCTCACCGTCATTAAGCACAAGAGAATACTCCCCTGTTTTATCACTTACGGCTGTATCGGGCAACCGTGAATTTATTGCAACCGTGACGGCTGTACATATTATTGCCGCCGTTACGGACAGCACCGCCGCCAAAATTACTGTTTTTTTAGCCTTGATTTTAAAATTGAAAACGAACATTATAAATCCTCCGCACATTTTATTCTCTGATAAAATGTATGCGAAAAATCTTCGGATAATTCCGTTTGTTCGATTTCAAATTATTTACTTTGCAAGAACATCCAAGAGTTCTGCCGTGGTTTTCACAAACACCCTGCCGCCCTCTTTTTTCATGCTTTCAAGGTCGCCGTAGCCATATTCAACACCGACAAAATCGACACCGCAAAGTCTTGCTCCCTTTGTGTCAAACCAAGTATCACCTATCATGACGATATTTTCTCTGTCATTTTCAAGGCTGCCGCCAAGTCTTTCAACTGCATACGGAATAAGGTCTTTTTTATCTTTCCGATTGCCGTCAAGTGTTGAACCGCAGATTGCGTCAAACATATCATGCACACCGAGAAGTTCTGTAATTTCTTCGGCAAACTTTTCATACTTTGACGAACACACGGCAAGCTTTGCACCGCTGTTTTTAAGCTCTTCAAGAACCCTGTCAATGCCGTCATAAAGCTTGTTCACAAGCTTGCCCTTGGTGTTGTAGTATTCACGATAAATCTCAACGCCTCTTGCCGATTCTTCCTCATTGAAACGGCAGATATTACGGAATGTATCGAGCAACGGCGGTCCGATGTACAATGTGTAATCGTCAAGATTCGGCAACGGCTTGCCCATACTTTTAATTGCGTTTTCAAGTGACTCTCTTATGCCCAATGCGCTCTCGCTGATTGTGCCGTCAAGGTCAAACAGATAATATTTGTACTTATTCATCAAACTTGCTGTCCGCCTTCATCTGGAATTTTTCTGATTTTACGCTTACTCTTGTGTGAGTGCCTCTTGCGATTTCACCCTTTTTATCTTCGGCAAAAACTTCAAAATTAAACATTCTGCCGTCAACGCTTTTGAGAACGGCTGTTGCCGTAACCTCAGCACCGAGAGGAGTGGGGCTTGTGTGTTCAATTGAAATCATTGTACCTACTGTTGTAAGCTCATCGTTGTCAAGAACCTTGTCTGCAAGAGCTGCGGCGGCATTTTCCATAAGAGCCACAACGCACGGAGTTGCAAGCACACAAAGACTGCCGCTGCCCATTGAAACGGCAAGATTTTCTTCTTCAACCTTAATTGTTACAGAATATGTATTTATTTCGCTCATAAAAATTTCCTTTCTTATTGTTTAAAGCAATTTTATGTGATATACTTAACAAAGTGTGCATTACTCGTCTGTGAATTGACAGAGTAAGTATCCATACGATATAATAATACAATATTCAGTGAAAATAGGCAAGCATTGCCCGAATATTATTTGAGGTGAAAATAAATGAAACTCGGAATCGTCGGACTTCCAAATGTCGGCAAAAGTACACTTTTTAACGCAATTACAGATGCAGGTGCTCAGAGTGCAAACTATCCTTTCTGCACAATTGAACCGAATATCGGTGTTGTTGCAGTTCCGGACAAAAGACTTGATAAACTTGCGGAAATGTATGATCCTGACAAATATACTCCTGCATCAATTGAATTTGTAGATATTGCAGGTCTTGTAAAGGGTGCATCAAAGGGCGAGGGACTCGGCAACAAGTTCCTTTCAAACATCCGTGAATGTGACGCTATCGTTCATGTTGTCCGTTGCTTTGAAAACGATGACATTATCCATGTTGAAGGCAACATCAACCCTGCCCGTGACATTGAAACAATTAATCTTGAGCTTATTCTCTCCGATGTTGAAATGCTCGAACGCAGAATTGACAAGACAAAGAAAATGCTCAAGGGCGATAAAAAGTATCAGAAAGACATCGACCTTTTTGAAAGAGTTCTTGCCGCACTCAACGAGGGCAAGCCTGCAAGAAGTGTTGAATGTGACGATGACGAAAAAGCAATTCTTTCAGAGGTTGCGCTTCTCACAAACAAGCCTGTTATCTATGCCGCAAATATGAGTGACGAGGATTTCTCAAACGGCATCGACTCAAACGAGGGCTACAAGGCTGTTCAAAAGATTGCCGCCGAGGAACACGCCGGCGTTCTTCCAATCTGTGCTCAGATTGAGGAAGAAATCGTTGAGATGGACAAGGAAGAAAAGGAAATGTTCCTTGCCGATATGGGACTTGAGGAAAGCGGTCTTGACAGACTTATCAAGGAATGCTATGCACTTCTCGGACTTATCTCCTACCTTACAGCCGGCAAACAGGAGGTTCGTGCATGGACAATCAAAAAAGGAACAAAAGCACCTCAGGCAGCGGGCAAAATTCACTCGGATTTTGAGCGTGGATTTATCAGAGCCGAGGTTATCGCATATGACGACCTTATCGCCTGCGGAAGTATGACAGCCGCAAAAGAAAAAGGTCTTGTCCGCAGTGAAGGCAAGGACTATGTTATGAAGGACGGCGATGTCGTTCTTTTCAGATTTAATGTTTAATTAAATCATTACAATTGATGACGGTTACGAATATTTTCGCAGCCGTCATTTTTTGATGTCACACATTTCTCCTTTTGCAATAATATGTAGTGTAAACGAAAGGAGGTAAGCGTATGTGTAACTTTGGTAACGGCAACGGTTGCTGCTCATGGATTATTCTTCTTATCATCGTTCTCTGCTGTTGCGGCGGAAACAACGGCGGCTGTGGTTGTGACAACAACAGCTGTGGCTGCGGCTGCTGATAAAGCACGCTGACTAAAGCCCCATTCGGCTTATTGCTGAGGATGTTTTAATATAAAAAGGGCGGCTGCCGTTTTTTGCGATATCCGCCCTTTGCTTTTTATTCTTGAACGGTACATACAAAAAACGGTCGGTTTGAACAAACCGACCGTTAATATTTTGCAATTATTAAATTAATTCAGAAATTATTTGTCCTCTTTAACAACATCTCTGACAACCTTTGCAATGTGCGGCTGTGTAAGACCGAACTTGTCAAGGAGCTCAAGAGCCGGACCGCTGTAACCGAAACGATCGTTCACGCCGATCTTTGTAACCTTAACAGGACACTCTGCGCTTACAACATCACAAACAGCGTCACCGAGACCGCCGATAACATTGTGTTCCTCAACGGTGATGATTCTGCCTGTTTCCTTTGCAGCCTTAATGATGATATCTCTGTCGATAGGCTTTATTGTGTGAATGTTAATAAGACGAGCGTTGATGCCCTCAGCCTCAAGTTCCTTAACAGCCTTTAAAGCCTCGTTTACAACCAGTCCTGTTGCAATAACAGCCACATCGTTGCCCTCATGGAGAGTAATACCCTTGCCGAGCTCAAATGTATAGGTATCGGGATCATTAAAACTGTCAACAGCAAGTCTGCCGAGACGGATATAAACAGGACCGTTGTACTCAATTGCAGCCTTTGTAGCGGCCATCATTTCGTAGTGATCGGCAGGGTTAAGGACAACCATACCCGGAATTGTACGCATAATACCGATATCTTCAAGACACTGATGAGTAGCACCGTCTTCACCTGTTGAAATACCTGCGTGGCTGCCGGCAATTTTAACATTAAGATGAGGGTAAGCAACCGAGTTGCGAATCTGCTCAAATGCTCTGCCTGTTGCAAACATTGCAAATGATGCGGCAACCGGAATTTTGCCTGCCGCTGCCATACCTGCCGCAACGCCTACCATATTGCCCTCGGCAATACCGCAGTCAAAAAATCTTTCGGGAAACTCTTTTTTAAAAATTCCTGTCTTTGTAGCAGCTGCGAGGTCTGCATCAAAAACAATAATGTCCTTATTTGTCTTTGCAAGCTCACAAAGAGCCATGCCAAAGCTTTCTCTTGTAGCCTTTTTAATTACCTGTGCCATCAGCAGTTGCCCTCCAATCTGTCAATTTCAGCCTGAAGCTCGGCAGTAGCCTGTTCATACTGTTCCTTGTTGGGAGCAGTGCCGTGCCAGCCAACCTGATTTTCCATAAATGAAACGCCCTTGCCCTTGATTGTCTTGGCAAGAATTGCAGTAGGCTTGCCCTTTACTGTCTTAGCCTTTTCGAGAGCCGATTCAATCTGATTGAAGTCGTGACCGTCAATTTTGATTACTTCAAAGCCAAAGCTTTCAAACTTTTTATCAAGAGGCTCAATGCCTGCAACCTCTTCAACAGTACCGTCAATCTGAAGTCCGTTCTGGTCAACAATTACAACGAGATTGTCAAGCTTGTTGTGAGCGGCAAACATTGCAGCCTCCCAAACCTGACCTTCTTCAACTTCACCGTCACCGAGAACTGTATATGTGCGATAGCTCTTGTTATCAAGCTTAGCCGCAAGTGCCATACCGCAGGCAGCCGAAATGCCCTGACCGAGTGAGCCTGTACTCATATCAATACCCGGAGTACCCTTCATATCGGGATGTCCCTGAAGCATAGCGCCTACATGACGGAGCTTTGTAAGCTCGTCCCATTCAAAAAAGCCCTTGAGTGCAAGTGTTGCATAAAGAGCCGGACAGCAGTGACCTTTTGAAAGAACAAAACGATCTCTGTCCTGCATATCGGGATTTTTAGGATCAACATTCATTTCCTTAAAGTAGAGATATGTGAAAATATCTGCTGCCGAAAGCGATCCGCCGGGATGACCTGATTTGGCGTGGTAAGTGCCGAGAATTGCGCCCATTCTTGACCTTGCGGCAAGAATTCGGAGCTGCTTGATTTCTGAACTGTCCATTTAATAAACCATTCCTTTCAGAATTTTGCGTAATACATGACCGTGTTATACACACCTATTTTAATTATACACAATCCAACGCAAATTTCAACAATTTTTTCGGATTTTCCAAAAATCGGATAAATTCCTTAAATTCGCCCTTGAAGAAATAATTTTTTATGATATAATAAGCAAAGTAAAATACGATTAAATCTAAACTTTTGTAAAAGCATATTTATAAAAACCGTTTGGAGGGAACAGCAATGCTGCTTGCGGCCGATGTCGGAAACACCAATGTCAAGCTCGGCATTTTTGACGGAGATAATTTAAAATTCAAACTCCGTTTTTCAACCGATGAAAACAAAACAAGCGACGAGCTTGCCGTTGAACTTTTCACATTTTTGCAGATTTACAACATCGATGCAAAAAACATTGACGGCGCTATTATAAGCTCTGTTGTTCCGAAATTTACATATAATCTCAGACGTGCGATTATGACCGTTACAGGCAAAAAAAGTCTGCTCATCGGTCCGGGACTCAAGACAGGTCTTGACATCAAGATAGAACATCCCGAAACCTTGGGTGCCGATATCGTTGCCGGCTGTGTGGGAGCGTGTGAAAAATACGGCGGTCCTCTCATTATGATTTTTATGGGAACTGCAACCGCAATTGTCTATGTTGACGCAAGCAACGCGTATCACGGTGGTGCAATTGCCCCCGGTATGGGAATTTCGCTTGACGCACTCACAAATCACGGCGCATTGCTGTCATCGGTTGATATGAAAGCTCCAAAGAAGGTAATTTCATCAAACACATCCGACTGCATTCGTTCGGGAATTATGTTCGGAACAGCCTGTATGCTTGACGGAATGGTTGATATGTTTACCGAGGAATGCAAGACAGAATGCAAGGTTATTGCAACAGGCGGTCTTGCTCCGCTTGCAATCAAAAACTGCCGTCACGATATTATCTTTGATGAGAATATTATTCTTGACGGACTCAAAATTATTTACGAGAGAAATAAAAAATAAAGACAATTTAATATACAACTTGTTTTTGAATTATTAATTTGATGCAACGGGGTTCTCCCCTTGTAAATATTATTTGCGTTTCACCTGCGGAAAATGAGCAGGGAAACAGCAGGAGGAATTTTTTATGAACAAGACAGGAAACTTTTCAAAGGTGCAAAGAATGGTTATTCTTGCAGTGCTTATCGCATTGACGCTTGTAATGGCGCTCACACCGCTCGGATATCTGAAGATCGGTGCGCTTTCCATTTCATTCCTTTGCATTCCGATTGCAATCGGTGCAACCGTTCTCGGTCCTACAGCAGGATTGATTCTCGGCACACTCTTTGGTATCACAAGCTTTGTACAATGCTTTGGTATGGATGCATTCGGCACGGCAATGCTTTCAATCAACTGGTTTTACACCTTTATAATTTGTGTTGTTGCACGAGCTCTTATGGGTTGGTTCACAGGACTTATCGCAAAAGGTCTGGGCAAGGTATTTGAAGGTAAAACTGTAGGCAAGTTCAATCTTAACGACCTTATCGCTACTATACTCTGCCCTGTTATGAACACAGCCTTCTTCCTTGGCTTTATGGCAATCCTTTTCGGCAGTATCGAAGTTATGGGACTTAATGTAATCACAGCCGTGGTTATCCCTGCTCTTTCAATCAACTGCATTCTTGAAATCATTGCTTGCTTTGTTGTCGGTTCGGCAGTAAGCATTGCAGTCAAGAAAATTGTTGCGGCAAACAAAAGTAAATAATTAACATTCAAAAACGGGCGATTTTGTTTAGAATCGTCCGTAATTTTTTTACATTATATTTTAAAATCGGTGATGTTATGCAAAAGAAAATTATTGAACTTTTAACAAAAACAGACGGCTATGTTTCGGGCAGTGAAATTTCCGAACAGCTTGGTGTGTCAAGACAGGCAGTGTGGAAAGCAATCAACGGACTTAAAGAGCAGGGTTACACAATTGACTCTGTAACAAACCGTGGATACCGCCTTGTTGCCTATCCCCCACACCTCAACGAGCCTGCAATCGAAAAATACCTGAAAACCTCCGTAATCGGCAAAAACCTCATCGTCCTTGACGAGGTTGGTTCAACAAACGATTACCTCAAAAAGCTGAGTGCAGACGGTTGCGAAAACGGCACGGTTGCCGTTGCCAGAGAACAAACTCAGGGCAAGGGCAGACTCGGCAGAGTTTGGAAAGCAAAAAAGGATGACAGCATCACCTTTTCGTTTTTGTTAAGACCAAAGATTGCCCCGTCAGAGGTATCGTCAATCACCCCTCTTGCAGGTCTTGCGGTCTGCAAGGCAATCAGAGAATTCACGGGACTTGACTGCCGTATAAAATGGCCGAACGATATCATCATCGGCAAGAAAAAGCTTGTTGGTATTCTAACCGAAATGAGTGCCGAATTTGACGCCGTAGAGTATGTAATTACAGGCATCGGAATCAATGCCGATACTCAGGATTTCCCCGATGACATAAAGGAAAAGGCAACTTCAATTTATCTTGCAACAGGCGGTCATTTTGACAAGAACAAATTTTTTGCCTGTGTGCTTAACCACATTGAAGAGGAATTCATCAAAAACGATTTAAAGCTTTCCCCTGTCGCATTAAAGGAATACACAAGCCTTTGCGCAACGGTCGGCAGAGATATAACATTCACTAAAGACGGAAAGTCCGTCACCGCAAAAGCTGTGGGAGTAAACCCTGACGGCGAGCTTATTGCAGAGCTTCCCGACAAAACCACCAAACTTATCAATTCAGGCGAAGTCACCGTACAAGGCATTTATTAACGGCGTGTCGCCGTTCCCCGTTCGTGCAGACAGTTTTACAAATGCAAAGCTATAAATGCCCGAGCGCAACATTTTCGATTACGGTAAGTCATCTATTGTCTGCGTGTCGCCGTACCCCGTTCGTGCAGACAGTTTTACAAATGCGAAGCTATAAATGCCCGAGCGTAACATTGCCGATTATATTTTAATGTCACAATGCTACTGCCATACAGTAGTGGCGAACCTCGTTCGCCGCTACAATAACAATACAATATTATTGCGTACTATACCGCACAAACAACAAGGACATCCGAAAAACGGATGTCCTTAGTTTTTATATAAAATATTCGGTTATAAATTACTTGAAGTATTTTACGCCGCTTTCAAAAATCTGCTGGTCTTTTGCGAACGGAACATTTTTGTAAAGGTTTTCGCCCTTTCTCTCGCTGTGTCCCATTTTACCGAGAACTCTGCCGTCAGGTGATGTGATACCCTCAATTGCGCAAACAGAACCGTTGAGGTTGAACTCAATGTCGCTGCTTGGGTTGCCGGCAAGGTCAACATACTGTGTTGCAATCTGACCGTTCTTTGCAAGTTCTTTTACAGTTTCAACATCAGCCATAAATCTGCCCTCGCCGTGTGACACGGGAACAGCAAACACATCGCCTGCGTTGACATTTGCAAACCACGGTGACTTAACGGAAGTAACTCTTGTATAAGCCATATGTGAAATATGTCTGCCGATTGTGTTGAATGTGAGCGTCGGGTCATTTGCTTTAAGCTCTCTGATTTCGCCGTAAGGAACAAGTCCGAGCTTGATAAGAGCCTGGAATCCGTTACAGATACCGAGCATAAGACCGTCACGATTCTTGAGAAGGTTGTTAACCTGCTCTGCAATTCTCGGGTTGCGGAATGTTGTTGCAATGAACTTACCTGAACCGTCAGGCTCGTCACCGCCTGAGAAACCGCCCGGAAGCATAATCATCTGTGACTTTGCAATGAGCTTTTCCATTTCGTCAATTGTTTCCTCGATATCGTTTGAAGAAAGGTTCTTGACGATAAGCATTTCAACATTTGCACCTGCTTTTTCAAATGCTCTTGCCGTATCAACCTCGCAGTTTGTACCCGGGAATACAGGGATAAATACAGTAGGCTTTGCAGTCTTGATTGCAGGTGAAGATGTATTTCTCTCGCTGTAAAGCGGAACATCAACTTCGATTTCAGGCACTTCAGCCTTTGTCGGGAATACCTTTTCAAGCGGAGCAGTCCACTTTTCGAGGAGTGCGGAAAGTTCGATTTCCTTGCCGTTTACAGTAATCTTTGCATCGTTCGTAACAGTACCGAGGTCATAGTGAAGAACATCGTTTGAAAGCTCTGCACCGTCTGCAAGTTCGATAACAAGCGAACCTGAAAGCGGAGCGAAAAGCTCGTCATTTGTGAGTTCGTTTGCAAACTTAAAGCCAAAGCCGTTACCGAAGCAAGCCTTACATACGCTTGCGGCAGTACCGCCCTCTTTAACAACCGATGCAGAAAGCACCTTGCCGTCCTCGCAGAGAGCATAAACAGCGTTGTACATTTCGATAAGCTTATCCCATACAGGCATAAGTGTTTCTTTATTTTCGGGAACGGGAACAAAGATAACCTTTGAACCTGCGTTCTTGAATTCTGTTGAAATTGTCTTTGATGCCTTTGTCATTGCAACGGCGAAACTTACGAGTGTAGGCGGAACATCAATATCTTCAAATGTACCCGACATACTGTCCTTACCGCCGATTGACGGAAGTCCGAGCTTGAGTTGAGCCTGCATAGCACCGAGGAGTGCTGCGGCAGGTTTACCCCAACGAGAAGGAACATCTTTAAGTCTTTCAAAATATTCCTGGAATGTAAGTCTTGCTGTCATCGGGTTTGCGCCGATTGCAAGCAGCTTTGAAAGCGACTCAACAACTGCATAAGCAGAGCCGTGGAACGGACTCCAGCGTGAAACGCCGGGAATATAGCCGTAACTCATTGCTGTTGCATCGTCTGTTTCACCCTTCTCAAGCGGAATCTTTGCAGCCATAGCCTCCTGAGGAGTGAGCTGATTCTTACCGCCGAACGGCATAATTACCGTAGCCGCACCGATTGATGCGTCAAATCTTTCTGCAAGACCAATCTGTGAGCAAACTTCAAGTCTTGACATATTTTCAAGGAATGCCTCGTCAGCAGGCATATCTTTAAGCTTTGCGGGAGCAACCTTACGGTAGCAGCCTTCCCACTTCGGAGCCTCGATATAAGCCTTGGCAACCTGAGTAACACCGTTTGTGTTGAGGAACTCACGGCTGAGGTCAACGATTGTGTCGCCTCTCCAGTTCATTGTAAGACGAGGACTTTCGGTTACAACCGCAACGGCTGTAGCCTCAAGGTTTTCTTTTGATGCAAGTGAAATAAACTTGTCAACATCTTTTTTATCGAGAACAACAGCCATTCTTTCCTGACTTTCGGATATAGCAAGCTCCGTACCGTCAAGGCCGTCATATTTCTTTGTTACCTTGTCGAGGTCAACCGTAAGACCGTCGGCAAGTTCACCGATAGCAACGCAAACACCGCCTGCACCGAAGTCGTTACATCTCTTGATGAGCTTTGCAGTTTCGGGGTTGCGGAACAAACGCTGAATTTTTCTTTCTGTCGGAGGATTACCCTTCTGAACCTCTGCACCGCAGGTTTCGATTGAGTTTTCATCGTGAGCCTTTGAAGAACCTGTTGCACCGCCGCAGCCGTCACGGCCTGTTCTTCCGCCGAGAAGTACGATTACATCATCGGGAAGAGGAGTTTCACGGATAACATTTTCCTTTGGAGATGCGCCGATAACAGCACCGATTTCCATTCTCTTTGCAACATAGCCCTGATCGTAAAGCTCGGTTACCTGACCTGTTGCAAGACCGATCTGGTTACCATATGAGCTGTAACCCTGAGCGGCACCTGTTGTAATTTTGCGTGAAGGGAGCTTGCCGTGCATTGTATCCTTGAAAGGAATTGTCGGATCGCCCGAGCCTGTAACACGCATAGCCTGATATACATATGAACGGCCTGAAAGCGGATCACGGATTGCACCGCCAAGACAGGTTGCGGCACCGCCGAAAGGCTCGATTTCTGTCGGGTGGTTGTGAGTTTCGTTCTTGAACTGAACGAGCCACTGTTCTGTTTTTCCATCTATAGTAACGGGAACCTGAATTGAGCAGGCATTGATTTCTTCACTTTCGTCAAGGTCGGGAATGAGTCCCTTTTTCTTGAGTGACTTCATACCGATGAGAGCCATATCCATAAGTGAAACGATTCTCTTTGTATCCTTGCCGTAAACTTCGTCACGGGTTGCATAATACTCGCTGAGTGCGTCCTCGATAACCTTGCCGAGAGCAGACTTTTCAATCTCAATCTCTTCAAGTCTTGTAAGGAATGTTGTGTGACGGCAATGGTCCGACCAGTATGTGTCAATTACACGAAGTTCTGTAACCGACGGATCACGGTGCTCTGTATCTCTGAAGTAATCACGGCAGAATTTGAGGTCTGCAAGTGTCATTGCAAAGCCCATTGAATCGTAATACTTCTGCATCTCATCGTCATTCCAGCCGTTGAAGCCCTCTACCCTCTTAACATTTTCGGGAACGGGAATTTCCATATCAAGAGTCTTTGGCTTTTCAAGAGATGCAAGACGGCTTTCAACAGGGTTGATGAGGTACTCCTCAACCTTTACAAGCTCTTCGTCTGTAATATTGCCCTTGAGAGCAATTACTCTTGCTGTGAGAACCTTGCAACGCTCACCCTGAGTGAGGAGCTGAACGCACTGCTCGGCAGAGTCGCCGCGCTGATCGTACTGACCGGGGAGATACTCCATTGCGAATACCTTCCAGCCGTCCTCAACGGGGAGAGTTTCTTCATAGATTACATCGGCGTTAGGCTCTGACAAAACAATGGTTTTCGCCTTGTCATATTCTTCCTTAGTAAGTCCCTCAAGATCGTAACGCACAATGTAACGAAGATCTTCGACAGACTTCATACCGAGGTTGTGGCGGATGTCCCAAAGCGTCTGCTTTGCAAGAACATTGAAGCCATCCTTTTTTTCAACAAAAATTCTGATTACTTCTGACATAATTCATTCACCTGCTTAATTAAGATATAAAACAAAATAAATCCCGTCTGATAACCTGTATCACATCACATAATACCACATTCGACTATTTTTTTATTTCATTTAAGGCATTAAAAGGTATTCTGTAAAAGTAAAATTAAATGCAAACAGAAAAAGCGGTCAGACAAAGCAAAATGCCGTCTGACCGCACAATATAATCATATTTAATCGCCTTTGAGAAAATCTTTGTAAAATTCCTCAAAACTGCCGTTTTTGTAGTCTGAATAATCCTTATTATCTCTGTTCACAATTGTGTCGGTAATAAGGTATGTATCAAAGCCGAGTTTTGCGCTGCACAAATCCTCGTCAACATCGTTGCCGATCATAATGCTGTCTTCGGGCTTGATATCCTGCTTTTTGCAGATTTCTTCAAAATATTTCAGATTCGGCTTGCAGCAACCAAAGTTTTCGTATGTTGTAACAAGTTCAAAATCGTCGGGAGAAACTCCTGCCCATTCAAGTCTGCGTTTTGTTGCAACAAACGGAAAAATCGGATTTGTTGCGGCAATAAGTCTGCCGCCGTTTTTCTTTATGAAATCAATACTTTTCTTTGCATAAGGAGTAAAGCTTGTAGCATCTTTCGGAACGATAAACTCGTTTTCGTAATAATCGGTAAAAAGATCATCAAACTTTTCAAGGTCGGCACCGCTGACTTTGCCCGCTGTTTCCCAGAAAACTTCACGGTTTGTACGGCTGTTATCGTTCTTTGTCATAGCGTCAGTGCCTGCCCACATCGCCTTTATAAGGGCGTCGGGTTCGATTTTTATAACAGGAGTGCAACGCTTGCAGAGCGATGAAAAATACAGCTTTACGAATTTTTCCATATCCATGGGAAGCAAAGTTCCGTCCAAATCAAAAAGATAATTTTTATACATTAACATACCGTTCCTTTCAATTTATGCACGAATATTATACAAAATTTCGATTTGGATTGCAAGGAAAAATTTTTCGGTATATACTATAGTCAGTAAAAAACGAGGTGATAAGATGAAAATAGTTTTAACAGACGCACAGACTGTTCTTGACGATATTGTAAATGCCGATGTGCTTAATCAGTTCGGTGAGGTTGAGTCGTTCGGTCTTTTGAAATATGAAGAGGTTGCGGAGAAAATTGCAGATGCAGATATCGTTGTGTGCAACAAAACTCTGCTTGATTCGCACACAATGCGATTTGCGAAAAATCTGAAATATATAGGACTTTTTGCAACAGGCTACAACAACATTGACCTTGACTACTGCACCAAAAACGGCATAACCGTCTGCAACGCAGGTTCATATTCAACAAATGCGGTTGCACAGCACACATTTGCACTCATTCTTGAACATTTCAATCACACTGCGGAATATAATCGGTTTGTTCAGGACGGCAAGTGGAAAAGAAGCAAAACTTTTTCACCGTTTGTATATCCGCTGAATGAACTTGCAGGCAAAACACTCGGCATTGTCGGACTCGGAAACATCGGAAAGGCTGTTGCAAAAATTGCAAGCGCTTTTGATATGAATGTAATCGCATCGAGCAGAACTCCGAAAAATATTGACGGAATCAAAGATGTTTCATTTGACGAACTTCTTGAAACAAGCGACATCGTAAGCGTTCATTGTCCGCTAAATACACAGTCGGAAAATATGTTTGACAAAAATGCCTTTGCCAAAATGAAACAGGGTGCATTGTTCGTAAACACGGCAAGAGGCGGTGTTATGGTTGAAGAAGATTTGCTTGAGACACTCGAAAGCGGTCACCTCGGCGGTGCGGCAATTGACACCCTCAAGGTTGAGCCTATGGTTGAGGACTGCATTCTTATGGGTGCAAAAAATTGCATCATCACCCCCCACATCGCATGGGCGCCCGTTGAAACCAGAGAACGCCTTATGGGCATAGTTTCGGACAACATCAAAAATTTTCTGAACGGAACTCCGACAAATAAAGTAAATTAACGGCGAGTAAGTAATGACACAAATTATATATTAAGATATATTTTATAAATGTCACAATGTAATTGACCTACTGTAATTCTATTCTATTTATATATTATATAATTGGATTTATCCATATCATTGTACGACGATTACTTGCGGGCGGATAATGTGTGCAGTGTAGTAACATAGTATACAACAGTGCAAAGACATAGTATACAGT
>ERZ780207.884-NODE-884-length-29002-cov-42.286040_pt1 | contig 29002 bp, 31 predicted proteins | sample MGYA00510977_ERZ780207 | MGnify/ENA primary metagenome ERZ780207 (study PRJEB29588, sample SAMEA2151383) | human gut metagenome | biome: human gut; feature: human-associated habitat; material: faeces | place: Denmark | collected 2008/2010 ...
CCTTTCCCGATCCGAAAGACTAATTAGTTGCAATGCGGCAACTGCGCTATAATTTCTTTGCTTACCTTTCCGAGAATTTCGCCCTCGTTGATACAGGTGAAATTATCGAAAAGCAATAATTTGCGGTCGTCAACTCCGAACGTACATATAACATCTTCGCCCAAAACGTCCGAGCGGAAGTAAGTCGGCAACTTGCCGCCGTAGACTAAACGCTCGCCGGACTTCTCCATATACTTCGTTATGTATTTTGCTGCCTCGGAAATATCGTCCTGTGTGGCAATGTCTTTGAAGTCGTTACGCCCGAATTGTTTCAGAAAATGCGTGTTTTGGTATGTCGTTTGCATACGGTGGTTTCGCGTGTCGTAGTCCTTTACTTCTTCGAGTTTTCCTATCATTTTGCCGTCGGGGATATAGAAAATGCCGTGAAAATGTAGTCTGTTTGTATCTTCGCCGCGCTCCCATACTCCGACGTATTTCCAACCTTTACGGGCAACAAGGTGTTTCAGGGTGTTAGATAACTTTTTGCGGAATGTTTCTTCGGTGTGAAGTTCGTTCGAGTAGGTAAAAGTTACGAAAAAATTCCAGTCCTGCAAACGCAACTTTCGCATAAGCCTTACTTTGCGTTTAATGGCGTTGGTGTTCATTCGCTCGGTGTGTTTCTCGACAAAAGCGTTTAATTCGGCTTTGTCGGAAAACTCGTCTTTCAAAGCGGCTTTTATATGTGCCTTGCGTTCTCGTTTGGGTAACGACTGACTTTCTTTATATGCCGTTTCAAAGCGTTCTTTCGGGGTTTCGGGCGGCGTTACGTCTGCCGTCGATTGTTGTTTCATAGGTTCAACGGTGCACCTTTTACAGCCTTTTCCGCTCGGAAACGCTCCTTGCGGTATTCCGACGTAATGACCGCCGTCAAAATAGATTTTCATATTTGCGTAGTTCATAGTTTTTTACTCCTTGTGATTTAGATTTTTTGTATGACGAGAAAAAAATAAAAAACGGCAGAATACGAAACACCATACAATTTCATACTCTGCCGTCAGTTCGGTTTGATTTAATTACGATTCAATTCAGTTTAATTCGGTTAGTTTAAGTCATAAATAGATTTCCGTTCGGTTCCTTTCATTTCGTTTATATTATCGCTTTTTAGCGTTATTTTCTAATTTAATATTTTTCTATTTACTCGGTTTAGTTTATTTAGTTTTTTTGTGTAATTTTTCGACTTTTAAGTCAGGTTTCGTTTTTGTTTTCGGTTTGCGTTTGTTGGTGCAGTTCGACTATCCTTGAAAAGATACTTTCAAAGAAAGTGCGTTTTTCGCCGTCGGTCAACGCCTCTAAATCAGGCTCGCCGACGGCTACGACTTTTAGGTTTGTTTGCAGCATTTTTTCGTCCTCCTTTTTTTGAAATAGATTTTATTACCCGAACTCGCAAGATTTTTGCGACTTCGAAATAATTCCTTGAAAGAAATACAAAAGTTTTTGCAATCTCTTTGCACAATTCAATCTTACAACACTCCGCAGAAAAAGCGTGAATGGCTCAAAATGTAGTTTCAATGGAAAATTTCCATTTACAATGGTTTTTGTAAAGAAGAAAAATGGCTGCAAAATGGATTTTAGGCAACAAAAAAGGACGGCGCAAAAAAACGCCGCCCGAAACAAAACGGAGCGAAAAAACACTCGGAATATATAAAAGGAATAAAACTCCAAATATGCCGACGAGCGAAGAATTATGGGGCGATTCGCAAAGCGGTTTAGCGGCGAACGCCCCGTTTCGCTCGGCTTTGAGTTTTCTTTTTATCCGAGGTTAAGTGAGTTGTTTGGCGGGTGCTTGACCGCGACGCGAAGCGTCGCGCTTGTATAAGTCAAGCACCCGCCAAAGAGCCATTTGAAGTTTTAATATTTAAAATTAACGCTTTATGTAAGTGCTATTGTGACCTATAGTCCGTTGTGAAAAAAGTCACTTAATGTTATAATTTATTCAAATTGAAGGAGCCGCTGTATGGACATTAAACTTTTAGTCGGAAAGAGAGTTCGAGAACTGAGAAATAGCATTGGAATTAGCCAAGAAGAACTTGCTGATTTGGCCGGTTTGGATAGAACATACATAACAAGCGTTGAATGTGGCAAGAGAAATATTTCTATTGTCAATATCGAAAAACTTGCAAATGCATTAAACGTAACTCTCGCAGAATTTTTTAACTTTTAATAGGAGAAAAACAAATGACAAAAACTGAATTGTTTATTAAACTTGCTCAACCAAATGAAAATGGTGTCAGCCGATGGGTAGATATTGGTGAATTTGTTGGAGAATATGCTGACTTAAAATTAGGCAACGGCGCATCTTGGCCAAGAAAAGAATCCACTCTTGCTAAGAGATATATTATTGAATTTGATAAAAGCATCACTCGAGGAAACGGGATAGATAGAATCCGCCTAAATGGATTCAATGATGGGGACTATTCTCAGCATATTCGTGCTGATATTAAAAGAGCAATCAAAGCACGTCGCTGTGTCGTTTTGGGCACTTCAAATCCGGAGGTTGATCATAAAAACGGAATGAAAAATGAAGATAGAGTTATGCGTAACGAAGATCAAAGATTAGAAGATTTTCAACCATTGAGTAAGGCTGCCAATGATGCAAAACGCCAATATTGCAAAGAATGTATGAGAACAGGCATCCGTTATGACGCCAAAAAATTAGGATATCCCATGTCTTATTATAAAGGAGTAGCAGAACACCACAACGAACCCAACGCATGCGAGGGTTGCTATTGGTATGATCCACTTGAATTTAAAAAACATTTAATTGAAAGAAAGTAATTGAAAGGATTGATGAAATCCACTCAAAAAGGCTACAAGCTTATCCCTACGGACAGCCATGTAGCCTTTTTCTTCGGAAATTTGAAACCTACTATATTATTGCAACAAAAAACATTGCTAGCACAAAGGTAAATAATGGTATTAATGTCCAAATAGCCCGAACTAAAAACTTATGTTTTCTTGTGCAAATATTTGCGTTGATCCTAAGCTGATCAATTTCTGAAGAGCAATCTATATTTTCTAAACAGGCATTGATTTCATCATCTGTCATAGTTGAAACATCAAGGTAGTATGATAATGATTTTTTATCTTTGTTTTTCTTTCTGCGTGGATATATAACCATAATTAAAAAAATCATCTCTAAACAAAAAGAAATAAAATAAAGAGATGTAAAAATTAATAACAAAATGTATGAAACAGTAATAAATTCAAACTTTCTAAAAATATCAAGCATACTTAAACTAACAGCAAAAACGATGCTCACTATAGCTATAAGAATATTGGCTTTATTATCGAATTTATCTATCTGTTCTTTTATTATAATAATTTTTTCGTTTGCTTTATCTTTAGTATCCATTTTTCATTCCGCCTTTTATCCATTCATTAAAATCTGTTTTAATTACATCACATTCATAAAAATCATCATCAAAATAATTTGAACTACTTACATGGTTAAACCATTCTTTTTTATTGCCTGAAATGTCTTTTATGTTATTGTGAAAGCAAGGATTCATTGCTATTTTTTTATATCCGTGTCGATTAGCTATAGATGATAGATTAGCTGCATCAACAACAGCCCTACCAATCCAAATTTTATCGTTTATACCAGTTCCTGAACGACCTGCTTTGATAATTAATTCATTGTCACACCCTAACCCTATTCCAACACCAATTGTTGAATATTTGTTTTCAGCAAGTAAAGCGTTAAGCATTTTCATAAAAGTATTTATTCGCACAGCAATTTCAAAGACATTGTATATATCTGCTTTCTGTGGGGTAGAATAAATTGCATAAACACAATCCCCTCTTATCCCAATTTGATTATATTGATCAAAATCTTGAAAAATTGTAATGATTTCAGATGTAAACGCCCTTAAAAGTCTTGCCAATTTTTCATCTTTTTTCTTAAAAAGCTCGCTAGAATTTTTTATATCAACAAATATTGCGCTAACCCAACAAGTTATACCATTTTCGTATGTAAATTCCTGGTCTGACGGAATCGAATCCTTGGCTTTGATAGGGGTTTCTGATTTTAATATATTAATAATGTTGGCTTTTGAATTTTTGTAATTATACATTTATCCTCCTTATTTTCTAAACACAAAAATATATTCGTGTTTGAATAGATATAATCCATTTTGCAAAGCACGTTGACGCCAAAGTGCTTTTTGATTTGCTTTGCCTTTCGTTTCTTCAAAATTCTTAACTATTGTTGCTTTTAGTGTAAGTCCTTCTTGTTGCGTCGCTTGCATACAATAAAACCCCAACGGAACTAATTGACTGTTTGCATACTTATCGCCTATTACAACGGCACAATACCGTCCTTTTTCTAGTATTGCAGACGTGTTTCTTACCACCTGTCGAAAATTATTTATAAATTCGTCTAAACTAGTTGAATTCGATAAATCGTTTTCATCTTCGCTAAATTTGATTATATCCCAATAGGGTGGGTGGTAAATAATAAATTGAACGCTGTTGATATTATAAGTCTCTAAAATTCTCTTTGTATCAAACGTTCTACTATCATCTACAAATGTATCAGCAATAATGCCTTCTTTTTGTTCGGAATGAATTCTGCCAATTGATTCTGTCGCCACGCTTGGTTGTAGTTCTATACCGATGGAATTTCTTCCCATTCGTTGTGCCTCTATCAAAGTCGTTCCGCTACCAGCAAAAGGGTCTAATACAAAATCACCTGCTTTTGTGTAACGGGTAAGTAGTTGATGCGGTATTTGCGGAACAAAATTACCGTGATAATGTCCGTTGTGAGCCCCTGAATTATCTCTTTGGGGAATAATCCAAAGGCTGTCAGTCCAAACATCCGTCAATTCTTTCCAATTTGACATATCGAGGTCGTTTATTTTGCCCATTACATATCTTCCTTAACTAAACAATGCAAGTATTCTATTGTTGAATCAGACTTGCAATCTCTCGCATTATCTGCTTTAAATCGACGGTATTGTTGCATATACACTTTGTATTTGCCATATTTTCTCATTATTTTTTCAATTGTATCGAAAGACATAAGTCCTTCGTTGTTATAACTCAAGAAGATGTATTTAAATTTTGCATTTTTAATGAGTTCGTTAAAAGCATCTGCGACTTTGTTCTTTATGCAGAATACACTTTTTTGGTCAGCATAATCACGCAAGCCGGTTTTACCTTTAATTTCCGGATTATCATATCTTGCGATTGTTTCAAGCAAGTGGTAATTTGAACAATATTGACGCGCATTATATGGCGGATCAAGGTATAATATGTCGCCGGAAACATTCTTTATGAGTTCACTTATATCCTCATTATATACTTTACAGTCAACAGTTCCTTGCATTATAGGAAGTGCTACAAGTTCCATTTCTTTTAAGGCAGATTTTTTAAGTTTTTTAAGATAAGCCCCGTAAACAGATGCCGTATTAGCATATTTATCAATGCTATTTAACAATGAACCCAATAAAAAGAAATATTCGTGCTCATTGATTTTTCCTTGTTGTAGCCAATTCTCAATGGCAATTCTGATAGCGTCACATTTTTTAGCGTTAAAATCAGAAAAATACATCCTACGAAATTCTTGTCCTTCAGTGCCTTCATAAGAGTAATTTTTGTATATGAAACCTTCAACCCCTTGCAAATGGTCTAATTCTTCTATAAGTTGCCTACAACGTGATTTATCAAGGTTTCCATTGTTTTCAATCATATGTTTCGTAATAACATAACTATAATACTGAATATCATTCGCAATTATAGAATAACCTTGCTTTTTAAAAGAACCGCTTACGACTCCGGTGCCGGCAAATAAGTCGGCAAAGATCATTTCGGACGGTTGTTTAGTTTCGTTGTGCAATTTCAATGTTTTATCTATAGATGTTTCCAAAAAATCGATTAGCGAATACTTCGATCCTATATAGTTCATATTATTCTCCTTTTTGCAGACTCTTCAGTAAAATACCATCTGCATTTTTCCAACAAACATTACCACTCACACTACTGCCTGCAACAAATTTTGCTGCTGCCGAACTACTTGTAAATAGTATGTTTTCCGACAAAACGCGCTCGCCATTGATTATAGTTGATTTTTCTTCTCTCATCTTTACGATTGCATTAGGGCAACTTTGACTGTTTGAAATAGACAACTTAGAGTCTTTCAACAACAAAAATCCGTCATCGTTCCATACGCATGTTGCGGTATATTTATCCGTCGTAAAGTAAAGCGAGATACCGTTTTTGTTGTTGCTATCATCTTTAGTTGAGGTAGCTATGTTAGCCTCGGTTTGTTCAATGTCTTTGTATCGACCTTCGTCTTCGAGTCTTTTCCTTAATGCAGACAATATCTCACCGTTATATGCAAAATGAAGAGTCCCTTGTACTCCGCTTTTGCGATTAAGTAATTTTTTTGCTAAAGCACTGAGCGAGGTTAATTTGCCATTATAGTTGATTTCTCTGTCATTGGCAACAGTGCAAGTAATATTTGCGTCGTGTATATATGTTATTAATTCGCCTTCTTTAATTCCGCATTTGAAAAAAGAGAAGGGGGATTTTCGCTCGGACGCAATTGCGGCTTTTTCAGCTATTTCTTGGTCGTGCTTTTCTTCGACTGTTTGCTCAAATAATTGAGGTGTTTCTCCGTAAATACCACCAATAGTGGCAAGAATTTCCACTGCTTCTTGTGCTGTCATTGCAAAAAACTCACGGACACGTATTTTGCCGTTTACATTTTCTTTTGCTCTTAATTCGGGTTTGAACCGATCTATGAGCTTATGAACGTTTTTATCGGCAAGCCTGTTTGCCACAGGTAGTACTGCATATTTTTTAAATGCAAACGGGGTACATTCACTTCTATTTAATTGCACAACCCTCGCATCAACGTTGTCCGCATAACCGATTTTTACATATTCAGGAAAAGACGGATTTGTCAGAACATATATGTATCCTATTTTATCTTCCATAGTCACTTATCCTCAACTTGAATATTTTTCTTTTCGCAATATTCTTCAAATGCTTTCCTTGCTAACCTGCTCGGATTATAATTTCCGTTTTCCCACCTGTTTATAGTGGCAAAACTAACGCCTAACTCGTGAGCAAAGTCCTCTTGCGATAGTTTTAGCGTCGTTCTTACATATTTTACCTTTTCCGCAAAGTCCATAATGCAACTTCTCCTTTAATATCGAAAGTATTATAGCACTTTCTATAAATAATGTAAAGATGAATAGCCCCATACACTTGAAAAAAGTTGAATTATATGCTATCATTAGTTCACGTCAAAAAAACAGTAATGCCTATATTAAAACCACTATAGGTTGGGGAAAATATGAATATAACAATAGATTGGCTAACAAAAACAACTATTCAATATTTTATTAAGAAGATTAACGACGGATTATCTATCAATAGAATGGATCGTTGCATTGAGATTAATTTTAATGCAACAGCCCCATTCCCAGAGAACCTTGTTCCGATCTGTGGAGTGATCGATTATTTAAAAGAAATTGGATTCCGCATTAAAGTATTGTATCCAAAAGATTCAAGGTTACTTCAGAGTGGTTTATCAAACCCATATAAACTCCCATTAAATGATTATGACTTATTATCTCCAACAAATAGGATATGGCGCTATAATACGCCAGAAGAAGTCTTTAAAATTGTTAGTGCTTTTGTAAATCACTTAAATAGCAAAATAGTTTGTGCAAAAGGTGTAGTAGAGTCATTTGAATGGACCATCAATGAAATAATGGACAATGTCATCCAGCACTCCCAGTCGAAATATGGTTACATAATGTGTACCGTATATTCTAATTCTCATATTTCTGTTGCTATTTTCGACAATGGAATAGGTATTTTGCAATCATTCAAAGGTAGCAAATACAGATTACGTTCTCCATTTGATGCGATAGAGTTAGCTATGAGAGAAAATACAACCCGAAACCCTAAAATTGGACAGGGCAATGGAATGTGGGGGATGAAAAAAATAGTAAACAACAATAAAGGCGTATTAAGTATAACTTCAAGTGGAGTAAATATATCTATCGACGAACACGATACAGTGTTGAAACATGAGTTAAAAGATAAATCTATCAGAATGAAAACTCCCTATCACCTTGGGACATTGGTTGATTTTCAATTCAACTGTAACAACGAAATATGTTTATCAGACATTTTTGGTAAAAATTATGAGTATACTAATCTTACTTTGGAAAATTTGGAAGATAATCAAAACAGAATTAATGTAAAAATATCGCAGTTTAGTTTTGGTTGTGCTACAAGATTAGCTGGTGAATCTGCAAGAAACTTGGTTTTAAACTATTTGGTGCAGTCAAATTATTCGCAAATCATAATTCTTGATTTTTCTGGAGTTAGCATTATAGCCTCATCTTTTGCTGATGAATTCATTGGAAAATTACTACAAGAATGCGGGTTTATTCAATTCAATAATTTAATTAGAATAACAAATATCAGCAAAGAAAATATGTCTATTATAAATAGATCAGTTATGCAACGTATCTCTGAAAACGATTAGAATTCGATTTATGTTACTAACGCTCCGCCAACACCTGAAACCCTACTGTTTAGTAGGGTTTCGCGCTATTTTAAGATAGAACTTTCGCACGCAGTGCAACAACCAAGCAAGCACTTACTCGGAATTGCGGTTTGATTTTTTGTTCATCTTATTTTGAGAGAGAAAAGTGGTTGCGCGGTAGTAGGAGTGAGGGCTAATGCGGTTTTAGGCAATCGTCAATGATGTTACCATTACCATTTAAGAGTTACGCTCGTTGTTACACTTTTCGAAACAATATTAAAGACAATTGCCATAACAGCAATGACGCCTGAACGACCGTTGCCAGCAACAACTTACGTCTTATTCTCCGCCAATCAAAAAAAAACGACATAGGCGTTTTCAGACTTTCAATCGGTTTTTGAAGTGGATATTAAGTTGCAACAGCATATTATAGCAAGGTATGCCAAACTACAAAAACTATAATATTTTTAACGTTTTGTAAATTGCGAATGCAAGGCAATGTCATTAAACACCCAATCCGATTTGGGAAAAATTAAAGGCACTCAAGAGTGCCTTTTAAAACATATATGCAATGCAAAAATTTATTGCTTTGCACCGCAATGCTTGCAATATACGGAATCTTTTGCGATTTTTTGTCCGCAGTTGTGGCAAAACATAGATTCGACCTCGTCATCTTTGACATCGGCGTTGTTTTGCTCGGATTTGGTGGCATCGCTTACGGCGCGAACAATAGTTTGAAGATTCTCTTTGTTTGCGTCGATCATCACACTGCTGATTTTCGGAGCGAGTTTGGTCATCATAGGCGCAACAAACCCGAACATTGTCAAAAACATCGTAATCATGGCGCAAATCGCACCGATGACGGTCATCGCAATAGCTCCGCTTTTGGGCAACAATGCTTCGCTTTCGTTTTCAAAGAACGGGCCCGCTTTGACAAGCGAACTTATGCCGAGTGCCAAAAACACAATGGCGATTACGATTGTAAAACACCAGACAATGCGTATAACCTTCACTGTTTTTGTCAAATCTTTCTTATTTTGAGTTATATTCATACAATACTTCTCCGTTTTTAATGTATTTATCATAACACAAGTCGTATCGGTTTGCAACATCGGATATAATAATCAACTTGAAATATCCATAATAGCCAAAAGGAATTGTCCAAATGCGGCAAAGAACAGTGAGTATGGCAATTTCTTCATATGGGGCAAAAGATTGAAATCGACATAGATAAAATCTACTGTTCGATAAAAATCGAAAGGGCTTAAACGTCGCATTACCGACCACATAAAAAGACATCTTTACAAAATTCAGACTATATGATATTATTGATACATTAAATCTAAAATAGGAGTATCTATGGGCAATCTACTTGGCGCAGCCGCCGACCCTGACCCTCTCAGTACAATCTTATCGTCAATATTTATAATTGTTTTGGTTTTGTTTTCGGGATTTTTCTCGGCAACGGAAACCGCATTCAGCTCTGTCAACAGAACGAAACTCAAACTTAAAGCGCAAGGCGGCAACAAATCTGCGCAAAACGCTTTAAAACTTCTTGACAAATTCGACAAACTTCTCTCAACCATCCTTGTGGGAAACAACCTTGTCAACATCACTCTTTCAGTACTTTTCAACAATATTTTCGAAAGCGTGATTCCCGATCCGGCGGTAAGCGGCATCGTTTCGGTCGCCGTGTCCACCGTGATTGTTTTGACGTTTGGCGAAATCACCCCCAAAATGATTGCAAAGGAAAATTCCGAGCGTATCTGCATGGCGTTCGGCTACCCCATCCGCGCAATTCAAATCATACTCTATCCGATTACGATTGTTTTTACAGGGTTGAAATTCGTTTTGAACAAGATTTTCAAATCTCGCGATGACAACAAAATCACCGAAGAAGAATTGCTTTCAATGGTCGAAGAAGCGCAAGAGGACGGCTCTCTCGACTCACAAGAGCGCGAGCTTATTTCGAGCGCAATAGAATTTGACGACTGCGAAGTGCAAGATATTCTCGTTCCGAGAGTCAACGTCATTGCGGTGCCGACCAATATGGCGATGGACAAAATCAAGGCGATTTTCCTCGAATACAACTATTCGAGATTGCCCGTCTACAAGGATTCCATCGATCAAATCGTTGGCATGATCCACAACATCGACTTCTTCACTGCTCTTGAAAAAGGCGAGAAGAACATAAAAAATTACATAACGCCGGTTGCGGTGGCAACCGAGCATATGAAGATATCCGCATTGCTCAAAAGCATGCAACGCCAAAAAGTGCATATGGCTGTTGTCGTTGACGAGTACGGCGGAACGCTGGGTATAGTCACCCTCGAAGACATCCTTGAAGAACTCGTAGGCGAGATTTGGGACGAACACGACGAAGTTGTCAACTACTTCACCAAAATCGACGATGAAAATTATCTGGTAGACGGTCGTGCGGAACTCGATGATTTCTTCAAAGAATTTAATATCGACGAAAACGAAACGGAAAATTTCGACTCTCAAACCGTCAGCGGTTGGGTTATCGAGCAATTCGGAGAAATTCCAAAAAAGTCGCAATCTTTCGATTTCAAAAATCTCACGATCGTGGCCAACAAACTCACCGCAAGAAAGATTATAGACGTAAAAGTGAAAATCAATCCCCACGTCAACGATGAAAACGAACAGGAACAAAAATTCCGACTTTTTGACAAACACGATAAGGATGAAGAAAAAAACAACGAATGACGTCCTGTTTAACGATAAAAGGCAACTCGTACGAGTTGCCTTTTTGATTGTATATGCGTTATTATTTTTGCTTAAATCACAAAAACGCAATAATGGTGTTTTGTTTGAGTGACCTCTGATTATTTCAGACTTCTTACGGTGTAGCCCTCTTTTGCAAGAACACGCAATTGAAGGTTGAGTTGGTCGATAAACTCTTTGTTGGAAGAAGTTTTGACAATCATATTGATAAGGTTTTCGGTTGCTTCGGCGTTGTCCGCGTTAGACAAAAGTTTGCGGATACCCCACGTGCCTTCGAGTTCGCTGGGCGTAAGGAGCAACTCTTCCTTTCTCGTACCGCTCTTTGCAAGGTCGATTGCTGGGAAAATTCTCTTTTCGCTGAGTCTGCGGTCGAGATGAATTTCCATATTGCCCGTGCCTTTAAACTCTTCAAATATGACGTCGTCCATACGGCTTCCCGTGTCAACAAGCGCGGTTGCGATGATCGTGAGCGATCCGCCGTTTTCGATGTTTCTTGCGGAGCCGAAAAAGCGTTTGGGACTATGCAATGCGCCCGGATCGATACCGCCGGAGAGCGTTCTGCCCGTAGGCGGAATCGTGAGGTTGTACGCTCTTGCAAGTCTTGTGAGCGAGTCGAGCAAAATCACGACGTCTTTGCCCATTTCGACAAGACGTTTTGCGCGTTCGAGCAACATTTCGGCAGTCTTTGTGTGATGCTCGGGAAGTTCGTCAAACGTCGAATACACCACTTCGCCCTTTATGGAGCGTTGCATATCCGTGACTTCCTCGGGGCGTTCGTCGATGAGAAGCACTTTGAGTTCGATGTCGGGATAGTTGGTTGCTATGGAGCTTGCAATCATTTTCAGAAGCGTCGTCTTACCGGCTTTCGGAGGTGAAACGATGATGCCTCTTTGACCTTTTCCGATAGGCGATACGAGGTCGATGCAGCGAGTTGCAAACTCTCTGGGCGCAACTTCAAGGCGAATACGCTCGTCGGGATAAATAGGCACAAGATCGTCGAAATTGGGACGTTTGCCCACTTTGTCGGATTCGATGCCGTTGATCGTTGTTACGCTCACGACTGCGGACGGTCTGCCCTCTTGCACCTTTTTGCAAAGAGAAGTCACATAGTCGCCTCTACGCAATCCGTATTGTTTAATTTTCATTGCGGACACGTAAGCGTCCATTTCGTTAAATTCACCGTTTTTTACGCGCAAAAAGCCGTATCCGTCGGGGTTGATTTCAAGATAGCCCTCACGGATTTGTTCGGTTTCTTCACCATCTTTGCGTTCTGCGATAGCGTTGTCGCGTTGCACTTGATTTTGGTTTTGATTGCGGAAATTGTTTTGTTTTTGACCGTAATTGTTTTGATTGAAGCCGTTGTTGGAATATTGTTTTTGATTTTGTTGAGCGAATTGGCGCGTCGGCTGATATTTTGGTCTTTCAAATCCCTTAGGAAGCGAAATTTCGCCTATGACCTCAACTTTTGCGGGAGACGGCGTGAGAATTTGCTCGGGTTGAGCAAGGTTTTGAGCAATTTGCGGTTTTTCGCTTGTCGTTTGTTCGGTTGCATCGCCATACTTTTTAGGGCGACCGCGTCTCGGAGCTTGCGGCGGCTCTATTTCACCGTTGGTGATTTTAAAGACCATATCGACAAGTTCTGCCTTGTTCATTTTCGTTGGCGCGCTTATGCCGACTTCTTTTGCAAGGGCGCGCATTTCGAAAATGCTTTTTGCCTCTAATTCCGATTTCGAGAATTTTTGCATCATTTTCTCCTATATTCGAACTTAGCGTCCGAAAAAAAATTATATTACTTTTTTAATGCCAAACGGCGTATTTTGGTGTTATGCGTCATGGAGTATATCGTCCGTTGCCGACAGAAGTCGGCAACGGCTTAAAAAGCGTAAATAAATTATTTTGAAAGTTTGTCAAGCACCAAAACTTTTGTTTCTTCGCCGTCAAAATCGGCTCTGTCGAATTCAACCGTGCAAGAGTCTGCGTAAACGATGTTTTCGTCGTCGAAAAGGGACAAAAACTCATTGACTTTGTCGATGTCAAACTCGCAATCTTTGGTCTTGTAGTGCATGGGGATCACGACGTCGGGCATGATGCGATCGACGTATTCTTTTGCTTGTTGCGCATCTATCGTATAGTTGCCTCCGACAGGAACGAGCAACACGTTTACGGGCATAAGAGATTCAACCAAAATTGCGTTGCACTCCTCGCCGATGTCGCCCATATGGCACACGTCAACACCGTCCATACGATATTTGAAAATGATATTTTCCCCTCTCAGACTGCCCTTTTTATCATCGTGATACGAGCGTTGAGCAAGGATATGTACGCCGCCGATTTCGTATGCGCCAACTCTGTTGAGCACTGTGGGATCGCCGCCTACTTTCGAAACGCAGCAATGATCGTTGTGTGCGTGAGAAACCGTGACGATGTCTGCATCGACGTCGGGCATCTCATAGCCTACGTATGAATGATAAGGATCGGTGACAATCTTCGTTCCCGTGCTCTCTTCAAGCAAAAACGAGGAATGACCAAGCCATGTGATTTTCATCTTTTACTCCTTTTGTGTCAACCGTTGAGTCTGTCCACAAGCTCGCGGATTTTTTGCGAGGGATCGAGAAGATTCGCAACGGATTCGTTGACGTTTGCGGCGGCGATGATATAAGAAATATATTTTGACAAATCCGCTTCCACAAACCATTCGCACTCTTTGAGTTCTGGAATACGATACGTGAGGTTTGTCGAAAGCACTGCGTCAAACACGCCGTCCTGATATGCTTTGTTAAATTTGTCCACACCTTCGGTGAAGAGCGAGAAGGTTGCGGCAAGAAAAACCTTTTTTGCGCCCTTCTCTTTTATCTCTTTTGCAAGTTTGAGGATGGAATCGCCCGTTGCAATCATATCGTCTGCAACAAAGACGTTCATACCCTCGACCGACGCGCCGATATATTCGTGCGCAACGATGGGATTGCGGCCGTTGATGATTGTTGAATAATCGCGTCTTTTGTAGAACATACCGAGGTCGAGTCCGAGCACGGAAGCGTAAAATACGTTTCTCGTCATTGCGCCTTCGTCGGGAGAAATGACCATGAGGCTGTCTTTTTTGAGTTTGACGTCGGGAAAACGTCTTGTGAGGCATTTGAGGATTTGATAGTGTGCAAAATAGTTGTCAAATCCCATAAGCGGCACCGCGTTTTGCACTCTCGGGTCGTGAGCATCGAACGTGATGATGTCCGCAACGCCCATATTTTGAAGTTCGAGAAGCATTTGAGCGCAGTCAAGCGATTCTCTTGCGCTGCGTCTGTGCTGTCTGCCGCCGTAGAGCATCGGCATAATGACCGTGATACGCTCGGGCTTGCCCATGCATGAACATATTATGCGTTTGAGGTTTTGAAAATGCTCGTCGGGTGTGAGCGGAATCTCTTTTCCGAAGAAGGGATAGGTCACGCCGTGATTGCCCGGATCGCAAATGATGTACAAGTCTTTGCCGCGGACGGTTTCGTAGATGATGCCCTTTGCGTCGCCGTTTGTGAAGCGCGGGCAGTCGGATTTAAGAATAAACGTTCCGTTGTGGAGTTTGTTGCCGAGGTGCGATTCGCTGAACAGTGTGATGAGTCGTTTGTCTATAAGTTGAGCAAGTTCTTCAGCGCCGGGAGTGGCGATGATGGCGATGGGCGCACTGGGCGTCTCTCCGTAAATAGATAAATCCGGTGTCATTTGTGCCTCCGTTGTTTTCAAGCAAAGTATAACAAATAAATTTTGGATTGACAATCATTATTACCAAACAAAAAAATAATATTTTTTATTCGAGATTTTTATGCTTTTTTCGCATTTTTTTCGCATTTTTTTAATGCTTTTTTGTCGGCATTTACCCCCCCCCATTGAAAAAAACCGCGTCAACGTATTCGTTTTTGTGTTTTAAGCAAATTCATATAGGTTTTGCCTATCCTCAAATATCCAGAATTTCTACCAATATCGAATTCATAACAGCCATACCCTCTCTCGTCAAAGACGCATAGCCGTTTTTTCTTTCAAAATACTTTTCCAGATTTTGCGGAACAAGTGGCAAAAGCTCTTCTTTTATGCCTTTATTCGTGCGCAAAGCAAGCATAATTTCTTCTTCGTTTACGTCTTTTTCCGTAAGATATTCGCAAAAATCACGGCAAATTTCGTCGTATGTATTTGCGCTTTCCACAGCATTTTTATAGTCGCTTAACGAGCGGAAATTCGCATACCTGACCTGCCCTGAAAAATCTTTAGTCGTATTGACGTTTATCTTCGATTTTTTCAAAAAAGAATGTGCGCCTGCGCCGAAGCCGAGATATTCTTCCCTTTGCCAATAGCCGAAATTGTGCAAGGAAATCTTGCCGTCCTTGGCAAAGTTGGACACTTCGTATCTTTCAAATCCGCTTGCGTTTGCGCAATCGTAAGCACAATCGAACAAATCCTGCGTTTTATCGTCATCGGGCAACGAGATTTTGCCTTGTTTGACCATTCTATCAAGCGCAGTGCCCTCTTCAACGCTTAATTCGTACATCGACAAGTGTTTCACAAGCGGCGCAAGCGTTTCGACTTCGGCTTTTATTCGCTCGTTCGTGTCGAACGGCAGTCCGATTATAAGGTCGGCGGACACGTTGTCGAAATAACGCCTTGCAAGTTTGATTTTTTCTATTGCGGTTTTTGCGTCGTGAAGCCTGCCGATTGCTTTCAAATTGTCGTCGAAAAGGCTCTGAACTCCTATGCTGATTCTGTTTATGCCGACGTCTTTGTAAAGTTCGAGTTTTTGCTCGTTTATGCTTTCGGGATTGCACTCTATCGTCCACTCTTTAAGGTGGGATAAATCGAACCTGCAGGCAAGATTGTTGAGAAGCGACCACATAAGACTTCCTTCAATCAAACTCGGCGTGCCACCGCCAACGTAAATCGTGTCTGTTTTCTCTTTTCCGTATTGCTCGCTTGCAAGCCTGATTTCATCGTCTAACACGTTTAGATACTCGAAAATCGCTTGTTTATCATGGCAAGCGTAAGAGTTGAAATCGCAGTAGCGACACTTTGATTTGCAAAACGGAACGTGGATGTAAAGTTGCATGTTTTTTATTGAAAACCCCGAAAATTTTGACGTTTTCGGGGCGATTTTTTATTTGTTGGGATCGACTTTGAGTATGGAAATAAACGCCTCGCTCGGCACTTCTACGCTGCCCACTTTGCGCATACGTTTCTTTCCTTCTTTTTGCTTTTCAAGCAGTTTTTTCTTTCTCGTTATATCGCCGCCGTAGCACTTTGCAAGCACGTCTTTGCGCATTGCTTTCACCGTTTCTCTTGCAATGATTTTGCCGCCGACGGTTGCTTGAATGGGGATTTCGAAAAGCTGTCTGGGGATGACGTCTTTAAGTTTTTCGGCAATACCTCTGCCCCTTGCGTATGCGTTATCTTTGTGCACTATAATGGAAAGCGCGTCGCACATATCGCCGTTTATCATCATATCAAGACGTACAAGATCACTCTTTTCGTATCCGTCCATCTCGTAGTCGAGAGACGCATAGCCGCGCGTCCTTGACTTCAAGCTGTCGAAAAAGTCGTAGATTATTTCGTTGAGCGGCATACGATAGATAATTTGCACGCGAGTGGGATCGATATAGCTCATATCGATGAAAACTCCCCTCTTGCCTTGGCAAAGCTCCATAATAGGTCCGACGTACTCGGGCGGAGTATAAAGCGTTGCTTTGACGATAGGCTCTTCGATGCTTGCGATTTCGCTGGGATTTGGCAAAGCCGTAGGATTGTCGATGGTCAACTTTTCGCCGTTGGTTTTTGTTACGATATACGAAACGCTGGGCGCAGTGGTGATAAGGTCGAGATCGAACTCTCTTTCAAGTCTTTCCTCGATGATTTCCATGTGCAAAAGTCCCAAAAATCCGCAACGGAATCCAAAACCGAGAGCGGTTGAAACTTCGGGATCGAAGCTCAAAGACGCGTCGTTGAGTTGCAATTTCAAAAGAGCTTCTTTGAGATCGTCGTATCTTGCGCCGTCCGCAGGAAAAACGCCCGTATAAACCATCGGAGTTGCCTTTTTGTAGCCGGGAAGAGCTTCTTTTGCCGGGTTTTGAGCATTGGTGATCGTATCGCCCACAGCGGTGTCGCTGACGTTCTTTATGCTTGCCGCGATATAGCCGACTTCACCCGAGGAAAGCACGTCGCAAGGACGCATACCCGGTGAAAAATAACCGACTTCGACAACCTCGAACGTCTTGCCCGACGACATCATTTTTATCGTATCGCCGACTTTTACAGTGCCGTCCATTATGCGCACCATAGAAATTGCGCCGCGATAATTGTCGTAAAAACTATCGAAAATTAGCGCTTTGAGAGGAGCGTTGTCGTCGCCTTGCGGAGCAGGCAATTTTTCGATTATTTGCTCGATAAGATTGTCGATGCCTATGCCCTCTTTTGCAGAAACCAGCGGGCAACCGTCGGTGTCAAGACCTATTATGTCCTCAACTTCGAGTTTCACTCCGTCAACGTCGGCGGAAGCAAGGTCGATTTTGTTGATAACAGGCAATATTTCAAGGTCGTTTTCAAGAGCAAGGTAGACATTTGAAAGTGTTTGCGCCTCTACGCCCTGCGTTGCGTCGACGACAAGCAATGCGCCCTCGCAAGCGGCAAGAGAGCGAGATACCTCGTAGGTAAAGTCAACGTGACCGGGAGTGTCGATTAGATTGAAAATGTACTCCTCACCCTTGTACTGATAATACAATCTGCACGTTTGCAGTTTTATGGTGATGCCTCTCTCTTTTTCGATTTCCATATTGTCGAGCAATTGCTCGCTCATTTCGCGCGCGGAAACCGTACCCGTCTTTTCGATGAGTCTGTCGGCAAGCGTACTCTTGCCGTGGTCGATGTGCGCGATTATGGAAAAATTGCGTATATGTTTCTTGCTCAATTTGCCCTCGTATTTTGCGATTTCTTACAAATATATAAAAAATCACAATAAATTTTGAAAACTGTTGACTTTATTATAATTGAATAATAAAATTTTATCAACAAAATAAAATGACAAATACGGGGGTTTAAAGCATGAATTTTCAATGGCTTTTCGATAGACCTATCGCGCACCGCGGTTTGCACGACGAACAGTATCCCGAAAACAGCATGCCCGCTTACGAGCAAGCGATTGCGCACAATTTCAACATCGAAATCGACGTTCACGTTTCAAAAGACGGCGAAATGGTGGTTTTCCACGACGACAACCTCAAAAGAGTGTGCGGCGTTGACAAACTCGTCAAAGATTGCACTGTGAAGGAGCTTAAATCATATCCGCTTGCAAACAGCGAGTACGTTATCCCCACTTTCAAGGAATTTCTTGCGCTCGTAGACGGCAAAGTCGGTATTCTGTGCGAGATAAAAGGCATCAATCCCTTCGATCATCGCATCGTGCGCGAAACGATAAAAGTGCTCGACGAAGTCGGATACAAAGGCAACATCGCCCTTCAATCTTTCGATTTCGGCGCGGTGCTTTATGCCAAACGTCATTCGAACTACGCTTGCGGCGAACTTTGCACCTGGTGCTCCCCCGACGGAAAACACAATAGATGGTGGGCAACCGATTTTATGGGCAAACTTTGGATAAACAAAATCACGCGCCCCGATTTCATCGCATACGACGTGCGCGCGGTTGACAGAAATTTGCCGGAAAACAAATGGATTGTCAAATGGAGCAAAAAATTGCCTATCCTTATGTGGACGATAAAGTCGCAAGAAACGCTCGAAAACGCCACAAAGTACGCAAACAACGTGATTTTCGAGCATATGGACGCCGCACTGATGGACAGCCTTGCACGCAAGTTTATGCCCTTCCGCTGTCTTGAAAAAAACTTGCCCTCGAACAAATAATCGATTGCAAGTTTGTAGCCGCGATAAATTTGCAACAAGCAAAACCGTAAGCAGCAAGAGACAATTCATTCGATAAAATTGCAACAATGTGATTTTTAACAACTAAAAACGACGCCCGTTGAGCGTCGTTTTTAATATAGATCTTACGATAAACTTCGTTTTAGTCCTCGTCCTTTTTGAGCTTTGCACTCAAACCTTTGAAGAAGTTTTTGAGCGTTGCGCCGACGGTTTCCGGCATAGCTTTGATATCCACGATCTTTGTGTTGTTGGTGATCGAATAGCTCACGTAAGCGTAGTAGCCGATCAAAAGCACCGTAAACACGCAGAATGTGATGTAGAATGCGCCCGTCGTTTCGAAGTTGGTGATTGCGGACGAAATCACACCGCTCTTTACAAAACCGCTTTGGTTCATAAGTTGAGCGTAGTTGAGGAAGCCGAGGAAGGACATTCCGCTCGTCACGAAATACATTCTCTTGTCACCGCTGACCATCGTAAAGATAAACGCAAGTGCGATTGCAAGGAACAAATACGTGTATGTCACCTTTATCGTGAACACTGCAATAACCGCAAACGTGAAGGACGCAAGGAGCAACAGCTCTTGTTTGTTGCGGTTCTTGAAGTAAAGCGAGATAACGTACGCTTCGAGCACCAAGAGGAAGATGAGGTTGAGGATGTTGACGCTTTGTTGCGAGGATTTGCCGTTCATACCCACCATGCCGTAGAGGTTGAACGCATTCTTGACAAAGTAGTTGACGTTGGTCATTTGTCCCATCATCAATTTGAAACCGTAGAAAGCGTCGCCCGCTGCGATTTGATGAATCGCGCAAGGAATGGTAAGCGCGTAGGCAAGCACGAAGCATGCGGGCAAACCGAACACGATTTTCGCTCTGTTGGACGTAAATTTCTTCTTGTCGTCGTTATCTTTGATGTACATATACACAAAGTACGCAACGACGATGGGCGCAATTGCCATCGCTCTCAAATCGAGCACTGCGGCAAGAGTCATCACAAAGTAAGTTGAAATATACTTTTTGTTGATCATTAAAATCAACGCACCGACGATAAGAGCAATCAAAAGACTTTCGAACGTTGCGCTGTGACCGCTCACCATAAGCGCGAACGGAAGCATTGCGTACACTGCCGAATAGACGGTTGCCAGCTTGTTGCCGACCTGCTTTTTGCCATAGAAATAAATCATCGCGATCACTGCAAAATCTGCAATTACGTTGATAAGGCGAAGCAAAATGGAAAGCGAAGCGTCGTCAAGGTTTTGACCGACGAAGCCAAGCACGGACAAAATGTAAATCACACCGGGCGAATACGTAACGGTCGTGTTTGCGGAAGCCATCTTCTCTGCAAAGTTGAATACGCCGTTGTTTACGCCGAGGTATTTTCTTGCAATTGAGAGCGTGTTGGTCATCTCGCTGCCCATTCCGTACATCGTGAGCAAAATCACAAGGCGAATTGCCGCCGCTCCGAGCAAAATCATGCTTACGATAAAGGCGTCGCTTTGATACCATTTCGTTGCAAACGTGGTGGATTTCTTCTCAAAGACCGCTGATTTGCCGAAATCGGCGAAAGCGTCTTTTCTTGCATACAAGCGTCTGATGAGCACGTATGCACAGCAAAGCAAAGCCACGCCGAACAAACTCATAAGCACCGTGAAGCAGATGCCGTTGACGTCTGCGCCGGTGTTGACGGTTTTTGCTTTTTTGAAGTTGATAAGCTCGAAACCTTCGGGCACTTCACTGACTCTTGAAACGTTTACGTTGTCGAAATATACCGTGCCTTTGCAGCTGTTTTCTTGAGAACCGATGCAAAGCGCAATCGTGAGATAATCGGTGTTTTTGGGCTTTACGTAGAAAGTGCTGGTAACGAAACCGTTGGTCTTTTGAGAGCGCGTAACGAACTTATATTCAACGTTTTCAAGGAAAGACACGTACGCGCCTTGTTTGTTTGAAAGTTCTTTGTCAATCTTCATGTCGACGGTCACTTTGTAAATCTTGTTGACTTCAACCTTGACGGATTGTTTGAGATAGCTGTACCCTGCCGATTTGTTTTCGATTTTGAGAACGTTGTCGCCGGACTCGGAATCCGAGCGTTGCACTCTTGCAAACGATACGCTCGATGATGACGTCGTCCAACTCTCGAACTTGTTTTCCGACGTAAACGTGGAAAAATCACCGTTGGTGACGAGGTTTACGCCCTCTTCGCTCTCTGCGTTGTTGCATGCCGTAAATGCGAAAAGTGCCAGTACGAATACCAGCACTAACGCACTTATGAAAATTGTTTTTCTTTTCATTGTGTTCCTCTAAAAAAATCGGATTTCTGCAATTAGACTTCTTTGAGTTTTGCAGCCTTACCGGTTCTTTCTTTCAAGTAATAGAGTTTTGCGCGTCTGACTTTGCCGTGGCGAACGACTTGGATGCTGTCGATCTTGGGCGAATGAAGCGGGAACGTTCTTTCAACGCCGACGCCGCATGCGATACGACGAACTACGATTGTTTCGCGAATGCCGCCGTTCTTTCTTGCAATGACGATTCCCTCGTAAGTTTGGATACGTTCTCTCGTACCTTCAACAACTTTGACGTTCACTCTGACGGTGTCGCCGATTGCGATTGCAGGCAAGTTTTGTTTCATGCCTTCTCTTTCGATTGTGTCGATAATGTTCATTTTTGACCTCCTGTATTTGCGCGATGTTCACGACAAGCGTCTCTTGTTCGGCGGAACATCCGAGTCACGCGTGTTATATTATCATAAATAAATTTATTAAACAAGCAAAAATACAATATAAATTTGCTTTTTAATCAATTTCTTTCGATTTTTATTCAATTTCTAGGATATTTTGCGTCGTTTGCGCAAAAAGCGTTCTCGATATGGCGGATTCCTTCGTCGTCGATTGCCACTATATCGAAGCGCACGTTTACACCGCTCAAATGCTTTTGCGTCGTATATGATTTCGCCGCCGTGACGTATCTGGCGACTTTATATGGAGTGACCGCCTCTTCCGGCGTTCCGAACTCACTGCCGTATCTCGTTTTTACCTCGACGAAAACAATCGTTCTTTCCGCCTTCTTCAAAGGATTGATTTTCAGCAATTCGTGCACGAATTTTTCAAAACGGAATTTGGCGTTTTGCTTGATTAGATTGCCGTTTTCATCGGTATAGCACTCGCAAATTATATCCACCTCGCAATCGCAGTATTTTGCGTTGCGTTCGATAATTTTATATCCCTCTTTTTCAAGGTATTCGGCGGCGATTTTCTCGCCTATGTCACCTGCAAATCTCGTGTTCATTTCACAAAGTTTCCTATAAACGATCTGCGGTGTATCGGCGTTGCCCCAAACTCTTTTAGCGCGGCAATATGCTTTGCAGTGCCATAGCCCATATTGTGTTCGAAGTCGTATTGCGGATATGTTTTTGACATGTTTTCCATATATCTGTCTCTCGTCACTTTTGCGACAATAGAAGCTGACGCTATGGAATACGAGAGCGCGTCGCCGTGAATTATTCCGAAAGTTTTATAAGGAATATCAAGTTGCAGTGCGTCGACAATCACGATATCGGGTTTGACACAAAGGGACATAATTGCATCGCGCATACAAGCTTTGGTTGCGTTCAGAATATTCATTTCGTCGATTTTTTCGGGAGGATAAGAAACCGTTGATACCGCAACCGCCTTTGACAAAATGACGTCGAAAAGTTTTTCACGCTTGCCCTTGCTCACCTTTTTGCTATCGTTTACTCCGACAATAAGATCGTCAAGATCCATAATAACCGCCGTGCAAGTCACGGGACCGGCAAGCGGGCCTCTGCCCACTTCGTCCACTCCGCAAATATAGCGATAGCCTTTTTCGCGCAGTTGATTTTCATACGTCATCAAATCTTTGGGGTCGACCATAATTTTATCCTTTACATACGTATTTGTATTGATATTTCGTCATTCTAATGCGGTGAATTAACTATTAATGCCGATACTTTGCAAAATAATCAGTTTTCGGAAAGCGTAATTTTCTTGGGTTTTTCAAGCATGATTTTGCCAAGTTTGCCCTTTCTGAAATCGTCGATAATCGTCTTTGCCGTGCGCTCGTAATCGGGTTGATTGCCTTTGAGTTTGAAGCCGCGTGCCATTGCGATTTGCTCGAAAATCTGCAACGTATCGTCGCTCAACTCGCCGAGATTGTAGCGATTTTTGAGCGCGTCGGGATAAATCTTTTTCATCTCGTCGATGAAGTCGAAGCAAAGCTCGCTCACGTCCAGAATATCTTCCCTTATCGAGCCGATATACGCAAGGTGATGCGCAACCCTTTGATCCTCGAACTTGCCCCACAACGTGCCCGGCGTGTCCAAAAAGTCAACGTTGTCGATGGACAACCATTGCTTTCCGCGCGTAACGCCCGGTCTGTCACCCGTAACCGCTTTTGCTTTTTTGACCATAGCGTTGATGATGGTGGATTTTCCGCTGTTGGGAACGCCCACAACCATAGCTCTGACCGATATATTCGCGCCCTTTTGGGCATATTTTTCAATTTTGTCGGCAACGACTTTTTTGAGTCCTGCCACGATTTGCGAGCAATCGCCCGAAGTTCCGATTGCCTTTACGTAAGGTTTTCCTTGTCTTTCAAACTCTTTGCACCACAAATCGAGGTCGCTTTTTTCAACGAGATCGCACTTGTTGAAAACGTAAAGCACCCTCTTGCCTTGCAAAAGTTTGTTGAAAAGCGGATTGTCGCAAGAGTAAACCGCTCTTGCATCAATGACGTAAATAAGCGCGTCGACAAGACGGAGATTGTCCTCCATCATGCGTATCGCCTTTGTCATATGTCCTGGAAACCATTGAATGTTCATATTGCCTCGTTAACGATTTTCGGCAATCTAACAAACAATTTTGAAAAAATCAGCGTTTATATATGCCTATAAATCGAATTTGAAGATACTTATATCTCCTTTTCAAAAAACCGTCTTATAGACGGTGTTTTTTCTTCCTTTTCGGAAGGTACAATTTCAAGTCCGCGTCTTTAAAAAGGTCGGGACGATTTTTCATCGTGATTTCAAGAGATTTTTCCTCTCTCCACTTCGCAATGTCTTTATGGTTGCCGCCGAGCAAGACTTCGGGCACGCAACGTCCCCTGTAAACTTCGGGGCGAGTGTATTGAGGATATTCCAAAAGCCCGTTTGAAAAACTCTCCTCTTTTGTCGATTCGTCACATCCCAAAACGCCGTCAAGGTATCTTGCAACAGTGTTGATGACAACGAGTGCAGGCAATTCTCCGCCCGTAAGCACGTAATCGCCTATTGACAGCTCTTCGTCTATACATATGTCGAGTGCACGTTGATCTACGCCTTCGTAATCGCCGCAAAGAATGAGGATCCTATCCTCTTTTGCAAGGCTTTCAACCTTTTTTTGACAAAGTTTCGAGCCGCGCGGCGACATATAAACGCGCCATGCCTCGTGCTTGGGATCGACAGCTTCGATTGCGGAAACGATGGGATCGGGCGTCATAACCATACCCGCACCGCCACCGTAAGGCGTATCGTCGGTTTTTAGATGTTTATCCTTTGAAAAGTCGCGTATGTTGGTAATTTCCACGCCAAATTTGCCCGAATCGATTGCCTTTCCCAAAAGGCTTTGATTCAGGACGTCGAAATATTCGGGAAAAATCGTCAATACGTCGAATTTCATATCAGTTGTACACCACTACGCGAGGGAATATCATATCATCGAGCACCATCTTTCCGCCTTCCAAATCAACGGATTTGATAAGGTTTGCGATTGCCGGAAAAGATAGCGAATCGTTGCCGTTTTTGACAACGTAAACATCGGCAGAGCCGTACTGCAACACGTCGCAAACTTCGCCCACGACTTCACCTCCGACTACGACGTCAAGCCCTATCATATCGACGATATAATACTTTCCGTCGGGAAGTTGGGGAAGGTCGTTGCGATTTGCCGTGACGAACTTTCCGCGCAAAAGTTCGGCTTTTTCAACGCTGTCTACGCCCAAAAGCGTGAGATATCCCACGTTTCCTTCGGGCGAGATGTGTTCGATGTCGTATTCAACCGAGTCGATTTTGATTTTTTTTAGGCGAGAAAACCGTGCGGAATCTGAGGAGTAAATCTCGATTTTGATTTCTCCTTTCAGTCCGCGCGGTTTCAAAACCTTGCCTATTGTCAATTCATATTTCATCTTTTTCTTCGATGACGACGTTGTATCTTACGTTGCTCTTCGAACTTGCGGATTTGACGAGAGTGCGGATCGCTTTTGCAATTCTGCCCTGCTTGCCGATGATCTTGCCGATGTCCTTTTTGGCAATCGTGATAACGATGTCGTTTGCATTGTTTGCATCTCTTTGCTCGACGGTGTAATCTCCGTCTGGAACGAGAGATGAAACAAGATATTCGACCAGTTCAATCATTGTCGTCACCAATTACTTCTTCTCGACTATACCTTGAGAAACGAGCAATCCCATAACCGTATCGGTGGGTTGTGCGCCGTTTGCAAGCCATTCTTTTGCTTTGTCTGCGTCAATGACGATTTGCTTCGGCTCGGACACGGGGTTGTAGAAACCGATTTGGTCGATATACTTGCCGTCTCTTGCTTTGCGAGAATCCATTGCAACGATACGATAGAAAGGAGCTTTTGTTGCGCCCATTCTGGTGAGTCTAAGTTTAACCATAATAGTTAATCCTCCATTTGTGATAAGATTTTTATTGATATATTTCTATATTTTTGCAATTTTTAGAATACTTCGTGCGGTTTTTGTCAGAACAAGCCTTTCAAACCTCTCAAACCTTTAAGACCGCCCTTTTGCATTCTTGCCATCATATCCTTGGTCATTTCAAACTGTTTGAGCAGTTGATTGACTTCCTGTATGCTTGTTCCGCTACCCTTGGATATGCGTTTTTTTTGCGACGCCTTGATAATTTCGGGATTTCTTCTTTCCTTCGGCGTCATGGATTGTATGATTGCTTTTGTCCTTGCGATTTGCTTTTCGTCGATTTGCGCGCCCTGTTTGAGCTTGCCCGAAAAGCCGGGGATCATCGACATCATATCTTGCAGATTTCCCATCTTCTTCATGCTGTCGAGCTGTTGCAAATAATCTTCGAGGTCAAAAGAATTTTCTTTGAGTTTCTTTTGCAGTTTTGCCGCATCCTCTTGGGATATTGCCGCTTCCGCTTTTTCGATGAGCGTAAGCACGTCGCCCATGCCGAGTATTCTCGACGCCATGCGCTCGGGATGGAAGGGTTCGAGATCTTCCATCTTTTCGCCCGTGCCGTTGAACTTGATAGGTTTGCCCGTCACTGCTTTTATGGAAAGTGCCGCGCCGCCCCTCGTATCACCGTCAAGTTTTGTCATGATGACGCCCGTGATGTCGAGTTTGTCGTTGAAAGTTTGAGCAACCGTAACCGCGTCTTGTCCCGTCATGCTGTCGACAACAAGCAAAATCTCGGTGGGTTTGACTGCGTTTTTGACGTTGATAAGTTCTTGCATGAGAGCTTCGTCGATATGCAAACGGCCTGCGGTGTCGATAATCATCGTATCATAGCCGTTTTTGAGCGCGTATTCGACACCTGCTTTTGCTATCTTTACAGGATCGACTTGCCCCATATCGAAACATTCGGTATTTGCTTTTTTCGCAACCACGTGAAGTTGTTGGATTGCCGCAGGTCTGTATATATCCCCTGCAACCAAAAGCACTTTTTTGTTTTGCTTTTTGAGATAGGTTGCAAGTTTGCCGCACATCGTGGTCTTGCCCGCGCCTTGCAAACCGCACATCATATAGATTGTGGGTTGTTTGTCGCTGACGGCGAGTTTTTGATGCGTGCTGCCCATGAGCGCGCAAAGTTCGTCGTTGACGATTTTGACGATTTGTTGCGCAGGCGTCAAGGATTTGAGAATATCCTCTCCGAGAGCCTTTTCGCTCACTTTTGCCGTAAAATCCTTTACGACGTTGTAGTTTACGTCCGCTTCGAGCAAAGCAACGCGAATTTCACGCATGGCTTGCTTTATCTCAAGTTCCGTCAACTTGCCTTTGTTGCGGAGTTTTGAGAATATATGGTTCATTCTGTCCGATAAACTTTCAAAAAGTGCCATTTATTCCTCCAATAACAACTTAAGTTGCTGAGCGCATTGTTTTGCCCTGTCGTCGTCAATGCATGCAAGCGAATCGATGACGGCGTGCATTTTTCTGTCTTTCTCGACGAGGCGGAGTTTTTGCTCATACTCGCAAAGATGTTTTTCGCCTTTGTTGATGCCGTCAAGAACGGCTTGACGCGATATTCCGACAATGTTTGCGATTTCACCGAAAGACAAATCCTCGTCATAGTGCATAACGAGCATATCGTTCTGTCTTTGTGTCAGAAGCGCACCGTAGTAGCTCCTGAGCGTTGAAACTTCAAATCTGTCCATATCACCCTATCAAGCATAAGAGCTTGACACAATAATACTCCTTAAAAAATAAGGTGTCAAGCATTTTAACATTACATATAAATTATTTAATATATAATTTTTCAAATGATATTAAAATGATAAACAACAACTTGTAAAAAATCAAAATTCCGCATATCTAAAACGTCTGATGTTGGTTTAAGCACTATCCCACAAGTTTCAACTGCTATTTTGAGCGCAATATTGAGATGAAAAACAAGAAAGAGCCTGTCAACATAGACAGGAGCGTACTTTGCGTACGTGACTGTTTATGGGGCAGACTCTAACGCAGTTATTCGCTCTATAGTGCGCTCAAAGCAATGCGTTGATAAAATCTTTCGCGTCAAACGGAATCAAATCGTCGATTTTTTCGCCGACTCCGACGTACACGACAGGAAGTCCGAGTTCTTCGCTGATGGCAAGCACCACACCGCCCTTTGCCGTTCCGTCAAGTTTGGTAAGAATTATACCGTCGGTGTCGATATCCTCGCTAAAAATTTCCGCTTGCGACACGGCGTTTTGTCCCGTGGTTGCGTCGAGAACGAGATATTTGCGGAAGTCCGCATTGGGCAATTCTCTCTCAACTACACGGCAAATCTTTTGAAGTTCTGCCATAAGATTTTTCTTGTTATGAAGTCTGCCGGCGGTGTCAACCAAAATCACGTCGTTTCCTTTCGCTTTTGCGGAAGATATTGCGTCGAATACGACTGCGGCGGGGTCTGCGCCCTCGTTGTGACGGATAACTCTGACGCCTGCGCGCTCGCCCCATACTTCGAGTTGTTCGCTTGCAGCGGCTCTGAACGTGTCTGCCGCCGCAACCACTACGGAATGTCCTTGATCCTTGAACATATGCGCGAGTTTGCCGATTGCGGTGGTTTTTCCCACGCCGTTGACGCCCGAAAGCAAAATCACAAGCGGATATTCGTATTCGGGGATATCGTAATCGATGTCCTCGATCATAAGCTCGGCAAGTACGCTTTTTGCGTCCTCGGGCTTTTTGATTTTGCGTTTAAATATCTCGTCTTTTAGCTCTTCGATAAGGTTTTCGGTTGCCGTTATGCCGACGTCGGCGGTGAGCAACGCTTCTTCGAGATTCTCATAAAACTCGTCGTCAAGCTCTCTTGCCGAAAAAGCGAAAAACAGTTTTTTTGAAAATGCGTCTTTGGTTTTCTTTATCCCTTGTACGATTTTTTGAAAAAATCCCATATTTTACTCCATATCTCTATATACGTTGCGTTTCGCAACGGTTATATCGCCTGCGGCGGTAATATGCACGCAAAGCGTGCGTGATTTTGTCCTTGCGTGAGCGTTGTGTACTCGAAATACAACTTCCCCCTTCCTCACGTGTTTGGACTTCGGCGTTTGCGCACCGCAATCCGCCTCGTTCGCTTTGGCTACA